>Ga0307373_10003707_pt1 | contig 26345 bp, 22 predicted proteins | sample OX2MG_FD_202534 | JGI IMG/M metagenome (GOLD analysis project Ga0307373, IMG submission 202534) | Soil microbial communities from Risofladan, Vaasa, Finland - OX-2 | ecosystem: Environmental > Terrestrial > Soil > Coastal area > Acid sulfate soil | place: Finland: Risofladan, Vaasa | collected...
CTCGCCGCGGTCATCGTCACCGCGCAGCGCCGCGTCCAGAATCTGCAGAAGGTGCCGATCGCGGTCACCAACTTCACAGCCGAGCAGTTGGCGAGTCAGCAGATCGTCAGCACGCGGGATCTCGAGCGGTACGTGCCGAACATGTTTGCCGCGAACAACGTCGGCCAAGGCTCGGCGAACGTCTATTACATTCGCGGTCTCGGCCAGACGCAGTCTTTCCCGACGTTCGAACCCCAGGTCGGCACGTACGTCGACGACATCTACATCGCGCGCCAGAACGCGAACAACTTCTCGCTGTTCGGCGTCGACTCGGTCCAGGTGCTCAACGGTCCGCAGGGCACCCTATTCGGCCGCAACTCGACCGGCGGCGCGATCGTCGTGACGCTGAAGAAACCGGACCGCACGTTCGGTGGCGATATGGACTTGAGCTACGGATCGATCGGCGATTCCTGGGCGAATTTCTTCACGGGGCGCGCGTCGGTCGACCTGCCGATCAACGACCAGATCCTGACGCGCACGTCGGTCTACGGGATCACGAACGACGGCTACGTGCACGATCTGACCACGCACCAGCACCTGAACGGCACGCACAACGTCGGCGTGCGCGAGGCCGTAAGGATCCTGCCCGCGGCGTTCTCGAACGTGGAGTGGAATTTCGCGCTGGACTACGAGCGCAACGACAACGCGAACGTCCTGAATCAGCCGGGTCCCGACGGCGACCGGATCTCGTACAGCGGCTTCAGCATGACCGGCGGCGCGTTGAAGCCGTACCTGACCGGCAGCAAGGCTGATTTCGGTCAGGGCGCAGTCGTCACAAGCTGGGGTCTGTCGTCCAACATCGCGTTGACTTTCGGCTCGGGCACGCTGAATCTGATCACCGGGTATCGCGGACTGACCCAGGATCTGGCGGCCGACTTCGCCGCGGTGGTGCTCGGGAACCTGCCGGTCGCCGATGCGGTGCCGACCGGCGAGATCACGCTGGCCCAGGCACTCAACAACCACCAGATTTCGCAGGAAGTGAAGTGGACCGACCGGGTCAACGACCGCTTCGACTACACGACCGGTCTCTATTATTTAAACGAAGACAACCGCAATAATTACGGCCAGATCCTCGGCCTCGGCCCAACGTTCGCGTTCGCGCTCAACGACCAGTACGACGTGAATGATACGATCTCCGAAGCGATCTATGCTCAGGGCGATTACAAGGTCACCCCGAAGCTGACCGGCACGCTCGGCGGGCGCCTGACTCACGAGATCAAGGACGCGTACGCGTGGCCAAATGCGCCGGGTCTCGGCTATACGACCGCGCAGATCGAGGCGGCCGGCTACGACACCCATCTGACTTCGACGCAATTGACGCCGCGCGTAGCCCTGCAATACCAGGCTGATCAGAACCTGATGCTGTTCGTGTCCGCGACGCGCGGCTTCCAGGGCGGCGGCTGGAACGGCTTGACGGGCACGAACCCGCAGGATTTCAACAGCTTCGGACCGGAGACGATCTGGTCGTACGAGACCGGTTTCCGGTCGGAATCGCCGGCGAGGAATTTGCGCTTCAACGCGACTTTCTTCTACGAGGATGTCAAGAGTTACCAGTTGCTCTCGGACAATCCGCACACGCGTTCGTTCGACACCAGCAACGCGGCCAGTCTCTATGGCTACGGCGTCGAAGCGAACCTCGCTTGGCGGCCGACCGAACGCCTGACCGTGAGCGGCAACTTGAGTTCGATGAAGGCGGGTTACTACGCGCCGACCGCGCTGCTCTTGGCACAACAGGCCTCCTGCCGCGCCGGGGCCGCCTCCAGCTGCAGCGCCGGCATCGTGCGCGAAGATGGTTCGCTCGCGACGCCGGTGTACACTCCGCCGCTCGATTTCTCGGGCACCGTGAGCTACCTGTTCCCGTTCCAGAGCTTCACGTTGACACCGACTGCGTCGATCCAATACGTCGCGCGGGAGTGGTTCGACACGGCCAACACGGCCGGCTTCGCCGCGTCCTACCCGAACGTCGGCGGCGAGACGAAGGCGCGCACCCTCATCGACGTCGGTATTACGTACCAACCTACGGGCTCGTCGTTGACGGTCACGGCCGAGTGCAAGAACTGCACGATGGTCGATTACGGTACGGCCGACCTGCTCGGGCTCGACTACTTCAATACACCGGGAACTTGGGACATCCGCGCCGGCTACAAATTCTGACGGACTGCAGGATCGCGTTTCCCGTCGCCGCCGTTCGGCCGGATCGCGTCTTCGGCCGGTGGTAAGCGAGGACGGCCGGCCTTCACCAACAGCGCGGCGCTTGCGGGCCCTCGGCTTGGGCCGTGGCGAGCGCTGCGGGCAGCACCGGATCGTACTCCGGCCACCAGCGGAACGGCCGGCCGATGTCGACGTACTGGGTCGATAGCGGGCCGCCTTTGGTGCGGAAGAAATAGAGGTTGCCGGTCAGCGTGCCGTACGGGCCATGCGGGATCTGCGGCGGCCGCCAGAAATACGCGCCGGGGCGCATCACGCCGCGATTGCCGTGCGATTCGCCGCACAGCAGGTACATCTCTTCGACGACCGGATGAACCTCGGCGCGCTCGGCCCAGCGCATCGGCAGCGTGCCCAATATCCAGGTGTGGTCGTGGCTGACCGGATCCTCGTAGAGCCGCTTGCGTCCGGCGCCCGGCGGGAATTCCGGATGGAAGTTGCCGGTGTACGGCACCGCGAACGCGTCCAGGTTCTCGACCAAGCGCGCCGGATCGAAAGACGCCGCGGCGGCCCGGGTTGCCCGGCCCGAGAAGAACGTGAGCACGACCGCGCCCGTCTCCGTCGCCATCGATCCGCGCGCGTAGCCGGCCGGAAGATGCGCGTAGGATTTCTCGCGGTAAGTTTGGGTGCCGATCGACAGCGCGCCGTCGAGCACGAAGAACTCCTCGTCGGCCGACACCGCACCTGCGCTCTCGAGACGCCAATTTGCCGGGTAGCGCACGAGCAGGCTCGTCGCACCGCCGTCCGGATCGAGACTCAGCACCTTGATATTGACGCCGGGACGAATGTCCCAAAGGTCGCTCGCCTGCCAGGGCAGGTTCTGCGACTGCACGAATTCGATCCACGGTCGGGCCATCAATGTTCTCCGTCGGTATGGTGGGGAGCCTCGGCGCGCAGCGGCGCCCGCTCGTCCGTCGATTCCGAGAGTGCGCGCAGGAGCTTGCGGATCGACGCGTCCGCCGCCCGGCCGGCCGCCTCGCGAAACGCGGCCGCTTCGCTCGCCGCCTCGATCGCCGCGTTCATCACGATGCCGTTGGAGGCGAGCGCGGCTTCCAGCGCTAGCCGCCGTGTCCGCTCGACATGCAGCTGCGATGCCAATTCGAGTATCAGCGCGGCGAGCGTCGCATTGTCAAGCTCGCCGAATTCCGGCCGTGTACTCACGCGGTTTTCTCCGCCTCCAGGACCGCCCAAGGAAAATGCCATTCTGCGCGCTGCGGCCACGCCAATGTCGGCAGCCGCCCGGCTGCGCGTTCGTCGAACGCGGTCCAGTGCACGTTCCGGAAGCCGGCGGACTCGGCCATCCGCACCGTGTCCGCCGCCATCATCGGTGGCATGAACGGCTCGTTGTTGCGCGCACCGTGCTCGCGCATCGCCAGATCGCGGACCGCGTCGCCGGTGAATTGGAAATCGAGGATCCGCAGCAAGCCGCCCGGCGCCGACAAGCGGGCCGCCTCGCGGAACGCCGCCGCCAGCGCATCGAGCGGGAGTTCGTGAATCAGCATCGTCGCCGTCACCAGATCAGCTCGCCCCGATTCCAGGCCGGTTCTCGCTACATCGGCTTGACGGAAGCGGATCGCGAGCCGCTGCGCATTGGCGCGCGCGACGGCAAGCTGCAGGCACGGGGCGGCGAGGTCCACGCCGATCACATCCGCGTCCGGGTGTGCATTCTTCAGAGGCCAGGTCGACTTGCCGAAACCACAGCCGAGATCGACGATACGGCGATATGCGCGCGCCGGAACCGCAGACTCGACGAACAAACGATGAAACTTGTAGTCGTCGTTGTCGCCGAGCATCACGAGCTTCGCGCCGAGTTCATAGACTCGCGCCGCCGCCAGGTTCGACCAGACGCCGCCCGGCTGCACGTGGATGTCCCAGTCCGTGTACCAGGTCGGCAGGCGCAGGTCGGCATCGAGCTCCAGCGTCGCCGGACCGGTCTTGCGCGCGCGCGGCTCATCGTCGCCGGCCGCCGTCCCCACGGCATCGATCGCTGCGCGCCACAGCATCTTCTGCGCGCCGCGTTCGAGCCACGCGAACCCCGCGTAGCTCGGCAGCGCGCGGACGCGCGCCGCGACGGCGTCCTGGGCGTCTGCGTGCGGCGCGTCCGCGTCGTACTCGGCACGCAAGCGGGGGTAGAGCGTGTCCGCCCAGCGCCGGCGCAGCGTTAGCACGAAGTCGAGCGCGGCACGATCGTCCAGCGTCACCTTCATCGGTTCGCTCCCATCATGGCAGGCGCAGCAGACAGCGATAGCTCCTCGATTTGCTCGTCGAGCTCCGTGACCGACCGGCGGTAGGCGGCCAAGCCGAGCAGCACCAGCAGGATCGACGGGATGCCGACCACGGCCGCCTCGATCGAGACCGCGTAGCGCAGCGCGCCTGGGCTGCCGAAACCGTCGGTGATCAGGCCGACCAGTGGCGGCCCGATCAGCTGGGCAACGACGCTGATCACCAGATAATAGATCGCGGTCGCCTGCGCGCGAATCTGGCCCGGCGCGAGCATCACGAGCGTCGCCGGACCGGCGGCGGTCGACATCGACTGCCCGATCAGCGCGCAGAACAATGCGACGAGCCCGAGCTTTGCGCTCGGCATCAGCGGAAAGACGCTGTAGGCGGGCACGCCGATCAGAAGCCCGAGGAACAGCGCGCGCATCGTGCCATCGCGCCGTCCCGCCGCGGTGTCGCGGGCGGTGAGGAATGCGCCGAGCAGCGTGCCGAGCGGACCCGCCGTCAGAAGGATCAGGCCGACCGCGAGTCCCACCTCGGCGACGTTCCAGTGCCACGTTCGCTTGAACAGTGCGACATTCCACAGTGCCAATGCGCCCATCGTCAGGTTGCAGGCCGACCCGACGAACAGCGTGCCGAACGCGCGCCAGCGCTGGGCGATGAAGGCAAACCCGTCGCCGAAGCTCGGATTCGCTTGCGCGCCCGCCGCCGGCTGAATCGCGATCCGATCGCGGCGCGTCGGCTCGCGAATCGTCAGCATCAGCCCCGTCAGCAACAAGCCGGGCGCGCCGACGATCAGGAAGCAGAGCCGCCAGGACTGTAGGTGCCCGAGCAGCGGTAGCGAGACCGCGGGCAGCCCCTCGATGTACTGCACCAGCGGGCCGAAGAACAAGAACGAACCGCCGGCGCCGACGAACGCGCCGGCCATGAACAGGCTGATCGCCTGCGCACGGCGTTCGCGGCTGAAGTAGTCGCTGAGCAGCGAGATCGAGACCGGCGCCACGGTCGCCTCGCCGATGCCGACGCCCAGCCGCGTCACGAACAGCGGCACGAAGCCCGAGGCGATCGCGCCGGCCGCGGTCATCGTGCACCAGATCGCGACGCCAGCGGCGAGGATCGCGCGTCGGTTCACCCGGTCGGCGAGCCAGCCGAGCGGAATCCCCAGCGTAATGTAGAACATGATGAAGGCCGGCCCCAGCAGCAGCCCGATCTGAAAGTCGCTCAGGCCGAGTTCCTGCTTGATCGGTTGAACCAGCAGGCTCGGCAGGAACCGGTCCAGATACGAGACGATCTGGACCACGGTCAGCAGTCCGGCGACGTACCAGGCGTATCGGACCGTTCGTTGCGGCATCGCTGAGGACTCGTCGTGCAAATGTACTAAACCCTATAGTAATCGTTTTCGTGCGTCGGGCAATCACGCGACCGCGGCGGCCCGCCGCAGGCCCGTAATCATCGCGCTGTTCAGAAGATATTCGCGCGCGAGTTCGGGATCGCCGGCGGTTCGTTGCAGTTCGCGCAGCAGGCTCCTGCGCCGTTCGGGATCAGTCTCGCGCATCCGGCGGCGGTTGCGGTCGGCCTGCGCGATCACGTGCTCGATCGCGATCGGCCGGCGCTGCCGGACGTAGAGGTCGAGCAACCGGTCGTCGGCGCCGCACAGCACCGGGATCAGCTTCTCGGTCAGGTTGAACGCGTCGTGGATGCCGCCGTTCATCCCCATGCCGCCGCTCGGACTGTTGACGTGCGCCGCGTCGCCGGCCAGCAGGATCCGGCCGACGCGATAGGTTTCGGCGACGCGCTGGTGGATCCGGTAGGACCTCCGGTGCAGTATGCGATAGCGGTCCGGCCGCGGCACGACGCTCTGCAGCTGCTGCTCGATCGCTTCGTCGGTGATCGCCTTTTCGAGGCTCTGCCCGCCCTTCGGGTAGAAGCTGCAGCGCCAGACCGACGGTAGGTGCAACAGACTGAATGTGCCGCTCGACGACCAGACGTAGTTGACGCCGGACAGCCCTTCGAGCGCCAGGTCGAAGTCGAAATCGGTCGTAACCAAGATCGTCGTCTCGGGATAGGTCTCGCCGGGGAAGCCGAGACGGCAGCTTCGTCGCACGATGCTGCGCGAGCCGTCGGCGCCGATCAGCCAGCTGCCGGTGACCCGCTCGCCCCCGACTTGTGCCCAGACACCGTCGGCTTGCTGTCCGACCCTATCGACCGGGCTACCGAAGCGGACGTCCGCGTGCGGGTATCCGGAGAGCCGCGCGACCAGCAGCCGCTGCAGTTTCTGCTGCTCGCATTGCAGCCGGTACGGATGCCCGGTGTCGGCCTTAAGCACGCCGAGATCGAACTCGGCCCGCTCGCCAGTCTCGTGCAATCGGACCTGCCAGCTCGGCGTCACCCGACCTTGCGCGACCAAATCGGCCGCGAGACCGAACCGATCGAGCATATCGAGCGTCGGCGGATGGAACGTGGACGCGCGCAGATCCGCCGATATCGCCGGCTCTGCCTCGAACAAGATCACCGGCAGGTCCGCCGCCGCGAGACACAGCGCGGCGCTGAGGCCAACCGGCCCGCCGCCGACGATCAAGACCGGCCTCATGCCGCCGCCAGCCGCGCGGTCCAACCGCCGTAGAGGCGCGACTCCGGCCCCGGTTCTGTGTCGCCGATGACCCGGGCCAGAGCCCAGCCGAGACACAGATTGGACGACAGCACCGGCACGCCACGCAGGGGCTCGAGCGCGAGGATCGCGCGCAGGCTCGGCATGCCCGTGCCGGCCAGCAGGACGGCGTCCGCGCCTCGCGTATCCAGGCGGGCGACGGCGTCGAGCACGGCCGCCGTGGTCAGCGCGTAGATACCGTGTCCCCAAGTCGATTCCGGCGCCAGCTGCAGCGTAGCCGTCACCCGCAGGCCGCGCCTCTGCCAATGCCCGCGGCAGGCGTCGGTGAGCCACCCGGGATACGGCGAGACCAGCGCGATCGCCGCGGCTCCCAATTCGAACAGCGCCGCTTCGACCGCGTCGGCTGCAGTCACGATTGGATAGCCCTTGCGCGCCGCGATCGCATCGAGCCTGCGCCGCTCCTCGTCGGCATCGATCCCGTACGAGGAGCCGGTGCACGCGAAACCGACCGCATCGAAGGCGACATCGTCGAACTGGTCGACGAATTCGCCGAGATGTTCGCGATAGTCGATCAGACGCTCGCGCAGCGTCGGGCCCGGGCTGGTCAGGCGGGCCGCCAACATCGCGCCGGCGGCCGGCAACAGAATGCGCAGCTCCGGCTCGGCGACTGGGTTGCCCTGCGGCGTCAACAGCCCGAACAGCCCGGCGCGGCCATATTCGCGCGAGCGGCGGACGCTCGGCGGTACACCGGCCACTGTCGGATTGTCTGCGCTCATGTACATTAGTAGACCATAAACCGGTCGGCGCGGATTCGTCCTGCGCCGGGATGCTCCTGGAGACGCAAGCCATGAATCCGCCGATTCCCGCCGAGCCGCCCCGGGAGTTCGCCGTCCGGGGCCACGTCACGGCGTTCGTCGACAACGTGTTTCTGGGGCCGGGCTCCGGCCAGCTGCTGCCCGTGGTCGATCCGGCCACCGAGCGACCAGTGAGCGAAGTCGAGGAGGCGGACAGCGGGATCGTCGACCGCGCCGTACGCGCTGCGCGCGCCGCATTCGAGCGGGGTCCCTGGCCGCGCATTGAGGTGGCGGAGCGCCAGACGATCCTGCGCCGCCTCGCGGCGCTGATTCGTCAGCACGCGCCCGAGCTTGCGTACCTCGAATGTCTGAACTCAGGGATCCCGATGCGGCATCTCGCGCTTGGCCAGATCCCTCGCGCGGCGCTAAACTACGAATTCTTTGCCGAATTCATCGGCCAATGCGCCGGCCAGGTCTACACGCAGGATTCGCGGTACCTCACGCTGGTCACGCGCGAACCCGTCGGCGTGGCGGCGCTGATTGGGCCGTGGAACGCGCCTCTCGCGCTGACCTCGATGAAGATCGCCGGCTGCATCGCATTCGGCAATTGCTGTGTCGCGAAGCCGGCGGAACAGACGCCGCTCGCGGTCGCGCGGCTGATGGAACTGATCGTTGATGCGGGCGTGCCGGCTGGCGTCGTGAACATGGTCTGCGGCCGCGGCGCGGTGACCGGCGATGCGCTGGTCCGGCATCCCGAGGTCGATCTCGTCTCGTTCACCGGCGGCACCGCCACCGGCCGCACCGTGATGGCGGCGGCCGGCGCGGGCTTGAAGCCATGCTCGTTGGAACTCGGCGGCAAGTCGGCCAACATCGTGTTCGCAACGGCCGATCTCGAGCGTGCGCTGGACGGCGCGCTGCTCGGGATCTTCTCGAACAACGGGCAACAGTGTCTCGCGGGTTCGCGCATCCTGCTGGAGCGCCCGATCGCGCGCGGCTTCATCGACGCGTTCGTTGCACGGACCGAGACGCTCAAACTGGGCGATCCAATGGATCCCGGGACCGAGATTGGACCGCTGGCGTTCCGCTCGCATCTGGAACGGGTGCTGTCGTATGTCGCGGTGGCGAGGGCCGACGGGGCGGAACTTTTGGTCGGGGGCGGCCGCGCGGCGGGGTTCGACCGCGGCTACTACATGCAGCCGACGGCGGTGCGGGCGCCGGATAACCGCAGCCGGATCTGCCAGGAGGAGGTGTTCGGTCCGTTCGCGACGTTCCTGATCTTCGACGGCGTCGACGAAGCGATTTCGATCGCCAACGATTCGCGATTCGGCCTCGTCTCCTACGTGTGGTCGGATCACATGCCGACCGTGCTGCGCTCGGCCCGCGCGATTCGCAGCGGCGTGGTCTGGGTGAACACGCCGATGGTCCGCGAGTTGCGCGCGCCGTTCGGAGGCGTGAAGGACTCCGGCCTGGGCCGAGAGGGCGGCAATTCGTCAATGCAGTTCTATACCGCCGAAAAGAGCAGCACGCTTCCGGTCGTGCCGGTGTCAATGACGCGGTTAGGCTCGGGCTGATTTCTCGGCCAGCGCGACGTACCATGCCCCCGGCCCGTCGACTCGCGGCAGCTGCGCTTCAACGATCGATCCGGATGCAAAGCCGGCTTGCGCGAGCAGGCCGCGCACGTCCGCCTCGGCGAAGACCTGCCAAAACGGCTCGTTGTTGTATCTGATTTCCCAGGCGAACAGATACCGCTCGAACAGCGTCCGGTCGCCGCGGATCGGCACGTCCTGGTGGACCGCCAGTCCGCCCGGACGCAACAGCCGATGCGACTCGGCGAACAGGCGCGTCATCGTCTCGCGGGAGATCTCGTGCATCAGATTGTGCGAGACGACGAGGTCGAACGATCCATCCGCGAATTTCAGGTCGCCTACGTCCATCTGGTGAAAGTGCACTGCAACGCCGAGCGCCTCGGCGCGGGCGTGTGCGTAGCGCAGGATCGCCGGACCGGCATCGACCGCGTGAACGTCCGCGTCGAAGAAATCGGCGGCGTAGGCGACCGAGGCCCCGCCGGCCGAGCAGCCGAGATCGAGGATCCGCCGCGGCCGAAAATCGGGGTAGCGCTCCGCGAGGAAGCCGATCACCGCACCGGCCTTGCTGTCGCGTTGCCCGATGCCGACGCCCGACGAATATAGATTGCCGCCGCTCTCGTACAGAGCGCCAGCCATGATGTCGTCCCGGCTGCCGTTGCGCATGTAACCGCCGGGCTGGCAATGAATGTCGACGGCCAGCACCTCGGCGGGCGGCGCAAACGCGGGGTCCAGCGAGAGCGAGCCCTTCGTCGCGCCGGGCCGCGTCAGGCGCCGCGCGGCGGCGAGCATCCGCGGCAGGTCGTGCTCGATCGTGCTCTCGACCGCATCCCACATCATGTCCTGCGCGGCGCGCGTGAGCGCGCTCCAGAGCTGGTAACACGGCTCGTGTCGCAGCTCCGCGCCGATTTCCTCGATTGTCGCGGGGCTGCGTCCGTGGCGGGCGCGAAAGCGCGGCTCGGCGCGCTTTGCGTACGCCGTCTCGTTGGCCGAGCTCATCGCGCGCATGTGGCGCTTCAGGCCGATGATGAACTGCGCCCTGGCGAGATCGTCGGTCGATTGTCGCGCCAGCATCTCGTGCGTCTTGCTGCGATCCATCGTCATGATTCACCTCGCGGCGGACACCCTAACGTTACCAGGTAAATCCTCGCAGTTACAAGGACGCCTGACCGGCCGCACGCCGCGGGTTACACTCATCGACATGACGGCAGAATGTTCGCGGTCCCAGCTCGGCGCCATCCGCGCGGTCACGTACACTGTGCCCGACCTGCGCGCGATCGAACGCGCTTACGTGGGCGAGCTCGGATACGCGGTCGCCGCCCGCGGTCGAATCGCCGGCGCGCAGGCGCGCTCATGGGGCGCACCGGCTGCCGAAGGATCGCCCGCATTGGTGCTCGCGCCTGCGAGCGGCGAAGGGGTTCATCTGCGATTCATCGAGGACGACGACGCGGCGGGATGGCGCGCTCTGAAAACCTTCGGTTGGAACGCCACCGAGTTCGTCGTGCAGGATGTGGACGCGCTGGCCGCCCGCTTGGAGGGCGGCGCGTTCGAAATCATTGGGCCTCCGAAGCCGCTGACGCGGTTCCCGATGATCCGCGCGATGCAGACGATCGGGCCTGCCGGCGAGTGCTGTTACTTCACCCAGGTGGGATCCGGTTCCGGCATGAATCTGGCCGCCGCGCGCTCCTTCGTCGGCCGCGTGTTCATCGCAGTCGCCGCCGGCCCGGACGCCGACGCCCTGTTCGCGCCGTACGCGGATTTTTCGAACGCTGTGGATCCCCCGGTCGCGACGCCCGTGCTCGTGATATCGAGGGCGCACGAGCTGCCGCCGCAAACATTGCATCGCCATGGCCTCGTGCGCCTCGCGGAGGGAACCCTGATCGAACTCGACGAGTATCCGTCGACCGCACTGCGTCGCGGCGGCCGCGACGGCCGGCTGCCGCCGGGGATGGCGATCGTCACGTTCACCGTCGATGCGCTCGGCGACCGGGCGTTCGTCGCCCCGCCGGCCGAGTGTGGTCTTCCCGGTAGCGAAGGACCGTCGGCCTGTCTGTGCGGCGCGGCGGGCGAACTTATCGAGATCGCCGCAATTCGTCGCCGTCAGAGCGGCTCCGTGATCACGAACACCGGCTAGTCTGCGAACGCCTGAAATTGCGCCGCGACTTTATGCATCTCGCGCGAGGCGACGTTGGCGCCGAATCGGGCCATGTCATTGATCCGCAAGATCTCGAGGTATTGATAGGGCGGCGGCCGGAATTTTCAGATTGAATAGCGCGATCACGGTGGTCATCGGAAACTCCCGGGCATCGGAGGATTGCAATTTGCTATAGATTAGATACATTTAAAACGATGCGCGTGATGTCTGACACGGGCGGAGAAATGTGCGGCGGGGCGGCGGTCGTGACCGGCGCGGGACGGCGCGGCGGGCTTAGGCAGGCGATCGTGCGCCGTCTGGCCGCGGCCGGCGCCGACGTCGTGCTCTCGGACATCGGCGAGCCCGCCGACGCGGCGACACCTGCGGAGATGGTCGGCGCGCGCGCGGAGATGGAGGTCCTCGCCGCGCAGATCGCGAGCGAGCACGGCGTTCGCGTGCTCCCGTTCGTATGCAACGTCCGCGACGGGCCGCGCATGGACGAACTCGCACGGTTCGCCGAGGCCAATCTCGGTTCGCTCGACATCTGGGTCAATAACGCCGGCATCGGCTACCTCATGAAGCCCTTGCTCGACGTGGGACCCGACGACTGGCGCGCGGTCATCGACGTCAACCTGACCGGCTGCTTCTACGGTATCCAGGCCGCGAAATCCGGCTTCCCGTTCGCTGCCGCCTATTGCGCGTCCAAGCACGGGCTCGTCGGCCTCGTCCGTTCGGTCGCGATCGAGCTCGGCGAGCACGGCATCACAGTCAACATCGTCTGCCCGAATCACGTGACGACGGGGCTCGGCGCTTGGCAGAACGAATATTTTTCGAAAAAACTCGCCTTCTCGCTCGAGGAGTACCTCGAGCGGATGCGCAATCGCATTCCACTGCGCCGCTGCAGGCTGCCGGACGATACCGCCAACGCGGTCGCATTCCTGTGCTCGCCGGCCGCCGCTTACATCACGGCCGAGTCGATGAACGTGTCGGGCGGCGAGGAGCCGCACTGAGCCAGGTCGCGGGCCGCGGGCCGCGAGTCGCGGCGACGGCCAAGGGTCACGCGGCCGGCGTGCGTCTCTGAATGACTTAGGATCGGCGGCGACGGGTGTCAATATGCTCCTAGGTTCAAATCATTTCGCCGAGGGCGTGTTCGCATGAGCGCAGTGCGCCGCGATTTCTCGGAGTTCGGGACCGGCTGGCGCGTCGTGCTCGCCTCGTTAGTCGGCATCGGTCTCGGACTCTCGCCGGTGCCGTTCTACACGATCGGCATGCTGGCGCCCGAGCTCGCGAAGCGGTTCCACTGGAAATTCGGGGAAATCATGGGCGGCGTCACGATCATGACCGCAACCGTGCTGCTCGTCGCACCGGTCGTGGGATTGCTCGCGGATCGCTTCGGCGTTCGGCGAGTCGTGCTGGCGTCGATCATCGCGTTCGGCGTCTCGTTCTGTGCATTCGCGGCGACCGTGGGCTCGTTGCCGCTGTTCTATGCGAATTGGGCGCTCATCGCGGTCGCCGGCGCCGGGACGCTGCCGATCACGTGGACGCGGGCCGTCAACAACTGGTTCGACGCGCGCAAGGGCTTCGCGCTTGGTCTTTCCCTGCTCGGCACGGGACTGTTCGGTTTTCTGATCAAGCCGGTGTGCGCCTGGTTGATTGCGCACTTCGGCTGGCGGATGACCTACCTCGCGATCGGCGCGATGCCGATCGGGATCTCGCTGCCGATCGCATGGATCTACTTTCACGACACGGTCGACTCGGCCGCGCGCGTCGCGACGCGCGCGAAGCCCGCGCCCGCGGCAGCGGGGTTGTCGTTTCGCGAGGCGTTGCGGGAATGGCGGTTCTGGTTGCTGGCGTTCGCGTTCGTGCCGATCTCGTTCGCGGTCGGCGGGCCGATTCCGAACATGGAGAACATCCTGGCCTTGCATGGCTTCGGTACCGGCGAGGTTGCCACACTGGTCTCGTTCATCGGCCTGTCCGTGGTCGCCGGCAGGATCCTCGGCGGCTGGCTGATCGACCGGGTCTGGGCGCCGGGGGTGGCGTTCGTGCTGCTGTCGATGCCGGCGATTTCCTGCTGGCTGCTCTCCCGTGCCGCGCTCGACTATTCCACAGCGCTCATCTGCATCGCCCTGATCGGCTTCGCGGCCGGCGTTGAATACGATCTGATGGCGTTTCTAGTGGCGCGCTACTTCGGGATGCGCGCCTACGCCGCGATCTATGGGAGCCTGTACGGTTGCTTCGCGCTTGGCGCGGGGGTCGGTCCGCTGCTGTTCGGCACTGAGTTCGATCGCACGCATTCGTACGGCTCGGTGCTGGAGGTCTCCGCGACGATGCTCGTCGCGTCGGCGCTGATGCTCCTGACGCTCGGTCGTTACCGGGAATTCACGCCCGTCGCTGTCGCGACCGTGCTGGCGGCGGCGGAGGGCGCCGGCGATCAGTTGCCAATCTGATCAGAGCGCGGCGACGATCTCGAGGAGCGTACCGTCCGGCGCCCGCATCGTGCCGGCGCGTCGGCCGGCGTAGATCGCACCGCTGCACTCGCGCGGCTCTTCGATCCAAGGTCCCGGCAGCAGGTCGAAATCCGGCTGGATCAGCGTCCCGATCGCGATGCCTGGCGGCAGGTCGCCGTCGTGCCGCGGGCGTGGCATTGCCGCGCTGGGGTATTGGTCGAGCTCAAGGAACACGTCGCGGCCATGGATTACCGTCGCGATCGTGTGCAGCTCGGATTGCGGCAGGCCGAACGATTTCGCGAGCATCGTGTAGACGATGTCCATCCGGCGCCCGAGCGCGAGCCGCACGTGCCTCTCGAACCAGGCGATCGATGCGTCGAGGTTCGAACAGCCGAGCACGAGGATGAACGCCTTGTCGACCAGCCTCTCGGCGCGCGGCAGATCGTAGGAGGGCAGGTCGGAGCGGATCTCGGTCAGATAGACGACCTCGCGGTCCGGTCCCATGACCTGCATCGGGAAGATCGCCGGCAGCCCCTCGATCTCGCGCGGCGGACCGATGATCTCGAACGGGGAATCGCGCATCCGCGCGTTGACCGCAAGCACGTTCCGGACGCAGATCTCGATCGCTGCCCACCCGAAGGTGCGCAGCGGCGCGTATCCGGCGACCGGCTCGCCGGCGACGAGGCGCAGATAGACGCCGGCTCCCGAGGCGGGCTGGAGCACGACGTAGCGCCTGCCGTGCGTGGCCGGCGCCCCCCAGCTGCGCGCCAGCATGGCGTCGATCGCGCCTTCCTCGACGATCCCGTAGTCGAACCAGTCGACGTAGCGTCGCGCGGTCGCCGCGGGATCCGCGACGCGCAGCGTGGCGGCGCGAAGGAGCTTCATCGCGTCGTCAGGCCGGAGTCAGCGCGAGTCCGACGGAGCGTCCCGGGCGACCTCGACAGCCACGTCCTCGGACGCGAGGTCCGCGTCCGGGCCGGCAGCGGCATTTTCGGCTTCCTGCTGGACGATGCGCAAGACCCGGGCGATGTATTCCTGCGTCCAGAGACCGCGTTGCGCCGCCTCGTCTGGTGTCGGCGTGAAACGCTCGATCTCCGCGTGGTCGAGCAGGCCCTTGCGCTCGAGAAGGCGCTCGAGCGTATCGATTCGCGCTCGTGCGACCGCGAGTTCCTGGGCGATCGCCATCGCTATCGCCATCACGCGCTCGACCTCGGGCGCCAGGAAATAAGGGCGCTTGCCCGCGGCCTTCGCGGAGGCCGTCGCGAGCGCAGTTTCGACGGTCATGCGGCCTTTCTCGCGCCGATCACGTGCCACGCTGCCTTGCGGCCGTAGTCCTCGCCACGGTCGTCCGCGGCGTCCGGGAACACGTCGCGGTCGACGATCGCTGTTGCGGCGCCGTGGATCAGATCGGGTTTCTTGAAGCCTGCGTCGATCATGAGGCCGGCAAGATCGATCTCGTGCATCGTGCTCCAGAAGGGTTCGTTGTTGTAAAAGGCGTCCCAGTCGCGCATTGCCTGCTCGAACAGCGGCATTGCCTTCGTGTACTGCGGCTGCTCGACGTGCAGCACGACGCCGCCGGGCCGTAGGACCCGAAAGCTCTCGCGCATGATCGCGCGCATCGACGGATTCGACAGTTCATGCAGAAACATCGTCGTCTGCACCCAATCGAACGAGCTGTCGCGAAAACGGCTCAAGTCCGCGCCGTCGGCCTGCACGAAGCGCACGTTGCCGATGCCGAGCGAGCGTGCGCGCGCGAGCGCGTAGCGCAGCACCGGCCGGCTGACATCGACCGCGACGACCTGGGCTCGCGGGTACGCGGCCGCGATCGGCAGCAAGCTGTGCCCGAGCGTCGCGCCGATGTCGAGGATGTCTCTCGGCTCGAATTCCGGCAGGTTGTGGTGGACCCAGCGCAATAGCGCCTGTCCGCCGCCGTCGGAGTAGCGTCCCAGCGTGCCGCCGGTCGTCGCGAATATCCCGCTGTCGTAGTTCGACGCGGCCGAAACGTCCCCCGGAAAGAGTTCCGTGTGATAGCTGCCGGGCATGCAGTGATGGTCGACCGCCGATACATATCGCGGAATCTTCACGGCCGGATCCGGCACGAATCCGCCGGGATCGTCGGTGACGGCGCGGTCGACCTTGGCGGCTAGTTCCTCGGCCTGCCGGACAGCGACCCAGCGACCGGCCTGTTGCCGCTGTTCCATCGTCATCCGGCGCAGCGCCGACCAGGTCTGGTAATACGGATCGCGCAGCAGCGCCTTGCGCACATCGTGACGATTCGCGAATCGTCCGCCCGCTGCCGCGACGCGCGGTGCGACGCGCTTCTCGAACACAGTCCTGACGGACGGCAGCACGCGCGTCGCCAGGTGCCGGTTCATCTGCGCGAGATAGTTGAACCGCTCGATCTCGTCGTGGGTCGTCTGCGGAAACACTCCGTGGCGGCCGACCGTGCGGTAATCAGGAGGCCCTTGATAACGTGTTTTCGTGTCCGTCGCGTTCATCGCATTGCCTCGTCGGGGCTGGTGCGCAAATTACCCATAACACTATATCGGGTCATCGTGGAAACGAGTGGGTAAAAGTTGGTCATTCTTCGATCAAATCGGAGGCAGCATGGAGGTCAGGACCTTCAGTCTGAGGTATTCCTCGTCTCGCAGCCCGTAAGCGCGGCGCTGCATCACCCGTATTTTATTGTTCAAGCCCTCGACGAAGCCGAGGGCGACCTTGTTTTCGGCCTGGCAGTAGGCCGCGATGCCATCCCAGTGCCGCTCGATCATCTGGGCGAACTTCTCGTATGGCTTCAAGCGCTGCCACTTCAGGCTCGCCCGCCAGTTATCGAAGAACTTACGCGCCCAGGCCTCGCGGTTGTAGTCCCAGAGTTGGCCGAAGGACTCCTTGAGCAGGTAGGCGGTGTTCAGGCGCTTGTTGGCCGCCAGCAGGAGCTTCAAGTTCTTGCGGGCGGTACCGGTGAGGTTCTGCGGGTGGGAGAGCAGCGTGTATTTCTGCCCCTTGATGAAGCGCCGCTGCTTGCCCTCGAGACGCGCGTACTCGGCTTTGCGAACCTTGTCGAGCGCCTCGCCGAGGTGCTTCATCACGTGGAACTTGTCGAACAAAATGGCGGCCTGCGGGGCGTTGCGATTAGCGGAATTGCGAAACGCTTTCCACATGTCCATGACGGCGAGGCGGACGCGTTTGGCCTTCTTTTTGCCGAGGAATCGGTAGAACTGGTCCATGCTTGCCTCGCTCCGGTCCTCCCCGCCGAACCAGATCGGCCGGCGCCTCTCCAGGTCGCTGACCACGATGCGGTAGGTGTGGCCCTTGCGGATCGAGATCTCATCGATCCCGATGACCTTCGGGCCCGGGGTACCTACACGCCGGATCTGTTCGCGCATGTAGTCCATCTCGAGCCGCTTGACGGTCTGCCAGTCCAGGTGCAGCTCCGCGGCGACGTCGCGGATCGTGCCACTGCGACAGCGGCGGCCGACGTACAGCGCAAAGCGCTTGGTGTGCAGCGCATTGTCGACCAAAAAATCCAGCCGCTCGCACTTCACTGCGCCACAGCGCCGGCAATCGACCCGGCGTACCTCCAGGTCGAGGTAAATGCGGTGATCGGCGCAGGACAGATCCCGCACACGTCGCTGTCTGCGGTCGTACCAGGTGCGATGCGCCGTGCCGCAGGTGCCGCAGATCGTTTTTTTCCCCGCCGCACGAGCGTGACGAGCCGAGCGCCGGGCTCACCGAACAGTCCTTGGACACGTTGCAGGGGACGAAAGCCCGCGAAAGTATACGCGTCCGCCAATCGGCGGCGCTTGGGTGGTGTAGCCATCCGCACATCATGCCAACTTTCCGCTCGTTCTCAATGTCCATCGAACCCTATGAAAATAGGCTTGGCATCGTGATCAGGCCGCTCGTTTTACCCATACGAAACCACGAAGACCCACTATATCATTTGGATGGTTGCGACAATTACGTGGAGCGGATCTAGGTTCGCGCCGAGACGCCCGGTCACTGCAGCGCCGGGCGGGCCGGCTCCTCGACGGCCGTGGGTCCGCCGCGTGGCAGGCCGGCCTCCGCGACGAAGCCGTACAGCGGCTCATGTGGCAGCGCCGCGGCGAGGATCTTCCGGACCTCGAGCAGCGCGTCGAGATCGATGCCGGTGTCGACGCCCATCGCCGTGAGCATGAAGCAAAGATCCTCGGTGACGACGTTGCCGGACGCGCCCGGCGCGAACGGGCAGCCGCCCAGGCCGCCGAGCGAACTGTCGAACGTCGTGATGTCCTCCTCGAGCGCCGCGAGCGCATTCGCGAGCCCGAGCCCGCGGGTGTTGTGCAGGTGAATGCCGTTCAGCGCGTCCTTGCCGATCGCGCTGCGCACGAGGCGAATCAGCCGGCGGACGGACTCGGGGTTCGCGTAGCCCGCCGTGTCCGCGAGGCCGATCTCGTCGCATCCCGCCGCAAGGAAGCCCTCCGCGAGCCGGACGATCCGGGCATCGGGTATCGGCCCCTCGATCGCGCAGCCGAACGCGGTCGATACCGAGCCCTCGAAATGCGGGCGTCGCTCGGGCGGCAGCGCGTCGAGCAGCGCACGGATCGCGCGCGCCTCGGAGAGCACCTGCGCGTGCGTGCGGTGCAGATTGCGCAGGCTGTGCGTCTCGCTCGCCGACAGCGGCAGCGTGATCTTGTGCGCGCCGGCCTCGACCGCGGACCGTGCGCCGCGCAGGTTCGGAACGAGCGCCGCGACGGTCAGTCCGGCGATGCCGCGGGCGAAGCGGACCAGATCGCCGGTGTCGGCGAGTTGCGGCAGCAGTGTCGCCGGCACGAAGCTGCCGACCTCGATTTCGCGAACGCCGGCGGCGGCCTCCGCTGCGATCCAGGCCTTCTTCGCCTCGATCGGCATCACGGCCGAGATGCTCTGCAGACCGTCGCGCGGACCCACCTCGCTCACTAGGATCCGCTTTCGTGTGGTCATCGATGCTCTCCGCCAGGGATAATTGTAATATCATTATAGCAAATGGGATTCGATTATTGCCGACGAGGAGAGCCGATGCAGAACGACGAATTGCCTCTGACGGGCCTGCGGGCGCTCGAATTCACGCACATGGTCATGGGGCCGTCGGCCGGTCTCGTACTAGCCGACCTCGGCGCTGAAGTGACACGGATCGAGCCGGTCGGCGGCGATCCGACGCGTTCCCTGACGGGATCCGGAGCCGGCTACTTTGCGATGTACAACCGCAACAAGCGCAGCGCGTGCGTGAATCTGAAGGATCCGGCGGGACTCGGCCTTGCGCGGCGGCTCACGCGGACCGTGGACGTCGTGATCGAGAACTTCCGGCCCGGCACTCTCGATCGGCTCGGCCTCGGCTACGATATCTTGAAGAGCGACAATCCCGGTCTCATTTACTGTTCCGCCAAGGGCTTCCTGAGCGGTCCGTTCGAGAATCGCACGGCGCTCGACGAGGTCGCGCAAATGATGGGTGGACTGGCGTACATGACTGGGCCGCCCGGCCGGCCGCTGCGCGCCGGCGCCTCGGTCATCGACGTGACCGGCGGCATGTTCGGAGTAATCGGCATCCTGGCGGCCCTCCAGCGGCGGCAGCGCACCGGTGAGGGCGCGCATGTGAGGTGCTCGCTGTTCGAGACCACCGCGTTCCTCGTCGGCCAGCACATTGCGCAGATGGCGGTCACCGGCGTGCCGGCTGCGCCGATGCCGGCGCGCGTCTCGGCGTGGGCGGTCTACGACGTGATCGAGGCCAGCGGCGGCGAGCAGCTATTCGTCGCGGTCGTCAGCGACGCGCAATGGCGGGCCTTCTGCGCGGAGTTCGCGCTCGAGGAATTCGCGAATGACCCGGGACTCGCCGTCAACAACGACAGGGTCGCGCAGCGGGCTCGATTGCTGCCGGTGATTCGTGCGGCGTTCGCGGGGCGCACGCGGGACGAGCTGCTCGCACGGCTCGAAGCGATCGGCGTGCCGGCCGCGAAGATCGCTCGGCCGGAGGAACTACTGCACGACGAGCACCTGAATGCAGGCGGAGGGTTTGTCGATCTCACCCTGCCCGGCGGTCGGCCCGCACGGCTGCCGGCGTTGCCGATGGAGATGGACGGCGCCCGTTTCGGCGTCCGCCGCGATCTGGCCGCGGCCGGCGCCGACTCGCGCGCGGTGCTCGGCGAACTCGGTCTATCCGCGGATGAGATCGAAGCGCTGATGCACTCCGGCACTGTCGCCTGAGCGTCAATGCTGAAGATCGATGCGCAGCTGATAGCGATCGGATCGGTAGTGAGCGATCGTGAGCAGGATCGGATTACCGGACTGATCGTAGACCGAGCGCGTTATGCGCAGGATGGCCGAGCGGGGTTCGACGCCGAGCGAACGGCAGATCACCGGGTCTGCGAGCATCGCGGTGATCGTCTGCGTTGCTTTGCCGATGCGGTGTCCGCCATTCTGGATCAGCTTCAGAATCGGCATCTTGGTGAGCCCGGCGCGCGTGACGAAGCGGCTCAGCGAGGCCGGCACGTAGCTCACGACGTAGCCGAGCGGCGAGCCGTCCAAATACCGGACGCGGACCGCGCGCACGACGGTTTCGCCGGGTTCGAGGCCCATCGCTTCGGCGATCCCGGGGCCGGCCGGCTCCTGGCGAATCGCGAGCACGCGCACCTTGGTCATGCGTCCGAGTTCGAGCAGCGAATCGACCGCCTGGTCGATATTCGCCTCGAAAGGCTTGACCGCCGGCCGGAAGATCACTGTCGTGCCGACTCGGCGCTTGCGCGCTACGAAGTGATGCTGGGCGAGTTCATCGAGCGCGCGGCGCGCGGTGATCCGCGAGACCCCGTAGATCTCGGACAGCACCTTTTCTGTCGCCACGGTCGAGCCGACCGTACGCTGTCCCGAGAGTATCTCGTCCCGCAATTGCAGGAAGATCTGGTGATAGAGCGGGATCGCCGCGGCTCTGTCTAGCGCTCCGTCCCGCTTGTGCGTCGTTTTCATCATTGGTCCGATGCGGACGGACTGCGCCGTCCAGCGTTGGTGTTATCGTGCCATTCTATGGCAAGCCGGCACCGCGAGGTAAGCCGGGGTCGCGGCAACCCGCCGCACGAGGATCTTCGATCATGCAGCACCGAACCGTCGCCGGGACGATCTGGTACACGTCGAGAAAACCCGAACGCATGGGCGAGCGGCGCGGACTGGAGCACTTCCGGTTCACGCACCATGGGGATGGGGCGGTCACGTTGCGCGCCTACTGCGAGATCGAGGAGCCGGCGCCGACCGTACTCCGCGACGTCGTCTATTCTCTGGGTCCCGACGGCAGACCCGCCGACTGCCTGCTGCGGTTGACCGTCGGCGACCGCTTCATGGGATCGGGCTGGATCCGATTCTCGGCAGCCCACGCCGAATGCGAAGCGTATGGACCGTCGATCGGGCGTCTGTCCCAGAGCGTGAAACTCGACGCGCCGCTCGACGGTTTCGGTACGCATCCGATCGTCGCGGACGGCTATCTGCTGTCGCGCCTCTCGTTCGAGCCTGGCCGCAAGCGTAAGCTGCACCTCATGGTACCCTCGCCGGATCACCGCGGCGCGACGCCGCCGATGTTGGCCCACGTGTTCATTGATGCTCTGTACGAAGGCACCGAGACCGTCTCGGTCCGCGCAGGCACGTTCGCCGCGCGCCACTATCGGTTTCTCGACGACGGGTCGGCCGGGTTCGAGAGCCTGCATCCGCCGTACGACGTCTGGATCACCGACGATCAAGATGGAATCTTCCTGCAGGGCGGCGTCGGCGGCTACATGCAGACCTGGTACGAGCTCGCCGCTCTTGAGCGCTAGGTCCGGCGATCGCGGGCGCGATGCCGCACACAGCGGCAGCGGCCGTCGCCGAATTGTTATATTATGATGTCAAATCGTGGCGGCCCGCATCACGGTGTGCGTGCCGCCGCCGACGGTGTACCAATGCCGGCTACCTTGTTCGAGAAAATCTGGGCAGAACACGTGATCGCGGCGGGCGCCGGGGGCGACCTCGTGCTCATCGACCGGATCCTGCTGCACGAACGCACTGGAGGCATTGCGCTGCAGAGTCTGGCGGCGGCCGGGCGTCGCGTGCTCGCGCCCGGCCAGGTGTTCGCGACGATCGATCACGTCGTCGATACCCGTCCCGGCCGCAACGACGCGTCGGGAACGCCGGTCGCCGCACGGTTCATCGAGGTGACCCGTCGCGAGACGCGGGCGGCCGGAATCACGCTGTTCGACATCGGCGATCCGCGGCAGGGAATCGTGCACGTGATCGGCCCCGAACTCGGCATTGCGCTGCCGGGGTTGACGGTGGTATGTCCCGACAGCCATACCGGCACGCAAGGAGCGCTCGGCACGCTGGCTTGGGGCATCGGTTCGTCCGAAGCGGAGCATGCGCTCGCGACGCAGACGCTGCGTGTCGCGCGCCCGAAGACTATGCGGGTGACGGTCGAGGGCCGGCTCGCCGACGGCGTCACGGCGAAGGATCTCGCCCTGCACCTGATCGCCGAACACGGCGCCGCCGGCGCCAAGGGGTTCGCGGTCGAGTTCGGCGGCGGCGCAATTCGCGCGATGGACATCGAGGCACGCATGACCTTGTGCAACATGGCGGCCGAGTTCTCGGCGTTCACGGCGATCGTTGCGCCCGACGAGAAGACGTCCGCCTACCTTCGCGGCCGGCCGTTCGCGCCGTCCGGCGAGTCGTGGACGCGCGCGGCCGCGCACTGGGAAACCCTGCGCAGCGACCCGCGGGCGATCTTCGCTGCCGAACTCGCGGTCGACGCATCCCAGGTGCGGCCGATGGTGACCTGGGGCACCAATCCCCAGCACGCGATTTCGCTCGATGCGCGGGTCCCATCCTACGGCGAGATCGCCGGACGCGATCGCCGCGAGGATTACGACCGCGCGGTCGCGTACATGGCGGTGAAGCCCGGTGAACCGCTGGCCGGCACACCGATCGATGGCGCTTTCATCGGCGCATGCACGAACAGCCGGATCGGCGACCTGCGGCGCGCCGCCGCAGTCCTCGCCGGCCGCAAGGTCGCACCGGGCGTGCGCGCGATCTGCGTGCCCGGATCCTCCGCGGTCAAGCGCGCCGCCGAAGCCGAGGGACTCGACGCGATCTTCCGCTCTGCCGGTTTCGAATGGCGCGAATCGGGATGCTCGCTGTGCTTTTTCGCGGGCGGCGAGAGCTTCGGGCCGCGGCAGCGTGTGATCAGCTCGACGAACCGGAATTTCGAGGACCGGCAGGGGCACGGCGTGCGCTCGCACCTCGCGAGTCCCGAGACCGTTGCGGCTTCCGCGGTCGTCGGCCGCATCGCCGATGCCCGCAGCCTCGCGGCCGGCGCACCGGTGGCCTGACGATGCGCCCGTTCACCGAGATTACCGCGGTCGCCGCGATCCTGTTGCGTAACAATGTCGACACCGACGCGATCATCCCGTCGCGGGAGATCACGTCGGTCTCAAAGACGGGCCTCGCACCGGGACTTTTCGCCGGCTGGCGCTACCGGGATCGCGAGCGCCGCATTCTCGATCCGTCGTTCGAACTGAACGATCCGGCGTATCGCGGCGCCGAGGTGCTGCTCGCGGGGGAGAATTTCGGCTGTGGCTCGAGCCGCGAATATGCGGTCTGGGCCCTCGCTGAATACGGCTTCCGGGTCGTCATCGCCGCCTCGTTCAATCCGATCTTTTTCCGCAACTGCGTGCGCAACGGCGTGGTCCCTGCGCAGCTCGGCCTGCCGGGCATTCGGCGGATCGCCCGCTGGGTCGCCCAGGATCCGCATGCGCACCGCCTCACCATTGACCTCGCCGCGACGACTATTGCCGCGGCCGATGGCCTCGCCCAGCGGTTTACGATTGCCGAGGACGCCCGCGACACGCTGCTTCAGGGGTTGGACGCGATCGATCGCACCTTGAAGCTCGCCGGCGAGATCGCCGCTTTCCGCGACGCCGATCGCGGCAGGCGGCCGTGGGTCTACGAATCGAACGAGCTTCGCGAATCGGATCATTGCAAATGAAGGAGCAGCGAATGTCGGCCGAAACTTACGATCTTCTGGTGCGCAACGTGCGCATCGCGCGGCCGAACAATAGCTCGGCGCCGGTTCTGGACGTCGCGGTCAAGGACGGCAAATTTGCGGCGGTCGGCCCTGCGCTAAATGCGGCGGCCGCGCGCGAGGTCGTCGATGCGAAGGGCATGCTGGGCTTTCCCGGCCTCGTCGATGCGCACATGCACACGGGCATCTACAGCCCACTCGCGGAAGATGCGGTTACGGAGAGCCGCGCGGCCGCGCAAGGCGGCGTGACCTCGAGCCTGAACTACTTCCGCTCCGGCCAGTACTACCTCAACAGGGGCGGCCCGTATGCCGAGTTCTTTCCCGAGGTGCTTGAGATCTCAGCTGGGCGTTATCACGTCGATTATGCCTACCATCTGGCGCCCATGGACGCCCGGCAGATAGGCGAGATCGACATGCTGATCGAGAAGCACGGCGTGACCTCGTTCAAGATCTTCATGTTCTACGGTGGCTACGGCCTGCATGGCGCCTCGAAGCATCAGCACGATTTCCTGATGATCGGTCCGGACGAGAAGTACGACATCGCCCACTTCGAGTTCGTGATGCGGGGCATCAGGCGCGCGGCCGAGCGATTCCCAGAGCGCAGAGACTACATCAGCTTGAGCCTGCACTGCGAGACCGCCGAGATCATGGCCGCGTACACAAAACTCGTGCAGGCCGATCCGACGCTGTCCGGTCTCAGGGCGTACAGCGCCGCGCGGCCGCCGCATTCGGAAGGGCTCGCGATCACGATTGCGGCGTATCTCGCGCAGGAGACCGAATGCGTGAACATCAATCTGCTGCATCTGTCCTCGCGCAAGGCGGTCGACGCGGCCCTGCTGATGGCGAAGACGTTTCCGCAGATCGACTTCCGCCGCGAGGTCACGATCGCGCACCTGTGCATCGACTACGACGTCGACACCGGCGTGCTCGCCAAGGTCAATCCGCCGATCCGCTCCCGCGAGGACGTCGAGTACCTGTGGCAGGTCCTGCTCGACGGCCGGATCGACTGGGTGTGCAGCGATCACGCCTGCTGCCGGCACGAGATGAAGGTCGACGACGGCAAGCCGGACGACGTGTTCATGGCGAAATCCGGGTTCGGCGGCAGCGAGTACCTGCTGCCGGCGCTGATGACCGAGGGGCGGCGCCGCGGCTTGTCGTACAACCGAATCGCGGAGCTGACGTCGTGGAATCCCTCGCGGCGCTTCGGCCTGCTGCGCAAGGGCGACATCGCGCCCGGTTTCGACGCGGATCTTGTGCTTGTCGATCCGGACCGCTCGTTTGTCGTCCGTGCGCGGGAATCCGAATCGGCTCAAGGCTACACGCCGTTCGAGGGGCTCGAGCTTTCCGCGACGGTCGTGACCACGTTCTTGCGCGGCGCGCCGGTCTACGACCGCGGCCGCATCATCGGTCCGGCGCGCGGCCGCTATTTGCACCGGCCGTATTGACCGGCGAATCGATGTTGCGGTGATTTTGTTTTGCGAAGATGTTGCGTAACATTTCGCCGATGATTGCAGATCGCTCCGCAACAAGCGGCGCGGCCCGAACTCATGGTCACGACGCTGTTGCGCCTGCCGAAGCGGGCGCTCTACGCACTGTCCGGGTTTCTCTATTTTCAGGGCTATTACATCGTGCGCACTGGCGCTGCGCGATCGCGGGGCAGATTGCGTCGGTCTTCCCAACTGCGAGTGACGCCGAGCGGAGGTGGATTCACAAGCGGTTCCTGCGCAATTTCTGCGACGTCGTGGTCGAGATCGCGTTCTGTTCGCAAACTTGGTGGACGTTTGCTTGCGCGCGCATTGCGATTTTCATTGCGAATCAAACATCGGGGTCCACGGCGTAGCGTGTGGGAGTTTTGTGGGAATCAGTGGTGCTCTGTTGTGTTTCGTGGTGCTTAACGGCAACGAGCGCCGCGCGGCAAGTGATTGATCAGACGCCGAATAATTTACGAGCCGTGGCACTCATAATGTCGGGGTCGACCACAATTGAAAGGTGACCCAAGAAATCACGAGCCGAATGACGACGCGGACTGAATTACCCAGATAGGCGGTGCAAATCGTATGCGTGTCCCGGGGTCAATGGCCGAATCCGCAAAATCAGCTGGGGGTAACAGGTGGGGTAACCTAGCGAATCGGCATGCAGAAATCCGGGAAATTGTAGGCTCAAAGAGGAGACTTCAATTCCCTCCCTGGCCACCAATATTTCCTTTATTTTTCCAGTACTTACGATTCGGCGCTGAACGGGCCATCCGTGTGCTGTGACAGATTTGTGCC
>Ga0307373_10003708_pt1 | contig 26329 bp, 34 predicted proteins | sample OX2MG_FD_202534 | JGI IMG/M metagenome (GOLD analysis project Ga0307373, IMG submission 202534) | Soil microbial communities from Risofladan, Vaasa, Finland - OX-2 | ecosystem: Environmental > Terrestrial > Soil > Coastal area > Acid sulfate soil | place: Finland: Risofladan, Vaasa | collected...
TAGACCGGAGTGTTCTCGCGAAGCCCGAACGAACACGACCCGAACGGGGAAGGAAGTTCGTGCCACCGCGAAATGCTTTGGAACTCCAGCTCAGTAATCTGTGGGGAGAAGTGTTGGGTATTCGGCCCATCGGCGTGACGGACAATTTCTTTGAGTTGGGGGGGCACTCCCTGGCAGCCGTTCGTTTGTTTGCGCTGATAGAAAAGAGACTCGGCAAGAAGATTCCATTAGCCACCGTATTCCAGGGAGCAACGGTGGAACATCTCGCGAATATTCTCCAGCAGAACGCCAGCGCCGTGCCACATTCATCTTTGGTTGCGATTCAGCCGGGTGGCAACAGACGGCCTCTGTTCCTGATACATCCGGCCGGTGGACACGTTTTCCCCTACGTTCATCTGGCAAATTGCTTGGGCCCGGATCAGCCCTGCTACGGCCTCCAAGCGAGAGGATTGGAAGAGGGACAGGAACCGCATAAGCGGATCGAAGAGATGGCCGCGTACTACATAAACGCGATACGGACCGTACAGGCTGAGGGTCCGTATCTCCTGGGAGGATGGTCCATGGGAGGAGTCGTGGCCTTCGAAATGGCGCAGCAGCTTCACGCGCAGGGGCAACGCGCAGCATTGTTGGTCTTGCTCGATACGCGGGTTCCTGCGAGCCACGAGGAATTTGCAGATGAAGATTTTGAGGTGACGTTGCTGGTCGATTTTGTCCGCTATTTCGGTCTTTCACTGGATCCTCACGACGCTCTCGCTCGCCTTCCGAAGCACGAGCTGCTGCAACGCGTGCTCGAGCACGCAAAAAGAGCCGGCTTGATGCCATCGGATATCGAAGTGTCACATGCTGAGCCGTTCATCGAGCTCTGCAAGGCTGACTTTCAAGCTACGCGAAACTACGAACTGCATCACTACCCGGGTCGAATCACGCTCTTTAAGGCCGGGCAGGAGCTTGAGGGAATCCCGTCTGACCCGACCTTGGGCTGGCGTGAGTGGGCTGCTGGCGGAGTGGATGTACATGTCGTTCCCGGCAATCACGCGACTATGGTTTACAAGCCTCACGTCGAAGTCTTGGCCGAGACGCTACGTGCTTGTCTCGATCAGGTGCAAGCGACTGAAGACTGCTTCGCCTACGGAGTCAGTCCATCGATCAGGTTGACGAAGGAGGCTAAATGAATAGGGACGATAAGGAAGACACGACAACCTACAAAGTCGTTGTAAATCATGAAGAGCAGTACTCTATCTGGCCAACCGAAAAGAAAAACCCCCTTGGTTGGATGGATGCAGGCAAGACCGGTTCTAAGACTGAATGCCTGGCTTATGTTAAAGAAGTGTGGACCGACATGAGGCCACTTAGCCTGAGAAGGAAAATGGAAGAGCGGGGAAAGCAGATCGTTTCATCAAAGCACTAACTTGCAAGATCCACTTGTACCGGCAGATTCCAATGAGTCGCTCAACAGCCGCTGCTGCGTTTGACCCCTGGATTTCATTCTGCAAGCCGCGCCGAGAGGCCCGTCTTCGTCTGTTTTGTTTTCCGTATGCGGGAGCCGGCGCTCTCATTTTTCGTACCTGGTCGGACGATTTGCCAGGAAATGTCGAGGTCTGCCCGGTTCAGCTTCCGGGGCGGGGAACTCGGCTGATGGAGCCTCCGTTTACTCAACTCCCGCCGCTCGTCGAGGCCCTGGCTGAAGCCTTGGTGCCACTCCTGGACAAACCATTTGCCTTCTTCGGCCACAGCCTCGGAGCATTGGTCAGCTTTGAGCTCGCCCGCCGGCTTCGTAGCCAGTATGGTGTGCATCCTGCCCGGCTATTTGTATCCGCTAGTCGTGCACCTCAAGTCCCTCATCGAGGCCCGCCGACCCATGCCTTGCCAGAGAAGGACTTTTTGGCAGAACTGCAGCGGCTGAACGGTACGCCCAGCGAGCTCCTGGAACACGAAGAATTAATGGAGATCATGCTGCCTCTCCTGCGAGCGGACTTTGGGGTGTACGAAACCTACGTGTACTCGACGGAGCCGCCTCTGAGTTGCCCGATCTCCGCGTTTGGCGGTCTTCAGGATCGCAGTGTGAACAACAGCGATCTTGAAGCCTGGCGTGCTCAAACCAGTGGTTCCTTCTCGCTGCGGATGTTCCCTGGCGACCATTTCTTTTTGAGGCAGCCCCCCTTCCTTCGGGTCCTCTCCCAGGAACTGCAATGAAGCCGGCGGGAGGGGCCACGTGAAGATCGTGCCCATCACCTCAACTGCTCCACCATGGAGTTTTCCACCGGCGCCGTTGATATTGGGCAGTAACGAGGTACATGTCTGGAGGGCTTCTCTGAACGAGCCTCCACCGCAGATAGATAGCTTCCTGCATACCCTTGGCGCAGATGAGCGAACGAGGGCTGAGCGGTTCCACTTTCAAAGAGACCGCGAGCACTTTATCATCGCGCACGGAATACTCAGGGCTATCCTCGGCCTCTACCTGAACAGAGCTCCGGAATCCCTTTCCTTCTGCTACAGTTCTCACGGAAAGCCCGCCGTGGCGAGCGAATCTGGCGGGAATGTGCTCCGCTTTAATATGTCCCACTCTCACGGTGTGGCGCTTTATGCAATTACTCGTGGTCGCGAGGTCGGTATCGATGTCGAATTTATCCGCTGCGACCTGGAAGCAGAGCAGATCGCCGAGCGATTTTTCTCGCGACGTGAGATCGCGACGCTGCGGGCGCTTCCGCTCAAACTTCGAAAATACGCATTCTTTCTCTGTTGGACCCGTAAGGAAGCCTACATCAAGGCTAGGGGCGAAGGACTTTCACGACCTTTGGACCAGTTCGAGGTGTCGCTGATTCCCGGAGAACCTGCAGCGTTGTTGAGCACCCAGCCAGATCCGGGCGAAGCCCTTCTCTGGTCCCTACAAGATTTGACCCTCGGCTGTGGCTATGTGGCTGCTCTTGCAGCTCAAGGACGAGGCTGGACGCTTTCCCGTTGGCAGTGGCCGCACTCCGAGATTAAGCGTTGCGTTAATCACGCTGCGGTTAGCTAAACAGCCTCTTTGCATCGCCGGCCTCAAGGGCATAGGATCAGATCACCTCGTCCGAGAGTTCGCTTCCATCTCCATACTCTACTCTGCCCGAGGAAGAGCTGCTGCCAGCACGTGATAGGCGCGCCTGGAGGTGTTCGCACCTAAGAAGGCTTTAGATGCATGAAGACGTGAAGCTAGCGAGTTGTTATTGGTTCTATTCAGAGGCCGCTAAGTTCCGACTCAGGACTTCATCGTTACGAAGGTGGATTCTGGCTCCTTCGTTGACCGTACTTGTAGCACTTTTAGTTCTATGCCCTGCCTATGGGACGGAGACCGCGCTGGCGCCGGGCACGGAGTCGAGTGCCGGTGACGCAACAGATACCTGGCTTGTTAAGCGCGGCTTGATTGGCCGCGGGATGATTAGCGAACAATCCGGCAGTGAGGTAATGACGCCGCCGCTCGGCATCGAGGTAGACGAAACGCTGCAAACAGCAAACCGTACCGGCGAGATCCTTAGCCGGGTCAAGGCGTGGAACGAGATGGTTGCAGACGACAGGGTGCATATCGAAATTACCACCCTATCGACTCATCAATTCGAAGTCGCCTTCTGGCTGTTTCCTAATCATCGTCAGGGCTGCACGATGTATCAATGGACGCTTTACGATCATGGTCGCGCACTGCAGAGCGCGTTCTGGCGCAACGACGCGACTGTCATGAGGCTGGCAGGGGCCGCAGACCTGCCACATGCGTTGTATCCGGACTCGGTTCCGTGGGTGGCGTTTCTACGTGTGCTCGACGCACCGCGCGACGGCGCCGAAGGTAAGCTTTACCAGCAGATCACACCTTACAGCTATGTCGGTCAGGAGGTCGTGGCCAAGGACACCGAGCAGATCACCGTGCCGGCCGGAACCTTCTCTGCTCTCAAGGTGACCGCACAAGTTGACATCGCGACAGTAATGCCTAACTGGCCGCACTTCATCCTGGACGTTATCAAGCCGGTAGTTCCCAAAAACACACTCTATTTTGAGGCAACGCCGCCCTACAGACTGCTCAGACAGAAAGGCACCACGTTTGTCGGCGGCCCTGAGGTCACCACGGAACTCATCCGCTTCTACATCGCAGGGGCGCACAGCCGGGAATAGCTGGACCGGCCGTGGCCGGCATCTACCCGCCTGCAGCCGCTGTGCAGAAGGGAGCATCGGTTTCCAAATGACAACTATCCGTAGTCAGACGGAGTCCTCTTCCGCTGTCACAGCCGTCCCTTGCCTGCCGCGCGCTTCGTCGCTTGCTATCTGACCGTCCCGCAAACGGATTAAACGGTGAGCCCGTTCCATGACTTGTGGATCATGGGTGGAAAAGATGAAGGTTGTCCCGGTAGCACGATTCAGACGTTCCATCACATCGAGCAGGGAGATAGCAGTGGCAGAATCCAGATTCGCCGTGGGCTCATCCGCCAGAATGAGCGCAGGCTCTGTAACCATAGCGCGAGCCACGGCTACCCGTTGTTGCTGCCCGCCGGACAACTCCGTTGGACGACGATCTTCAAGGCCGGCGAGGCCGATTTCCGAAAAGAGCTTTTCCACCCTTTCCCTGCGTTTGTGCGCCGGCATCCCCTGAAGAAGTAAGGTAAACTCAGCGTTTTCCAAAGCGGTAAGGACAGGCAGCAGGTTGTAGGTTTGGAACACAAAACCGATGCGCCGCAAACGTAGCTGCGCTAACTCGCCTGAAGATAAGCGCTGAAGGTTTTGCCCTGCCACCCATATCTCGCCCGCGTCTGCCCGGTCGAGTCCACCGATGATGTTGAGCAGAGTGGTTTTGCCGGACCCTGAGGGACCGGCAGTAGCCGCGAAATCCCCAGCAGCTATCCGCAGAAAGACGTTACGCAGAGCCGGAACCTCGATTGGTCCGGTGCGATAGGTCTTGCTTACGCCCTTCAGTTCCACCGCCCATTCGGCCATATCGCCCTCTGTTCTAAAGCACCTTCAATGCGTCCGGTAGCTCAGTTCGCGCTGCCTTGACTGCCGGATAAAAGGAAATGACTGTCGCCATCATAAATACAATGCTAACAGACCAAGCAATTCGACTCAGGCTTAAACGCGAGTAAAGAATCGGATCAAAAACAAGCGCGGGTGGAAGACCCGCCTTGAATATCCAGCGCAGATCCAAACCCGAGGTAGCGAAATAATGTTCTACGCTTAAACCCAACGCTAGCCCCAAAGCCAGGCTTATTGCCGTGAGGGCCAGAGATTCGCCTACGATCATCACTGCAAGCTGCCGAGGCTTAAGACCAAGAGCTTTACAAACGCCGAATTCATAACGGCGCTCAAGTACCCTCATGAGAATGGTGTTGAGAATTCCTAACCCAACCATGGCCAGCACTACACCGTTCATGATGTAGTTAAAGGCGTGATCCAGGACGAGAATTTGGGCAAGCATCGGGATCGATTCGCGCCAGGTCAGGACTTCCACCGGCTCGCCCGTCAACTGCTTACGCAAAGCCCTTGCTACCATCGATGAGTCACCTTCCTGTTGAAGCAGGATGGCTACCTGGGTCACCTGGCCGACGGGCACTCCCAGCAGGGCTTGAGCCGCGGGCAAGGGGAGCTGAATAATATTAGCGTCGACCGCTTGCAGCCCGGTGCGGAAGATACCACGCACCCGCAAAAGAGTGCTTTCCATCGCTTCCCCGGCGCCATGTTTGCTTTCATTGCTGGGCTGTCGCAGCGCTTGAGTCATGAGAACTGCTCTGGAACCTATCTTGACCTCAAGCTTGCGAGCCAAATCGGCACCAATGACAACGCCAGAAGGCTGGTCATTACTTAAATACGTTCCTTCAACTATCCGCTCTGGGATTAGCGATACCGCGGGCTCGTCCTGCGGGATCACGCCCGTGATTCTCACGCCGGAAGAATTGGCCGAGGTACTAAGCAGCCCGGTGGCTAGAAGCCTCGGACTAACCCCGCGCACCAGCTGTTTCATTTCCGGAGTTTGCAAAAACGCTTCGACCCTGGATACGACTTGGGCCGTAAGCAGCAGTTCGTCAGAGTTCGACTCTTGATACCCCTTTGCCTCTACCACTACATGTCCCGGGCCAAACCGTACACCGTCGGCAATCGTCTGCTCGTGGCCGCCATCGAGTAGACCCAGAGAGATCAGCAACAGCGCCAGACCCAAACCCAGCGCCAGTGCGGTCAGCAGGGTACCTCGGGGATTGCGCCAGAGATTGCGCCAGCTGATTTTCACCAGTAGCAGAACGCTTGTCACTGTTTAGACCTTACGAATTGCTTCTGTCGGCCGAAAATGAGCGGCTCGCCAGGCAGGATAGAGCGCGGACACTAGAGCCGTAACGGCCAGTCCGAGAGCCGCCTCACCATAGGCGGGAAAGTCCTGGCGTCCGTACCAGAGGTGACCCACCACCACGCCTGCTAAAGAGATTACCCCGCCGGTAGCGCCGCCCAAGTCCAGACCGTGCTCCTGCAAATACCAGAGGACCGGAATGCCAAGCACCCCTCCTACGATCAGGCTTGCAACTGCCAACCCGGCAGCCTCTGTCAGGATCAGAACAACCACCTGGACTGGGCGCATTCCCAGCGCCATCAGCATGCCCAGTTCACGCGTACGCTCAAACACCGCCATGAGCATGGTGTTCATGACGCCAATCACCGCCAACAAGAAGAAAATGAAGAAAAGAACAAAGGTGATGCCGTGATTAAATTGCACGTAATTGGCGAGTTCCGGCGCTAGCTCAGGCCATGCCATTGTCCGCACAGGAAGAGTTTTACTCAGTTGGACTTCGAGTGCCGCTGCCACAGTAGTAGCTGCCGTTATGTTATTCAGCTTGATACCAACCTCATGGACCCTTGCCGGCGCCAGATGCAGAAGGTCCTGCAGAGCGGGCAAAGACATGAGAACCAAGCCCCGGTCCACGGAATCAAGGCCGCTGTGAAAAATCCCTACGACCGTGTACACGTCATTGCCGATTGACCCGTCGGCTGCCTGCGTGAGCAGAACGATTTCTGAACCCACTCTGATGCCAATCGTGCTGGCGAGTTTGTCTCCTATGTCCACGCCCTTTGGCACCCGCGGTGTCAAATAGCTGCCTTTTGTTATCTGACTATTCAGAATCGTAACCTTAGGTTCCTGGTCGGGAAGCACTCCCATTAGCTCTACGCCCGCAGAGCGATGGGCCGCACTTAGCAAGCCATATCCGTAAACTCTGGGCGCCGCGGCAAAAACTCCGTGATCAGCAGTGATGGAGGCGAGCAGCGCACTGACCTCTGTCCCTTGCCTCCCACCCAGGGTCTTTTGAATGGAACGGCTGGGATAGTATCCGGGCGCATGCACCTGGATCTGTGACATGACCAGGCAAGTGCCGTTCTCGATCATCTGCCATCTCAAACCTGCCATAAGGCACGCAACAAACAGCAGCATGACATAGCCAAAAGCAATGGCGGCCATTGTGATGAAAGTACGCCGAGGGTTGCGCCACAGGTTGCGCCACGCAAGCTTTAGAAGCCGTCCATTCATCAATTCAGGCCGGGCAGCGAAAAGGTTCCCTGACTGATCGGTACATCGAACGCGATATCTCCGTACTCGATAGTCGTCTGCGCGCCAGACTTGTTTGCTGGCCGCATGACCAGGCGCGTTGGAATCACCCTGCCGCTCACGGTCTTGTACTCAGAAAAGGTAAGCTCGCGTACCAGCTTCCCGTCCTCGTCATAAAAACCCTGCCAAGTGGGCACCGCATCGGCGTGGCGAATCTGCAAGATAATCTTTCCCCACACCACAGCCGCTTCAGGTTTTGGCGTTAAAGTGTATTCATCTACCGCGACTCCGCCGCGCTTTCCTTCGAAAGAGGTGGTAATGGAGTAATCGCGCGTGAGGAAAGTCTCTTTCACGAGATCATCGATAGTGAAGTCGCTTCCCATCCACGAGGTCATTGCCATCGAAGGAGGAACCTTAACCGTGCGATTCGACTTTGGTAGATAATACCAGATGTCGCTGCCTACCTTTAGAATGGCAGTGCCTGCTTCATCTTGAGGACTGGTGATGCGGATAAGCGTCTTGTCTCCGAGCGACCAGATCTTCATCGAGATATCGCGTTGCCCGTCTTCATTAATAATTTGCATTTTGAGCGTCGCGATGCTGGATTTGCTGCTGAAAAGGCGAGCCACCCTTTCCACGGCCTCCCGCCCCCGTTGATCGTTTGCAGCATGAGACATGGGCGCAAAATTCAGCAACGCCAGCGCCAGCAATATGGCCGCGGTTCTTTTTTGCCAACGCGTAAAAATCATAGCTGCCCAACCCTGTGTTCGATTGCAAATTCGCTCTTGACTTCGACTGCTTCTTCCGCAAGTGGCGCTCCCATCGCTAGTCCCATCGGTATCCGGACCAGGAGGTTAAAGGCGGTTACCGCCAAAGACAGCGCGAAGAGATCGTCCTTACTGGCAAACCGGGCAAAGGCAAGGGTGACGACCAACTGAGTCGTCCCAATTCCTCCCGGTGAGATTGGCGAATTGCCGATCGCCACCATGAAGGGCGTCAATGCCAGGGTCTGTACCAGTGGGACCTGGATATGAAAGCTAACGAACTGCCCGTAGAGCGCAAAGCCCGCTGCCAGGACGATTAGAAACCTGATCGCGAAAAGCGTGATGTATTGCGACGGCCGGGCCATGCGGAAACTCGCCATCGAAGGCCGGTCGTAGAGCCATCTGAGCCAATTACCGACCGGAAGCCGCGACCCCCATAAAAGCCAGAACGAAGCGATGAGGCAGCCAACGCCAAGCACGCCTGCCAGATAATTGAGACCAAGGCGAATCGGCGACGTCGGCACGAAAGCGATCGCAAGGAGCGACAACGTCGCCAGCAGCATTGCGTCGACATAGCCTTGGAACATCAGGGTGCAGCCGCCCATTATCCAGGGTGCGTGCTTGCGGGCATGCAGAAAAAGCACAAATGCGCCGCTTGCGACATAGGAGTTCACCATTTGGAGAAAGTAGACCGCGGCCATGGTCGGGAGCAGTTCGAGCATTCCCGTCGGAGCGTGAAAAAAACTGAACAAGCAGGAATACAAGACCGTTTCGCCGATAAACCAGCATAAAAAGCCGCCCAGACTGGCGGTGACAAAAATCCAGAGCGTGGCGTGGCTGCCGGCGCCGACCACCTGCCTCCACGAGACTCCACGTGCCACGTAGCAAACGATTGCCACCGCTATCGCATAGGCCATGAGGTTTCGGACGATGGTCTTGCGCACCGGGCTCTCTCACTCAGATCCGATAGTGTACTCGCGGCGACCGCGCGATTCCACTTGTTTTCCTAGCTGTCGGGCAATCGGTTGCGAGAATAGTGTCGAGCTTTTGCAAGTTATCAATTCTCACCGCTGAGATTACGCGCGCCAAACGCCCAGCCCCTGAAATCATCCAGGTTGTTTGGTCCCTCACGCTGCAGTGACCATGAATGACTTGCGAACTCTCGTCCGAGCGACTAACGCTGTCCACGAACGCGCAGTTGTCCTCTGCCCTGGAAAGACCTTCAGACTATGACTGTCGGGGCGGCGCGCCCGACGAGTTCGCGACCGCCTTCTGCGATACGACCTCCTTTGGACCATGCCCGCGAAGGTGCTGCCGCTTAAATCCACCGGTTCGGGCCGCTCCTCGCCACAGCGCATACCGCCTGACTACGCGGCGCACGTCACTTCGGCTTTCACAAATCTGCGAAGCACCCGCCTTGAGGAGTTCCGGGCCCTCAGCCAAGGCGCCTCGTCCGCCACAGATGATCCTGAGGTCAGGCGAATCCAACCTGAGGTCACGCACCAATTCCGCCGCCGCCGGCGCGCAGTCGCTCATCGTGCACGAAAGAAAGACCAGGTCCGGAACGTAAAGCTTAACAAACTCCCGGATTTCTGACAGCGATTTGCTTTCATCCAAAAAGTTCGCGGCGACGCCACCGCGGCGCAGCAGTTCAAGCAACAACTGCAGACCGAACCTATGAACCTCGCCGGGCACGCATACCCCCAATATCCGAAGTCTGGAGGCCGTTCTGGGTTTGCTGAGTCTGTCGCCCAGCTCCTTGACGAGAGCCACCGTTGTATCGTTGATCAAGCGCTGATTTTCTTGGCTGATGTGACCTTCGAGACGTTCGTCGCCCGCCAGGCACACGGCTGGAATAAGCACGTTGTCGAAGGTCGGTTCCAGGCCGTGTTTATCGCAATAGCGGGTCGCTATATTGCGAGCGCCTGACACGTCGAGCTCTAGCAGGCTCCGATAATAATCGTCGAAGTCTTCCAGTGCGCCGTCTGCGCCGAGCAACACCGTAAGAAATCCCAGCGCGGGAATGTAATCACCCGCAACTTTCAGACACGCGGTCAAGGAGGTAGCTAACAACAATCCCGGTAGCCCCCACAGCCAGAACCAGAACATTGCCGAGACCAGCAATGCCAGTGGAGATAAACCGATTCCATGACCAATCAGGAAAGGCTCAACAAAATAACTCACGGCCTGGTCGACAATAATAAAACATCCCAACACCTCCAACGATCTGCTCCATCCCGAAAATACGGCAAATGCCACGAACGTCGGTAACAACGCCGCGACCGCGACGCCGATATAGGGAATGAACCGGAGTACGGCCGCAAACACACCCCACAGTGCCGGGTGTGGCAAGCCGAGCAGCCACATGGCTACCCCGATGGCTAGTCCGTATCCGATGTTGGTCAAGGAAAATAGCAACAGATAATGACCGACCGCATCAGTAGCGCTCGCAAGCCCCTGTGCGGAAAGTGTAATGCGGACGCGTGCAGCAAGGCGCACCAAACGATCGCGCAAATCTTTTCGCCCGTACAGCAGAAAAAAGAACAAGACGATAATAAATAAGGATCTGATCAAGCCCGAAAGTATTGGCAACGTCGGGCTTATAACGCGTGTGAAACCAGGCTCAGCGGAAGGGGCCTCGACAACCGTAGAACGAGTCGAACGCCTTGGCCGGCGAACCGGCTTTTGTAGCCGTTGCTCAACGTTTTTGACGCCATCTTCGATGCGCTGTAGCCAATCCGGCGTGCTTCCCCTGAGCGCGGTGATTTTGGCCGCTATATTGTCAGTGTAATCGGTGATCTGAACCGCCACCGAAGTTAGCTGGCTAGCGAGGAAATAGGTGAGTCCCGCAATAACCACTATCGACGTCACCACCACCACGGCTGAGGCCGCCAAACGTCCCACGAACCGCTCCAAGCGGCTGGCAATCGGGCTAAAGGTCACGGCCAGCAGGGACGCCACGGCGAGGGGGATCAATATATTCTTGGCAAAATAAAGAACGACCGTCGTTACAATCACCGCCAGGATCGGTTGCGCCGCACTGCCTGAGTCGGGGCCGTCGTACCGATCGGGGTCGATAGAGGAGGGGGGTGTCGAAAGTGTTTCCAAGCCAATGAGTGAAAAGGTCTTACGTACTGACCTCAGTTTGGGATGTCGAGTTTGGCGTTACTCAGGAGTCGCGTCCGATCGTTCATCGGAGCCTGGGAATGTGAACCCCGTTGATGGGGCCAATTAGACCAAACAACTGCAATAGCCATATCAATACGACTACGAATACGATGATATTGAGCAGGGCCTTCATCCCGCCTGCCATAGGAATATAGGTATTGATGAGCCACAGGATCAGGCCGACTACGACCAGGACCACGACGATGCCTACAAGGGTCATCGGTAAGCCTCCATAAGGTTAGGGCTAACAGAAGCCGCTATCTGTGAGCGCTCGAGAGCAAAAGTCCTCGCAGCGCGTAAAATAATCCGGATGATCATCGCGATCGCGCAGCGACGCTGGTTTTGTCGGCCGGTTGCCACGTAGCATCCGGATTGTATGACTCCATCGCACTGGCTATCTGATCAGTATTGGGACCAAGGTCCTTTTGATAGATCTGACCGTCCTGGTTAACGATGAAGGTCATCACCCCGGAGTTGCGATAGCTAACGGGATAGGCAACCAGCGCGAATCCGCGGGTCATCTTGCCATCGACGACGTAGTTGCTGGCGCCACCCGGCGCATTGGTTCCTTGACTGGTTAGTATCCGGTAAACATAGCCGTGGAAGGGGTGCGGCGAGGGGGCGCCGGTAGCGTGGTGGTGATAGCCCTCGGCGGCCGCCTCAGCGACCAGGGGACCGAGAGGACTTTCCGGCTGCGCTCCTGCCTGGACCTCCCAGTATAAGCCGTCCTGCGTCCCGGCGGTGCTGCGGAACTTCTGAGCGTATTGATGCTCCGACGCGCCATCGTGGAGCGTAGCGTAATAGTCTCGCTGAGCATCTGCGATTGCAGCGCAGACCTTGATCACATTCAGTTCATCAGCGCCGATCCGACGATATAAAATTTCCTGTTTGCCGTAGTCCGTGTCGAAGTACCATTGAGAGCCATTTTGCCGCAGCGGTATCGGAGTCGGCCAGTTGTCGGGGCCTATGTAAAGGAAGGTTCGTCCATCGGCCGCAGTGGCAAACTGATGCGACTCCCGATAATTAGTGGCAAAGGTATCCTGTTTGTTCCGGTCGGCGACTGGATCGCCGGAGGAAATCAGCTGCTTGCCCGAGGGACCTAGAATCGCCAGCATCGCCGCATCGTCGTGATTCTGTACGGCCGCGGCGAAAGCGTCGGTGGCCTCCGCAACCGAATTGAAGGTCTTCTGCCCGGGCGCTTGTGCCAGGACTGCGCGAGTGCTGCCAAGCTCAAGTACCAGGCTGACCGCCAAGACCCCTATAGCTAGCCATCCGATCGTGGTTCTTCGGTTTCGGTCTAATGGTTGGCGCATTGCGTTTCTCTGCCATCGGGGCTTAGTGGTCATGACCGTGTTCTCCACCGCCGCCGCCGCGATGTTCTCCACCGCCGCCACGATGTTCTCCGCCACCGCCGCGATGTTCTCCACCGCCACCGCCATAGCTGGTCCGGCCACGGGTGCTCGCGTCCCAGGCCTCGTGCGCCGGAGGATAGCCGCCGAATAAACCGGGCTGCGAATAGCCGCCATAGCCTCGGTAGACGTTGGTCGAGTAGTAGTTGCTCGGATAGCCACCTCCGTAGCTGGGGTAGCCACCTCCGTAGCCCTGGTAGTAGCCCGGACCTCCCCCTCCCCAGCCTCCGTCGAAACAACCTGTCATCAGAGTGGCGAGAAGCAGCGCTCCAAGGATCGTGACTTTCCGAATGCCGATGAATCCCGCTTTCATTGTGATTCACTCATGCCGGCGCGTTCTCGAGGTCTCATGATTGCGTGACTCGCGATCCCGACAAACCACACGGCCAGGCCGGCGATTCCAAAAGCCTGCCACCACGGGAGCCATCGATGGAGCAAAAAGATCGCGGCGCACAGAATGAATAGCGTGCCGCCGACCAGCGCGGCGATTAGCGTCAGGCGCGCTACCATCCTGGATATTTGCAGCTCCAGAGCCGCCTCGATGCGGGTTTGAAACATGTGGGCCTCGGACCGAACAATGCGCGCTAAATCGTCCACCGCCCGTTCGATCAAGGTCGGCCAATCCGCGTCGGTCGTGGTAGCTCCGTCAATCGGTGGGGGATCTTTCTCTGGCATCGTGTTCACTCGATTCGCTTGAGGAGCGTATCGAAAGCGCGAAGCCCAGCACCGCGGCGATCATGAGTGGGCCGGTCCCGCGATTGCTGACGATTGAGCCGATGAGAAAGCCCAGGGCGCCCGCCGCCAGAGAGGCGGCAACGGGGTGGCTCTCGACCAGGCGATCCGGGCGGAGCTCGTCTCCCGCGCGTTCGACCTTCGCATTGACCTCGGCCAAAGTGTCGTGCAGGTCCTGACGCGCCTCGTCCCGTTCATCCTGATTTTTGGCAATCTGTTCCTTCTGTTCTTCCGTTGCCATGTCTTTCACCAGCGGGGCCTGCGCTGTCCTGACGCAGGTTGTCGTTGCTGCCGCTCATAATTCCGGCGATCAGGCTGGTCGCGACACCGCTAAGCGCAATCCGGCCAACGATTGTGAGCATCGCCAGCCCGATACGCCGGTTAACTCCTCCACCCAGAACGAATCCCGCCATACCAGCGATCGCCAGAGCGGTGAGAGGTTCGTCCCTGACGTACTCGACCACATCCCGGTGCCGCGCCGCGCTATTGGCTGAAACTCCCACCAACGCCGCCCCCGCTCAGGATACGCGCCTGATGATCTGCGCCGCGACGTAACCGATCGCAAAGGCGGCGGCGATGGCTAGCCAAGGTTCACGGCGAACGAAGTTGCGAAGGTCGAAATCGAGCCCCTTTTCCTGAACGTATTGCTGCGCCGCTTCATAGCCGTCCTTAACTCTCTGGCTGGCGGCCTCCGCGGCTTGACGACCCTGATCCATTGCCTGGCGTACCGTAGAATTTGCTACATCTTCGAATGCCATCGTTATCACCTCAGCGGTCTGTGAGTCGTATTAGTTTTTATCTCGATTCCATCCAGCCGTACCCAAGCCGGACATTTCGTGGACTCAAGCCGAGGGCGGATTCCAATCTTGATTCCAGATGGTGTCCGTAGGCCCCTTATAGTACATCTAACGTAGATCGAGGCGCCATGCGGATTCGGTTATATGGAGAACCAAACGCCCCGAACATAAGATGAAGTCGGTTCGGCGAATCTGTTAGACTGATGCCCCATGGGCAACGTGCGAGCGTCAGAAATCCGGAGATTACGCGGGCTGAAGAACATCTCCTGGCTCTCCTCACGCCAGCTTAACAGGCTTGCCGAAGCGTTGAAGGTAAGCCACGTTAAAAAGCGCGGCGTCATCTTCGACAAGAGACGCTCCCCCGAAGCCGCCTACGTCTTGCTCTCGGGAGTCGCGCGCATCACCTGCCGCAATCGCAAGGGCGACCGCACGCTGGTGATTATGGTCGCTCCCGGCATGATTCCGGGCATTCCCCCGACGGTGTCCGGGATCAAATATGACTTCCGCTGCGAAGCAGTCACCGACTGCCAGATTGGCACCGTCACCCTGGCGACCTTCATCGAAATCGCGCTGGGCATCGCCTCGGTAGACTTCAAGCGCATGGCTGCCAGCTATTCCGGACGCTGGGACCTGGTGCAGTTGCGCTGCTCGAATTTCATGGCCTGTACGCTGGAGGAACGAGTCGCGCTGATACTGCTGGAGTTAAGCGATAATTTCGGCCTGCCCGATCGGCGAGGGGTGCGACTGAGCGTGGCAGCAAGGCACGAGGATCTGGCTGACATGGTGGGGGCCTCGCGGCCGCGGGTAACCGAGTATCTCAACAGCTTCGAGCGCCAACACCTGATCATACGCGACGGCCGTCGAATGATCGTTAGCCGCACGCGGCTCGAGCAGTTTCTCGCGCAAAAGCACTCGTCGGCAAATGGCCGTAATTCTCGACAACTCCTCGCGCCGTAGCCCTATCGCGAGTCTGCATCGCGAGGACGGCATCGCCATGGTGCGGCCCCAGGCCGGCGTCAATCACAATCCGTCTCCGGGTCTTTAGGCCGCTCGCGGTCGTCCTCCGGCTGAGCGATTTCTCATGCGGTCTCGCCCCTATGGTTTCTCATTGCCGTTCCCGTGCTGCCTATCCTGTTGCTGACCCTGTGACTGCGGCTGACGCTCTTGATGAGTGGTCGCCTGCTGCGGTCTCTGATGCTGCTCGCCTGCTTTTGGCTGTCGCTGGTTCTGTTGATTTTGCTGGCGCACGGCCTGTTGCTGTTGAGCGTTCCGTTGCTGTTGCTCGCGCGTCGCCTGCCGTTGCTGGTCCTGTCGCCGATTCTGTTGATTTTGCTGACGCACGGCCTGTTGCTGTTGAGCGTTCCGTTGCTGTTGCTCGCGCGTCGCCTGCCGTTGCTGGTCCTGCCGCTGGTTCTGTTGATTTTGCTGGCGCACGGCCTGTTGCTGCTGAGCGTTCCGCTGCTGTTGCTCGCGCGTCGCCTGCCGTTGCTGGTCCTGTCGCTGATTCTGTTGATTTTGCTGGCGCACGGCCTGTTGCTGTTGAGCGTTCCGTTGCTGTTGCTCGCGCGTCGCCTGCCGTTGCTGGTCCTGTCGCTGCGCCGCCTGGTTGGTCCAATTTCGGTGTTGCTGGAGCCAGTTGGGATGATGAGTTTTCACCCAATTTGGATCCTGCTGGTACCACCATTGTCCGTAGTGCCACCGATGCTGCTGGTCATAGGCGCCGTCCTGATCGCGCCAGCGCGGGTTGAGCGAAACCCAATCCGAATGATTGCTATAGAACCAGTCGGGATTGTTGTGATGCCACCAATAGGCGTCGCGCCATTGATGCTGGTCGTCGTAGTCGCCCCATTGCGTCTCGGCCGGTCCCGTCGACCAGTATTGATTGTTCAGGGCCTGCCACACGTAAGGGTGGTTCGCCAGGTACTGCTCGAGGGCCGGAAACTGCGAGCGCCAGCTGGCGTTGTAGAGCAACCCCGGATTCCGTGAGAGCGCTCGCGCGATGTTTGGATGATACGCCAGGAACCAACGAAAGGTTTGATCGCCCTGATACTGCGGGACATCGTTGAACCAGGGATAGTAGTTAGAGAAGCCCGGTACCTGCGGCCCCCCAATCTGGATCGTGACCTGCGCCGGGGCGGGCGCAGCGACGGCCAGTGCGAACAGCAACCCGCCGAGCCACACCATCGATTTTATCTGCTTTATCCTTGAGCGCGACATTGTTCGTCCCCTCCGCATGTTTTAATGGCCACCTGCGTGCGCCTGACTCAAAACCAGAATCCCCAGCTGCGCCCCTGACTCGATCCGGAGTCGACCCGCCGGCAATTCCGGTTATCAGCGTCGCAGACCATGCAGTTCTGGCCATTGGCGTCGCACACCGTGCGGCTCGACCCCGATTGCGACTGGACACGCTGGCAATTCCGGTTGTCGGCGTCGCAAACCATGCAGTTCCGGCCATTGGCGTCGCAGACCGTGCGGCCCGATCCGTACTGTTGCCCATATTGGTCCGGCCCACTTGAGGCATAGAAGCATCCCTGGGCGCCGACCACTGCAAGGCCTCCTCCCAGCGCGGCGACGATCAGAAGCATCCTTATTCGCATTGCCATACCCATCATCGACGGTCCCTTCCCTGGTGCCTCATATGTTGATGGCCTCTTCAATGCATTTCACTGCTTCTTTCAGACGGCCTTTGATCGGTTCGCTCGTTCCTCTGACACGCGCACTGCCGCTGCAGGTTTCTGGTGATTAGTGGCACCTTTTCGCGCCCTCGCACCGCGAAAGGCGGTCAGCCTCGCGCGGCAGCTGAACCCGTCGCCTGCTCTTCGGCGACCATCGTCCAGCTTCCCGGTTTAACTCACAGCATCGACCATGCCACATGAGATCCAACCTTATTTCTTCGGAACTTCGAACCTTCGAGTAAACAATGACACGGTTTGAGGCATGCCGATGACGCCGATGGAGGCACCGCGCGCACGGCAGCGCTCTTTGTGCAATCTTTGCCGCGCAAAGGGCTTGCTGTGTGTGCCGTAAATAACATAGTCAAAGGGGGGCCTTTTGTTCTTCGTGTAACATTCCGTTTGCTCTCTTGGGGCGCGCACCGTATCTTCGTGAAGCAGACTGAAGCGAGGTGTAACTTTGAATGGCAAACGAAATCTACCCGATACTGATCTCGACAAGCTGAGCCGCCTCAAGGGGCTATCGTGGCTGCCGGCTACCCAACTGAAATTGCTGGCCGGCGCGCTTACCGTAAGGAGCTTTGCACGGCACGAGGTGGTGCTGCGCGGAGCGGCGATGGCGTCCGAAGCTCATATTCTGTTAGGTGGGATCGCGCGCATCACTTGCGTTGATGCGCATCGCGAGCGCGTGACCGTCGCATTGCTTGCGCCCGGCCCGATTCCTGAGTTTCCTGCGCTGCCGGACAGCCGGTTAGATTTTCGCTGCGAAGCGTACAATGATTGCAGGATCGGCAGCCTGAGCTGGGAGGATTTCAACCACCTCACCGCGCACGGCTCGAACCTGGCATTCAAGCGCTTTCATCAGAACGATTTGCAGCAATGGTATCGGGTGTTGCTGCGCGCATCGAGTTTCCTGGATCTCGATCTTCACGAACGCATTGGGATCACGCTGCTCGAGCTGGCCGCCGATTTCGGAATCAAAGAGTCGCGCGGCATGCTGCTCAGGGCCCCTTTCAGCCATCAGGACATCGCCGATCTGGTCGGCGCTTCGCGGCCCAGAGTCACCGAGCACCTGGCCCGGTTTGAGACCGAGCAGTTGATCGTTCGTCAAGGCCGGCAATTTATTGTTTGCTCGGATAAGAGCGGCTTTCACAACAACTAACACTTTCTCCCCGCTGCAGTGATGTGGCGGTTCCGGTGGTCCCGCCTCGCCGCTATTTTGGCGCCGGCTTCCTTCAATTAGCGAAACAAATGCTGGATCGCTGAGACGGACGGCTGTGTCCCTGGCTTGGCAGAGCTGGTCCCGCTTGCCTGGCGAGGCAATCCGGCGATGAACGGACGACGACGGTCGCCGGTCGCAAAATCCTAATCGCTAAAAACAGCCACAAAACAAAAAGGGGGAGCGGGAGGCAGCGTATTCGTTGGGCCAGTTTGGGGGGCCAGTCTGTCGGATGCGCTGCGTCCCGTGGCCTTCCGCTGGGGGGTAGCGGTAAGCCTGATGAAGCCTCTCACGACGATACATTTGCGTAAAGGGGCGATTGGTCACCCAGAGAACGCAATTGCTGATTGCGCATCCTGCCCGGTTCGATCATTCATGCTAGGCTTCCGTTGCACGAAGGCGATTCGTTCGCGCCCCAAGTCCGAACATCACCATTTAGCAGAGAGGAATCGATCAATGAATAAACCTGTCTTATGGCTTTGCCGCGCTTTTGCGGTGGGGGTCTTGCTTTCGCTATCGGCCTGCGTGCTGGTGCACTCCAGCGCGATAAGCGAAAGCGCCGGCAGCGGGTCGGCGGTAAATGCCGAGTACAGCGACTACGGCCTGTTGCATCTGAGCGCGCCCACGAACCTAACCTCGAATGCCAACGCAGCGCTCGCCAAGACCTGTCAAAGCGGCATGCTGTCGGATGTGCAGACGGAAATGGCGATGCGGGACTGGTTCCTGATAGTCCAGTACTACACAGTCACGGCGACAGCCGTCTGTAAGTGAGGATTTGACTAATGAGAAGCAAATCAATGACCAGAGGATTGTTGTCGCTGTTCGGCGTGATCGCGCTCGGCCTATTTCTGTCGATCTCGCAATCGGCCTGCGTCTTTATCCACTCCAGCACGATCGGTGAAACCACCGGTAGCGGCTCGGCAGTAGGCGCGGCGCATAGCGATTACGGCATATTGTATCTTAGCAAGCCTCACGGACTCACTTCAGAGGCGAACGCGGACTTGGTTAAGGAATGTCCGAGCGGTCTGATAACGGACGTGCAGACGCAACTGTCGATGCGGGACTGGTTCCTGATAGTCCAGTACTACACCGTTACGGCTAATGCCATCTGTAGGCCGGCGCCGCTGCCACCTCCGCCGCCGCCGCCACCGCCGCCGTCGGCAAAACTCATCCTGCGTGGAGTTCATTTCGACTTCAACAGGTATGACATCCGTCCCGGCGATGCGGCGGTGCTCGATGAAGCCGCGGCCGCACTCAAGGACAATCAGAACGCCAAAATCGATGTCAACGGATATTGCGACGCGATTGGCGGCGTCAATTACAATCAGAAGCTTTCCGAGGAGCGCGCCGATGCGGTCGTGAACTACCTCGAGAAGGATGGAGTAGCGGCCGACCGGCTGACTCCGCACGGCTACGGCAAGACCAACTTTGTCGCTTCCAACAAGACCAGGGAAGGCCGTGCCCAGAACCGTCGCGTGGAGTTGGTACCAGCGCAATAGAAAAATCGTTCAGCTCGGGCGGCGTGGGTTCCACGCCGCCCGAGCGAACGTATGGCTCCCGCTGCTTACGCAAATGGCTGGGAAACCGCCCAGCGCAAGAAAAACTACTCGGCTTCGCAGATCCGGTCTGACAACCCGCCCGCAGATTACTTGACGAAAAAGCGGGCGGCCTCTTTCGGTGGCCGCCCGCCAAAAGCAAAGGACTCGACGGTTGCGGGCCGGGCTTCGCACCCGTCGCTCAAGAGTCAGTGAGCAGCGCCGGGCTCACCTTGCCGCCCTTGCCGCCGCTTTCCCCTCGGCTGCACGCACAGCCAGTTGCTTGCCTGGGTGGGATCGCCGTTCCCCGAGTATTTCGAGACCTCCGGGAATGGGCATAGCGGCCGCTGGAAGGCGATCGCAGGGGGTGTGTCGTTTACGTATTTCGTAGCGATGACCTGATCGGGAGCTTCTCCCTGCGTCACCCAACGGTCGAGCGCGGAAAGAAGATCGTCCGAGTGATCCGACGGATCCGGCCCGTTGGCAAAATTCCCGAACACGTTGGCACCGGGGCCACCTCCGCAATGCGCCATCCCGGGCACCATGAACAGGCGATAGAACTCCCCGGTCTCCCGATAGCCGCCGGTCACGTTCGCCACCGAGTTGTAGTAGTTGATGTCGTTGTATGGCGAGATGGCGCTGTCAGCCCAACCTACATACTGGATCAGCTTTCCCCCACGGCTCCGGCTTCTTGCTCTATCAAACGGCTCATCTCAACGAACGACCAGTTGAGATGACGTGCGAGCATGGCGCCAAGAGTGGTCTTGCCGCCGCCGCGCAGGCCGATCAGGGCAACTCTCTGACGCCGGTCAGCATGCGCGCCAAACCGAGCGGCGAGCAGCTTGTCCGCTTCGGCCAACTCGGCCGGGGTAAGTCCACGCAACCGCTCCACCACAAGCTCGTATTCTGCCGCTCTTTTCCGCGCGGTCTCCGACCAGCTCGCCAAGCGGGACATCGATAGCGTCGGCCAACCGAAAGAGCATCAGGATCGAGAAGTTGCCGCGGCCGCTCTCGAGGTCGGCCAGGTATCGTTCGGAGATACCAGAATCATGCGCGAGCATTTGCCGCGTCATCCCGTGCCGCGCGCGCGCATTGCGGACACGCTCGCCCAACACTTTGAGGTAATTGCGCTGGGCAGGAACTCGTCCCGTACCCCTCCTTCCGTTTCGCGGCGTCATCTTCCGATAATGCGGTACGCTGCAGACCAGTCGCTCGGCTTCAGCTTGAATAAAATCATGAGCCGCCGGAGAAGCTCAAGCGGGCTCGGCAGCGTGGACGACGCACTCGTATCATACTGCGGCGCGAAATAGACGCCCACCAGATCCAGGAGCTCGTAGTACGTGCACAGCATCACGAACTCCGTTGGGCTCGGTCGGCATGTAGACGGTCTCAGGCGGCTCGATGAAAGTTGCGCGAAGATGACTGTCGCCTGAAGCTAGGACATAAGCGGCGAAGGTAAAATCGAACTCCGGATCGACCGTGACCGGCCCTCGATCGCGACAATCAGGATCCACGATTATGGTTGTGGAATCGAATTACCTCAACCGGCCCAAGTAAACATGCATCAGTCCGGCCCAGCTGGAACGGTGTTGGTTTGAGTTCCGCTCGGGGGGAGTGCGAGGGCGATCCGCCCCTCGCCAGTTCGGCGAGCTGGGTGATTGAGCAATTAACCGGCGCTCTTAAGCGGGTTCTTGTGGTTGATCGTCAGCGATCTGACGTTTGCTGTGCTCGAGCCTGAAGCTGTCGGCGCTCTGAAATCCTCGACCCGGCGCTAGCTGGCGAAGTTTGCCGCCGATGCCTCGGCGCGTTGCCCTAAAACCCCGTAGCTTGATCTGCCTGACCATGACCTTTAGGGGAGAATAGCGACACGGCTCGCCCACAAGGACGGTCGTGGCTGCCATAGCCGGCGGACCACCTCCGGCCCGGAAATTTCTATAGGCAGGGGCTAGAAAGCCAGAGGAGAATCGCTAAAAAGTAACGATAATCTAAACGAAGTGTTTATTGATAAGAAATATCCACAATAATGGGGCTAAAGGCTTGAATAATCCCTTCCTTTGTCCTATTCTGGGACAGATATGCGACGACCACGAACGAGAGATGACTCCGAGCCCGAGTTCTACACGGTCGGTCAACTTGCCGAATTGCTGCAGCTCACGCCGATGACCATTTACCGTATGGTCCGGCGAGGCGAACTAGGCTGTCACGCGCTTGGACGAATAATCCGTTTTCACCGCGACGACGTGGAAACCTTTCTCGAGAAATCCTGGCAGCCGGCTTCGGAATCCAACAAGAGCGACCGATCCTGAGCTTGCGCCGGTCGCTCTGTCGACTCGGCGCTCGACCAATGGAGCAACTGCCGGCTGCGATTTAGCCGGGGTAAGGCTGCGCCTTGTCTTGGCGCCTTGGTTGCCTCCCAAATGGCGGCCGTTTGGCGGTGCAATGGCGCCAATGACGGGTTCGCAGCTCGGCGCGTACATCGAACCCCCGCAAGAAGTATCTCCACCATTCCCGCTTTCGCTTCGGCCCAAGAGCCTCCCGAGCTTAGAGCGAATTCTCTTCACCGACGGCAACCGAGCCCAGGCCGAGATAGCTGAGCAACAGGAAATAGTTCAGTCCATGAGCCTGCGCAGCGGCAAGAATCTGGTTCCTGATCGCGCCCTGGCTGGCACGAACCGGAGAAGTGCTTGTCTCATCGAAAAACAATTCGTCGTTCACCTCGGGCAGACGGCCGAATTTTTCAAAGAAGATCCCAAACCGGTGGCTGGTGACCCGAATCATCGAGCAGCGGGCACACAGCGCATCGACACTACAACACGCCTGCTGGCTGCGTTCGCGCCGTTCCGGTGAAATTTCCAAGCGTACTGACTTTTTCATTACATTCCTCACGTTTCGTCTAGTCTTATCCTTTTCCTCCAAACAAGTTAGTTGAGACGAAGTCTTCAGATCAAACATATACGCGTGAATAAAGGTAAATACTGGCTACATTGTGCTGCAGGTGACCTAAGGGTTGGCGTGGCATCCGGAAAGCCAGCCATTCTTGAGGTAATTGCCTGATTGAATCCAGCCCCGCAAAATCGGGACGATTCGAAGCTGGAGGATTTCAGCAGCTTGAGCGGGGTCTCGCGGGCGCCTGTCACCGCGAGCGGTCAAGTCCCAATACAGCGCCCATCTTGCAGGCTCGACCAAGCCGGCGCGGAGTTCCACACCGGCTAAGATTTGTTTCGCCTGGACTCCAGGCCTGATTGCTCGGGTGTTTCTGATTGCCCGGAAGTGCTGCCGCCCGCCGCCACCCATTGCTTGACGACAAGTGAGTCGAAGCGCAGGTCTCGCCCGACCTTGATAGCGCGCAACTCGCCTTTTTGCACCAGCCTGCGAACGGTGGCTGGATTAACCTGAAGGTAATCGGACACCTCGCGTAATCGGAGCATCCTTGCCGGCATTTGCGCGCCTCTAGCCAACCGCTCCACTCGATCTGGCTCGATCATTCGTGAAGGTTTCGCCGTCTGCGCCATCGGCCGCTTGGCCCGTTCGGTAGGCGAGAGGATTCACCAGGGTTCACACGATATTCGCATTTTAACCATAGAACGGTTTGCTGTGCTGAAAGTAGCGAAATGTCAAAGCGAGCACAAGGGTAAAAGCTTAATAAATAGAATAAAAGCTAGTTAAATATACAAATTAATAGCTTTAATTTTATTTTTTATCTTTTTTCATCGATTTTCTTGCTTTTTCTAAAGTTTCTACATATGGTTTCATAAAAGACGCTCTCACGAAGACTGATGTGTCGGATCGCGTACTAACCTAACGAACGGAAGATCACGTGAAAACAAAATTATCTGTCATAGCCCTCTTGTGCTGTGCGCAGCTCTCGATGGGTTGTTCGGCCAGCAACCGGGGCGCGGCTGACATCAAGGGAGTGTCCACGGCGGCGGTCTTGCCGGGCTGTGAACTTGTCTCGGCAGAGGATCCCTTCCGGACCTATCGGATTGAGCCTGGCGACCAGCTCAACATCAGTTTCTACCTGAGCCCCGAGTTCAATCAGGTTCTGACAGTTCGGCCCGATGGCGGCATCTCGATGCCGGTGGTCGGCAATGTGCGCGCCGAGGGGCGCACGCCGAAGGAGTTCGAGAACGCTCTGGACGAGCTCTATTCCCATGAATTGAAAGATCCGCGGGTTACGGTCCGGCTCGATAAGAGTCCGGGGCAAGTGGTTTACGTCGAGGGTCAAGTGGGCAAGCCCGGAGCGGTGCCGCTTCATCCCGGGATGACCGCATTCCAGGCGATTGCCGCGTCGGGCGGAATGACCGATGCAGCGGGCGCCGGCAAGGTGCTGCTCATCAGACGTGACGCCTGCGGAAACGCGCACGGCGAGCGGCTGAAACTGAACGAAGTGCTGAACCAGAAGGACAACCAGGAAGACGTGGCATTGCTGCCGGCGGACATCGTGATGGTTCCGCGCAGCGGGATCGCTCAATTCGATCTCAACATGAAGCAGTACGTGCGCGACGCGATGCCGTTCGAAGTTTTTATGGCGCCGCCATTCTGAGCTTGGGAGATCAATCTGATGAAGAACGAAGCTTTGATTCAGTGGATAGAGACGATCTTCCGGCGCCGCCGGCTGGCTTTCAGCGTTGGGCTGCTGGTGTTCGGCGTGATCGCGTTGGGCTCGCTGCTGTGGGCGCCGACCTACGAGTCGGTCGCCGAAATTCTGGTTCAATCCAATCGCGTGCAACTGCTGGTCTCGCCGGGTCTAAAGGAAGACGCGGCCAATCAATCGACCCAGACGGTTCCGGTGATGGAGCAGGACCTCAACTCCGAAGTTGAGTTGCTGACCAGTCCGAGCCTGATCCAGCAGGCGCTGGCCGGCTTAGGGGCAAGCCGTCCCCGCCGCGGCGTGATAGCAGGCGCGCGCGGCCTCGCCGCCTGGACATTAAGTCTGCCGACCGAAGTGTATCTGGCGCTGCACGGAGGCCCAGATGCGAATTCGAATCAGGAAGAGATTCAGAAAATATCGAATCACCTGAGCGCAACCGTCATCAAACGCTCCAACATCATTGAGGTCGAGATTCGTTCGCACGACGCGCTTTGGGCACGCGCTTTCCTGGCGCAGTTGATGACCGCGTATCTGGCGCTGCATGGACGGCTGTCGCAGAACCCTCAGGCCGAGGCCTTTTTCCAGGAGCAACGCGATCTGCTGAGCCAACGCTTGGAGCAATCGGAAAAAGCCCTGCGGGCCGCGCAATTGCAAACCGGAATCTCTCAATTCAGTGAGCAGCAACAGGCGCTGATAAATCAACTTTCCACGGCCGAAGCGAACTATCGCTCAAGCGGCGTGCTGCTCGATTCCAGAATGCAGCAAATCGTCAGCGAGGAAGCCGCACTGAAGCAGACTCCGCAGCACCAAATAAAGGAATCGAAGACCGTCCAGAATATTGCGCTGCAGCAATTGAAGCCGCAGATGTTGCTGCTCGAAACCCAGCGCGCCGAACTGCTGACCCGCTACCAGCCCGGCAGTTCGCGAATCCGCGAGATCGACGCCAAGCTGAAAGCGGGCCATGACCTCCTGACGCGCGAAACACAGCGCGACGTGCAGGAGGTCACTACCGATATCAACCCCCTCTGGCAGACGCTCGATGGCGAAGTGACCAAGGCGCGGGCCGAGGCCGCAGCGTACAAAGCGGCCCAGACGACCCAGGCGGCTCAAGTGGCGGGGCTACGCGACCAACTGCGGACGATGACCAGTGACGGCATCACGATCGAGACGCTCAAACGGCAGGTCGACAGCGATAAGGAGGCCTATCTGTCTTATGTGCGCAAGGGTGAAGAAGCGCGCGCGGCTGAGGCGCTCAATCAAAGCCGGATTTTCAATGTCAGCGTAGTCCAGGCGCCGACCACTCCGATCGCGCAGGTTTCTCCCCGGATCGAACTGAACCTGACCGCCGGGCTGATGCTCGGTTTGATCCTGGCAGTCGCGGTAGCGAAATGGTTGGAGGAATACGATTCCAAGGTTTGTTCGACCGCTGCGATCCTCAAAGACACCGGGCTGAGCACGGTCGCGATCCTCGACGACAGGTATTAGCCGATATGTACTACCAACATTTTGGGTTGAGCGGCGCTCCCTTTGAATTCAATCCGTCGGTATCGGCGCTATTCATGAGCGCCGGCCATCGCGAGGGACTGGCGGCACTCGAGTGGGGCCTCCTTGAGCCGAGCGGCTTTACCATGTTGGTCGGCGAAATCGGGACCGGTAAGACCACGCTCATCTACTCGCTGCTGGCGACTCAGCATGGGGGAGTCCGCACCGTGTGGCTGGCGAATCCGCGCCTCAGCTTCGAGCAGATGCTGCGCCAGATCCTGGGTCAACTCGGGGCCAGCCAATCAGAGACCTCGGATAAGCTGACGTTGCTGCAGGCCTTCGACGCCCAGCTGGCAAGCCTCGGCCGGGATGAATGCATCGCGGTGATTCTCGACGAGGCGCAGGACCTGAGCGACGACG
>Ga0307373_10003713_pt1 | contig 26315 bp, 23 predicted proteins | sample OX2MG_FD_202534 | JGI IMG/M metagenome (GOLD analysis project Ga0307373, IMG submission 202534) | Soil microbial communities from Risofladan, Vaasa, Finland - OX-2 | ecosystem: Environmental > Terrestrial > Soil > Coastal area > Acid sulfate soil | place: Finland: Risofladan, Vaasa | collected...
AGAGCAGCAGCCCCACGAACAGGGCCAATTGCCACGCCCGCCCCAGATCGACGTACTCGTAGCCCTGGTGGCCCAAGTAGAACGAGACGGCATCCGACATCTTGTTGTGAATGCTCATCCATTCTCCGGTCAACGAACCGACCACCACAAGCAGCAGGGCTAAGAACAAAACGTTGACGCCCAATCGCTGGCCCAGAGGTTCGTGTTCGCTAACCAGGGGGCCGATGAACAGTCCAGCCGCGAGCCAGGCCGTGGCGATCCAGAACAGGCCCATCTGAACATGCCATGTCCGGGCCACGCTGTAGGGCAACCACTGCGACAGGGGAAATCCGTAGAATCCGTCACCTTCGACCCCATAATGGGCGGTCACGACCCCCATAAGCATCTGCACGAGGATTGGGGCGGAGACCGTCCAAAAGTATTTGACGGTCGCCTTCTGGGACGGCGTGGCCGCCCACCTTCCGAGCGGATCGCTCTGGGGTATCGGCAGGTCTTCCTCTTCGGCCCTGCGGGAGGCGTACCACCAGACCATCGCCGAGATGCCCGCCAGCAACATGATGATGCTGACACCGGTCCAGACGACGGTCTCGCCGGTGGGACGGTTGCCGACGAGCGGCTCGTAGGGCCAGTTGTGCGTGTAGCTGATTTTGTCGTCCGGCCGGTTTGTGCTCGCTGCCCACGACGTCCAGAAGAAGAAGGCTGACAGGTTTCGCAGACGCTCCGTATCGGTCACGGCCCCTTTCGGAATCGCGTATTCCGTCTTGCCGCCGGTAAAGACATCGGAATAAAGCTCGACATCGGCTTGAAAGGCTTCCGCCCGGATGGGGTCGAGCGTGACCGTTTTGGTGGCCGGGTCATACGTGTTGGTTCGCAGCAGGATTGCCAGCCGACCTTGGAGTTGAGCCTGCTTTTCTCCATCCAGCCTCGTGTAGCCAGCGCCAAAGTCGGCGACAGACCACTTGTCGAGAATGAACATTGCTTCCCGGTGCAGGCAATCGGCCGTCCAATCGGGAGCGACGTAACTTCCATGCCCCCAGACGGAGCCCACCTCCATCCCGCCGAGCGACTGCCAGACGTTCTGGCCGGCCTGGATTTGCCCCTTGTCGATCAGCACGGCCCCATCGGCCGTCACGACTCGCTCGGGGATGGGCGGCATTTCCTGATAGATCCTGCGGCCGATCCAGCCGAGGACGGTAAACGACACAATCAGCACGAGGATGAAGCCAATCCAAAGCCGATTCATGTAACTCCTTTTACCAGGCGGAGCTCGCAGTTCACGCGAGAGCAGTTCACGCGAGAGTCGGAGCGTTATGGCGAACGGAAAACCGCACGAAACATGGTTAAGGCAACTCGTGTACCGAAGCGGTCGATTGTGGTGGAGAACGGATGAAAGATCCGCTTGTCAGCCGAGAGTTTGGCCCAGTGACGAGACTGCCCGACTCAAAGGTGTCCGCCGTTATTATTCCGCAGGCTGGTATTTGGTTGTCGCCGAAGAGCGTGCGATATGGCGCGCTTTAGCGCGCCATTACGCCCAGACCCACAATAATGTTGGCCGGCTTCACGTCGCGGTGGCGGAACACCCAAAGCTGGCCTTTTCGCGATCGAGCGGTATTTTTCTAGAAACTGCGATTGACACGGTGTTTGGGCCTACTTAACATCGTGATTGTTGACGTGCTCGTGACGGGTACGTTGCTGACAGGCTCCGAAAGCCCCCTACTGTGCAAGCTGCGCATGAAAGGGGTTTTTTGTTGGCGTTCCCGCACGCCACGCTCTGAACGGTTCCCGCTGGACCGAACGATCCGCCGTGTGTCACGGCGATCGAGACCGTCGCTTGGTTTGGGCTCGAGATGCGATTTCGGGCGCGCTATTCCGAGTCGATTTCGTTTACGTTTCGCAGGAGGTGCTTTCGTGTTGCTTACGAACGAGACCGAAACTGAACTGGCACCGGCCGGCGCCCGCGCGCACCACGTCGTGAAGCTCGCGCGGCTTCGCCTGGCCGCGAGTGCGTACCCCGGCCTACGTCACCTCGATTGCTGCTTCCATGAAGGCGTCTTGACGGTTCGCGGTCGCGTCTCAACTTTTCATGAGCGGCAGATGGCTTGGATCGTGCTTTGTGATCTCGCGGGCGTCGAGGAATTCGTCGACCAGGTCGAGGTCGTCGAGCCCACGGCGGGGCGCAAAACCGAACCGGTCAGGCGCCACGCGACGCCGCGTCGGGCCAGGTAGTTTTTCCCAAAACCCTTTATTCTCAAAAAGGAAGGTGTGACGTGCTCGTACTCAGCCGAAAAGATGGACAGCGGGTCATGGTCGGGCCCAACGTGGTGGTCACCGTGTTGAAGATTCACGGTGACACGGTGAAGCTGGGTTTCGACGCCCCAGGCGAAGTGCGCATTCTCCGCGAGGAGGTCTATCGACGGATCGCGGACGAAGACCCAACGACGGTCGCGCCGCAATTGCCGAGCGACTCGCGCTTTTTTGCGGAGTGTGCGTGACGTGCCAGACCACTTGGGCTGGTCACGCAGGTGCTTGTCGCAGTTGACGCGGCCCAGTGTGAGCTCAACAAATCCGTGGCAGCGGCGCACCGAGCGGTTCGTCGAGCGGCTGGGCACGGCCCAACGCGCGGCGTACGACAACCGGAGCTAAGCCCGCCGGCTCGACCGTACCGATCCGCGCCGCTTGCGTAAAACTGGTGTGCTGACGCAACGCGGCAAGGGCTTTATCCGCTTCGCCTGGCTCGATCGCCACGACCATCGTCCCTTCGTTGGCGACGTGCAATGGGTCGAGCCCCAGCAACTCGCAGATGCCGCGCACGTCGGGTGTGACAGGTACTTGCCGCTCGTCGATGGCCAACATCGTGCGGCTGGCTTGGGCCCATTCATGCAACACGGCGGCCACGCCACCGCGGGTGGCGTCGCGCATCGCTCGCACGTTCACGCCGGCGGTGCGCAGGGAATCGACCGCGGCTAACAGTGGCCCGCAATCGCTCACGGGCGCCGGCTCGACGGCCAGTCCTTCCCGTGCTGAAAGGACTGCGATCCCGTGCCGGCCAATCGGTCCGCTCACCAGCAATTCGTCGCCCGGCACGAGCGCCGAGGGGCCGAGCGGCGGCGGATCGACGAGTTCGCCGATACCGGTAGTCTGGATGAACATGCGGTCGGCCGCGCCTCGCGGGACGACCTTGGTGTCTCCGGTCACGATCTGCACATCGATCCGTGCCGCCGCTTTGGCGATACTTGTCAGCACCTGGTCGAAGACGTCGAACGGCAATCCTTCTTCGAGAATGAACGACAAGCTCAGCCAGCGCGGCCGTGCCCCCGCCACCGCCAGGTCATTGGCCGTCCCGAACACCGCCAACGTGCCGATATTTCCGCCGGGAAAGAACAACGGTGATACGACGAAGCTGTCGGCGGTGAACGCCAGCGGGTACTCACTTCGCGGCAGGAGCGCCGCGTCGCCCAAGCGGGCCAGGGTGGCGTTGAAGAGTTTCGGGACGATCCGCTGCTCGATCAGTCGCCGCGCGAGCCGGCCGCCTTCGCCATGGGCAAGTGTGATCCGCTCGTCGTCACTTGCCGTTGGGACCGGGCAATGCGGGTTCCATACTTGATCTGACATGTCATCACGTACTTGCCACGAATTGCCGCCTACGATTCAACGTGTGCCGGCTCGATCACGTGCCGGCTCCATACCCAAATTCCGATTAACGTCAGCAACGCCGGACTAAGTTGTGGCTGTGGTGGTGCGGCGATAATGAAAGTACGCCGCGCAGGCCCCTTCGGACGAGACCATCGGCGCGCCCAACGGCCGTTCGGGCGTGCAGCGCGTGCCGAAGGCGGGGCAAGCCGTGGGCTTGAGCCGCCCCGCCAACACGTCGCCCGCGCGACACTCGGCCGGCTCGAGAACCGGTAAGTCCAACAGGCCAAACCGTCGCTCGGCATCGAAACGTCGCCACTGGCGCCGGAGCCGCAATCCGCCCGCGGCGAGCACACCCAACCCGCGCCATGGCCGGTCGCAGACCTCGTAGACATCGGCCACGATTCCACGGGCGGCCAGGTTGCCTTCCGGCCTCGCAACGCGAGCGTACCCGTTTTCCACACATGCCTCCCCCGCTTCAAGCTGCCGCACGCAGGCCAGAATGCCCCGCAGCAGGTCGATCGGCTCAAAACCGGTCACGACCACCGGCAGTCGAAAACGCCGCGTGAATTCGTCGTAGGATTCGAAGCCCATGACCGTCGTCACGTGCCCCGCGGCCAGAAATCCTTGCACACGGTTATCGGGCGACGCGACGAGTGCCTCCATCGCCGGCTGCACACGCACATGCGCCACCAGCAGGCTGAAATTGTCCAGTCCCTTCGCATCGGCCTGTTTGACTGCCAGCGCGGTGGCCGGGGCGGTGGTCTCGAAACCAACGGCGAAAAACACGACCTGCCGCCCAGGTTCGCGGCGCGCCAGTTCCACGGCGTCCATCGGAGAATAAACCTGCCGCACGTTGCCGCCAGCGGCGCGTACGTCAAGCAGGCTGCGACGGCTCCCCGGCACGCGAAGCATGTCGCCAAAACTGGCCAACAGGCAGTCCGATCGCTCGGCGATCCGTTGTGCCAGGTCGATCGATTCCAGCGGCGTCACGCACACCGGACAGCCGGGACCGTGGATCAACTCCACCGCGCCGGCGAGCTCCTCCTCGATGCCGTGCCGCAACAGGCTGTGCGTCTGCCCACCGCAGACTTCCATCACGGTCCAGGTGCGAGTGGCAAGGCGGCGAATCTCGTCGGCGAGCGCTCGGGCCGCGGCGGGGTCGCGGAATTCGTCAACGTACTTCATGCAGGTCCCTCCCGACGCCACCCTTCGTCGTCGCCCAGGATGGCCAATTCGGCCAGCAGGCGCTCAGCCTCACCGACGTCGATTCGACTAATCGCGACGCCGGCGTGGACGATCGCGTAGTCGCCCACTTCAGCCTCGGGCACGCATGCCATATGGCAGACGCGTCGAACGCCGTCGAACTCGACCTCCGCGCTGGCAAAGGTCGGGTCACGATCGATCCAACGGACGACCCGACCCGGCACTCCTAAACACATGTTTTATCCTCGATTGGTCCGGCAAGCGGCCACCGCCAACTGTCCGGCGGCCAGGCCGCCGTCATTAGGTGGAATCCGGCCCGGCAACCCCAGCGCTTGCCGACGGCCGGACCAACGCTCGCACAACAACTCGATCAACACCCGATTCTGGAATACGCCGCCGCCCAATACAACCGGCCGATCGGGGAACCGCCAAGTGACCGCGGCGATCGCGGCGGCGACGGCGCGATGAAACTTCATGGCCATCGCGCCCGGCGGCACGCCCATCATACGATCGGCCTGCACGGCCGCCACCAGGGGACGCCAGTCAATTTCCACGATTTTCCCGTCGCGCAGCGGCAAGTCGTAGGCGCCCGGCGCCGACGGATCGCAAGCGGCTTCCAACCGCATGGCCGGTTCGCCCTCGAACTTCGCGACGTGTGTGTCCAGGATGAGCGACGCCACACCGTCGAACAGCCGGCCGGCACTGGTAGTGACGGGCGAAAAACGGTCGAGGTTCAAGATGGCCAGGACACCTTCGGCAGCCGAGCGCCGAAAGTGGTCATCAGCGAATTCGACCGCAACTTGCGGAGACGCCGCCTGGGCGACCAGCGCCAGCGCGATGCGCCATGGTTCGCGGATCGCCGATTCACCGCCCGGTAAGCGAAACGGGCGCAAGCTTGCCACGCGGCGGAACTCGGATGCGGTGGCTACCAGGAACTCGCCACCCCAGATAGTGCCGTCGGCGCCGTAGCCCGTACCGTCAAACGCGACGCCGAGCACCTCACGATCAAGCCAGCCGTGTTCCAGCATGCCGGCCACGATATGGGCGTGATGGTGCTGCACGGCGAAGCTCGGCAACGGCTGCTTTGCCGCCCAACACGTGGTGAAGTAATCGGGGTGTAGATCGTGGACGAGCAACTCCGGCTCGGCGCCGTACAACTCGACAAACTGCCGCACGTGGGCCACGAAGCGATCGCGCGTTCTCAGGGCGTCGAGGTCACCGGTATGCGGTCCGAGGACTGCCTGGGCTCCGTTTGCCAGCGCCACGGCCGCTTTCTGCTGTCCCCCCAGCGCCAGGATCGGTCGGTTGCAAGGCAGCTCCAACGAAAGCGGCGCCAGTCCACGGGCCAGGCGTATCGTTACCTGGCGCCCCGCGATGACACGGACGACGCTATCGTCAATTGGGCGCGCGATGGGTCGATCGTGATGCAGCCAGGTGTCGGCGATCGAGGCCAGTTGTTCGTGCGCCTCATCGACCTCGTGAGCCAACGGCTCCCCCTCACGATTGCCGCTGGTGGCCACCAACGGACGACCGCAGCTCTGGACGAGTTGCCAGTGCAGCGGCGTCGTGGGCAAGAGTAAACCGACACAGTCCATGCCAGAATAAATTGCCTTGGCGAGACCGTTTTCGTGCCGTGCCCGCACGACGACAATCGGATTGGCCGGATCGGTCAATGCTCGACGGTCATCATCGTTCAAGGTCGCGAGCCTCTCAGCGGTGGCAATCGTATCAACGAGCACGGCCAAGGGTTTGCACGGTCGCAATTTCCGCTGCCGCAGCAGGGTGACCGCGTCCTCGTTGGCCGCGTCGACCAATAGTTGATAGCCCCCGACGCCGCGCAGCGCGACGATCCGCCCTGCGACGAGTGTCTCGATGGCCTGCACAATTGCTCCTTGGTCCGCAGCCAGGGATTGCCCGGATGACTTGGCGATCCACACCCCTGGGCCGCATGCCGGGCAGGCGTTCGTCTGTGAATGAAACCGCCGATCGACCGGCGCTTGGTATTCCCGCCGGCAGGCTGGACACATCTCGAAGCGTGCCATGCTCGACGCCGCGCGATCGTAAGGCATCGTGCTCGTGATCGAGTAGCGCGGGCCGCAGGAAGTGCAGCTCGTAAAGGGGTAATGATTTCGCCGGTTGCTCAACGATGCAACGTCAATCAGGCATTCGGCGCAGACCGCCAGGTCGACCGGCACACGGGCCGCTATTCTACCGCCGCCGGCGCTGGGTTCAATCGCGAAGGCGCGGCGGCTCGCAGGTGGGACGACTTCGACGCACATCGCATCGACGTGAGTCGCCTCAGGCAGTCGCTGAACCAGGCCCTCAATGAACCGATCGACCGTCTCCTCGGCACCTTCAATTTCGAGCTCGGCGCCACGACGAGTGTTCTTCACGCAGCCGGCCAGGCCGAGCGCGGCGGCCCATCGGGCCACCGCGGGCCGCAGACCGACTCCCTGCACACGACCGGTGAGCACAATCCGACGTGCAGTCACCTTGGTCGCCCCGGCAACCTCCGCCGTCAGCTCGTACAAGGCTTTATTCCGCATTGCTTTGCCCCAGGATCGACGTTCGCGTGGTCTCCAGGTAGCGGCACCATTCGTCGATACCTTGCCCGTTCAACGCTGAAAGCGGCAGGACGGCCAGATCCGGCTGGATCTCGTGCGCGTCGGCCGCCGCGGCTTGGACGGAGAAAGGAACGTAGGGCAGTAAATCGAGCTTGCTGACCACCAGCGCCTGGCTGGTGCGAAACGCCTTCGGGTACTTGGCGGGCTTGTCGTCCCCCTCGGTCGTGCTCAGCAAGAGCACGCGCAAGTGTTCACCCAAGTCGTGCGAGGCGGGACAGACCAGGTTGCCGACATTTTCGATGAACAGAAACTCGCCGTCAAAATCGCCCAAGGCCGCCATGGCGCGCTCCACCAAGGGCAATTCCAGGTGGCACGCGCCGCCGGTGGTCATCTGCACGACGGGTGTCCACGGCGCCAAGCGCCGCGCGTCGCGATCGGTCGCCAGGTCGCCCACCAGGACGGCCATGCGTGGAGCGTTTTCTCGCGCTGACCAGAATCGCGCCGTGGCCGCCAGCAGGCTCGTTTTGCCGGCGCCAGGCGACGAAAGCACGTTAACCACAAGCGTGCCGCGTTCGGTACATCGCAGTCGAAATTCGGCGGCGCTGGACCGCGCGGCGGCCTGCACGTCGCGGCGAACCGTGATGACCCGCGCGCTCATGGTACAGCCTCGAGCGGTTCGACCCGGCGAATCGTTATGCTCTCCAACATGAAAACGTCTCCCTCAATAACGTCCACGTCGGACGATTCGCAATACGAACAATGAAAACGAAACTGCTTCAATTCGAACAACTTGCAACAGTCGCGACAACGCGCGGTCAGGGGCACTTCCTCGACAACCAGATTTGCTCCGGCGGGTGCGAGCCGCTCGAACGCCAGGGAGACCAACATCGGTTCGACGCCCGACAGCGGCCCGATGCGCACTCGAACCTCCTCGACCGCCACGGCGGCGTGTTCGGCGGCCAGGCGATCGACTTGCTCAAGCAACGATTTGACCAGCGAGGCTTCGTGCATCATTCGGTTCTCTCAATCGAGGCGGTCGGACTCCTGCCCTGGCGCTCAAGATGCCATCGGCTTGCCCAATGGAGTTTTCACGCTGGCCGCTAACAACAGCCCGGCCCCTTCGGTTTTTCCCTCTCCGGTAAATCCGCCGCCGCTCGCTGCCTTCGGCAGTGAACGGCGGCGGAAGGAGGAAGACGAGGTGTGCGTGGCTTTCTGTCTAGCGGCAAACGTCACGGACCACCGGGCAAGCCGGTGGCATGATGCGATCGCCCCCGGCCGACCGCCCAGGACGATCACTGTCGGATTCGCACTGGAATTGCTCATCCCCTCTCCCCAACAAGTGCATCGTCGTAAAGACACGAGGTTACGATTAACCCGACCACGCGCTCGACGGACACCACGACCTCCGCCGACATCTCGGCACCAGTCAGGTGCTGCTTCTCCTCAACCGCGACGATCGTCACTTCTCCAGGTAAACGCCCCAATTCGTCGGCCAACGCCAATGTCGACGCAAGCCCAAGATCGTGGCTGCTCGAGGCACGGGCCAGGCATAACTCGGCCGCAGGCCAATTCCAGCAGTGTAACGTGCCGGGCGAACCCTGGTTCTCGCAAGCATCGCAGACGATCAAGCGCTCGAGGCCGTCGAGCCAGTCGAGCAAGTCGCCGGCCGAACGGGCCGTGCGAACGTCGACGTCACTCGATGCCAATTCCAATGCCAGTCGCTCCGTCACGCGCCAGCCGAGCTGGTCGTCGCCGTGCGGGCTACCTAAACCGACGATCAACGTCCTACGCGAATCGGTGCGCCGGCACGACTGGGATCGCCGCGGCACACGGGAAGCAATCACAGGATCGTCGTTCATGTCAAGTCCGCTCCAGCGTGAACCGCAGGAAATGCGTCGAGCAACTGATGCACGGATCGTAATTCCGTACCAGGTGCGCGCACGCCAAAGCGGTTTGGTTTTCGTCGCGGTCGAGCACCAGTGGCAGGAAGTGACGCAAATCGTCTTCGATCTGTCCTTGATTCTGCGAAGTGGGTGGCACGATCTTGGCCTCCGTGATACGACCGTCGTCACCGACGCAGTACCGGTGATAGATCAGTCCGCGAGGCGCCTCGGTCGCGGCGCAGCCCGTACCGGCGCGGTACTCGTAGGCGATGCGCGGCGGTTTGGCCGGGCGGTAGTTGCGGAGGATGTCGAGCGCTTCTTCGAAAGCGTGAACCAACTCCAGCCCCCGAGCCACGATCCCCTGGAACGAATTCGCGCAGGGCCATGCGATACCCACTTCGTCGGCCAACCGCCGGGCGGCGGGACTGAGCCGCTCGAGGCTCAGGTTCACGCGGGCCAACGGCCCGACAAAGTACGCACCGCCGTCGGGCTGGTGGACCGAGTGCAGCGCCGTGGAATGGGAAACGTGCCTCTCCTCGTAATGCCGCTCGTAGTCGGCGGCCGTGATCGCCTCGCCGTCGCTCGCGGTGATCAGACCCTCATTCATGGCGTACTCGTCGCGGTGGACCAGCGCGACCATCCGGTACGGTCGCTCGAATTGCGGGAAGTCGAAACCGGCCGCCCAGCGCGTGGTGTCGATCGCCGCTTGCAGGCCCCATTCGAAATCGGGTATCAATGCCGCAAGTTCCTCGCGCCGCGGCGCCCGGTAGAAGCCGCCAACGGCGACGTTGACCGGATGGATCGCTCGGCCGCCAAGGACTTCGAGCAACTGGTTGCCGTGCTTCTTCAGGCGCAGGCCGCGATTCACTTCATCGGGAAAGTCGCGAGCCATCGCCAGGCCACTTTCATAGCCCAGAAAGTCGGGGGCGTGGAGCAGATGCATGTGCAAGGCGTGGCTCTCGATCCACTCACCGCAATAGAGCAGCCGCCGCAATCGGCGAATCTCGGGCGAAACCGACACACCGAGCGCCGCCTCCAGCGCGTGAACCGAGCTCATCTGGTACGCCACCGGGCAGATGCCGCATATCCGGGCCGTGATGTCGGGAACGTCTTCCAACGATCGACCGCGCAACAGCGCCTCGAACAGCCGCGGGGGTTCGAAGATCGTCAGTTGCACTTCCTCAACCTGGTCGCCGCGCAACCGCACGTGCAGGCCGCCCTCGCCTTCGACGCGCGTCAGGGCCTCGATGCGAATCATGCGGGTGGGGGGAATCTCTGGCATGTTTTGCTGTACTCCGAGCAGCTAGGAATGAGACATTCCAACTTACCTTTGCCACCAGCTTTAGCTGGTGGATCGCGGCCCACCCAAACACCTCGTTCTCAGCCGGCTTCAGCCCGCTTTGTTTGCGCCTTTAGGCATTTCTATCTGGACCGCACCAGCGTTTATCACGCGACCCAAGCCGGCTAAAGCCGGCCGAAACAAAGGGTGGGATTTTCTCGCAACCACCAGCTAAAGCTGGTGGCAATCGCAAGGCACCTCGAATCAAACCCAACATGGTTCAGAATACTTCATACGTCCACCACTTCCTTGTTCACACGCTCCGCGTGCGAACGAGAACTCCAGAAAAGTCATTCCTTCCCCGCCGCAAGTCGCTCACTTTCAGCCCGGAACTCTGGTGCATAGCCATTGAAGCTCCGCAGAAACCGCACCGATTCCGCGCTGGAAAGACCGTCGGCGCGGAACTGTCCCGTCAGGCTCACGAGGTTCGGTTGAGCGGCCGGTCCGTAGCAGCCGTAACAGCCACGGTCGTATGCCGGGCAAAGTGCGCCGCAGCCCGCGTGCGTCACCGGCCCCAAACAGGGCACGCCACGCGCCACCATCACGCAGACCGTGCCTCGACGTTTGCAATCGAGGCACACACCATGCGCCGGCGTGCGCGGACGTCTGCCGGAAAGCAGCGATGCGATCACCTCCAATAACTGTTGCTTGTTGATCGGACAGCCTCGCAGCTCGAAATCGACCGGCACGTGGTCGGCAATGGCGGTCGAACGGTCGAGGGTGTGGATGTACTCCGGCCGGGCATAAACGGCTTGCACGAACTCCGGAGTATCGGCCCAGTTCCGCAGCGCCTGGATGCCACCCGCCGTGGCGCAGGCCCCGATGGTCATCAAGAACTTCGCCTGCTTTCGCACTTCCTGAATACGCCGGGCGTCGTCGGCCGTGGTGATCGAGCCCTCCACCAGCGCCACGTCGTAGGGTCCAGGTTCGACACGGCTGGTGGCTTCGAGAAAGTAGACGATCTCCAGACTACCGGCCACCGCCAACAACTCGTCCTCGCAGGCCAACAGCGATAGTTGGCAGCCGTCGCACGAGGCGAATTTGAATACGGCCAAGGTGGGTTTGCGGTGCATCGCTAAAATGCCTCCACGCCCACCCAGCGTTCGACGCGGTCGTAGCGAAACACCGGCCCGTCCTTGCAAATGAATTCTGGTCCCAGTTGGCAGTGCCCGCACAACCCGACCGCGCATTGCATGTTCCGCTCAAGCGAAACCCACACTTGTTCGATCGAAAGCCCGCGCGACAACGCGCTGCGAACGGTGAAACGAAGCATCACCTCGGGACCGCAGGCCAACACGATTGTCCTCTCGGGCACCAGCGAACGCAACCGGTCGAACAGCCGCGGCACGACCCCCACGTTCCCCCGATAACCCAAGGGCGCCTGGTCGACCGTGGTTTGCACCTCGAGCCCGCGCCACGACCAGTCGTGGTACTCGCGGGCGTAGATCAACGTGTCGGGCGTGCGGGCGCCGTAGATCAAGGTCAACTGACCGTAACGTTCGCGGTGCGCTAACAGCTCTTCAATCGCGGGCCGCAGCGGCGGCAAGCCCATCCCACCGGCTACCAGCACAACGTCACGGCCCTCACACGCTTCGAGAGGCCACCAGGAGCCGAACGGCCCCCGCAGCCCCAGCGTGTCGCCGCGCCCAAGATTACCCAGCGCGCGGGTGGTGTTGCCCGCCAGGCGAACCGTGTGCCACCAGGTTCGGTTTTCGGTCGACGAGCCGCTGATACCGATCGGCACTTCGCCCACACCAGGCAGGTAGAGCATGTCGAACTGGCCGGGATGGAAGCAAAAGGCGGCGGCCGCCGCGTCGTCGACGAGACCCAATTGGTACGTGGTCACGCCGGCGGCTTCCGAGACCAGATCGCGGATCGCAGCGGTGTGCGATTGCCAGGGATTCGCCCCAGTACCAGCCAGAAGTGCGGTCGCCATCATGGTTCGGTACCCCGGATCGCAGCCACCTCTTCGGTGAGGTCGATTCCCACTGGGCACCAGGTGATGCAGCGACCGCAGCCGACGCAGCCCGACGTGCCGAACTGGTCGACCCACGAGGCCAGCTTGTGTGTCAGCCATTGGCGGTAACGCGAACGGATCTGGTTGCGGACAATGCCGCCGTTCATATAGCTGAAGTCGATATTGAAGCACGACTCCCACTCGCGTCGTCGTTCGACATGATCGCCGGCGAGGTCGCTGACCTCCTTGACCGAGCTGCAAAAGCATGTGGGGCAAACCATCGTACAGTTGCTGCACGAGAGGCAGCGCTCGGCCACCTGGTTCCAGCGCGGGTGTTCGAGGTTGTTCAGGAGCACGTCGCGAAGGCCCTCGGTGTCCATGCGACGTTGAATTTGGTCGACTGCCCTCTGCCGCGCCGAGTCGGCCGCCGACAGCTCCTCGACAACGACCTCGCGAGTCGGCAGTTCGCCAAGAATCGCGGCCCCTATCTCGCTACCAACCTCGACGATGAACCCACTTTCGGCGATTTCAACGCCGACGAGCTCCGTCAGCGCAAGGTCAAAACCCGCCGTGCAGCGAGGACCGGTGCCCATCGAAGTACAAAAGCAGGTCGGCGCGGCCTGAGTGCAATTGACAGCCACGATCAGCGCTTGTTCGCGGCGGGCGCGATAGATCGGATCGACGTAAGGTCCGTTGAGGAACACCCGGTCTTGCACGTCCAGGGCGGCCAGTTCGCAGGCCCGCACGCCGAGGAAAGCATATTTCGGCGGTTTGTCGGCGGGAGTATCCATCCGCCAGCCCTCGGCCGTGCGATCTGCGGTGGCGACGGTGGCTGAGGGTGGAAACAGGAACCGCTTCCAGGAGAAGGGCCCCACGACGTAACCGAATAGGGCATCGTCGTCGCGGCGCGCAAGGCGGTACTTACCCGGCTCCTGCACGTCGGTCCAGCCACGCGGCAGGTCGTCGATCGAAGTGATCGGGCCGTAGACGATCGCCTCTTGCTCGATCGTCGGGCCGATCAGTTCGTAGCCGTGGCCGGCGAGCACGTTGATGAGCGTCTGCAAGTCGGCGACGGCTAGAAAGCGGGGCTCGTTGGAAGGCAGGACCACTGTCTCAACTCCTAGGACCGAAAACGCCAGGGCCGGACTCGGCAAACAGGTCAAGCAACTGCAATCGGGTGGCCGTTAGTCGCTGGGCGAGCGTTCTCGCCATGCGGCTCATCAACTCGTACCCCACGTTGTGGTCCGCTCGGCAGATTTCCATCAATTTGTGCGCCGCGGCAGCGACGACTTGGGTATCGTCGACCGCGACCGCCGAGACCGTCATCCGGCCGTCGCCCAAGAGCGCCGACCAGGCCAGCATTTCGCCCGGCCCGATCGACAGGATCCTGACGCGGCCGCGACCTGGCACGTGCATATCGAGACCGACATGACCCGTATGCACCAGGTACAAGAAATGGTTCTCGTGTCCCTCATGGAAGATCGTCGCGCCGGCCGGGTAATCGACCAGTGCCGAGGCCGCCGCCAACTGGTCGAGTACGACCTCGGGCAGGTCGACTGCGAAGCCCATCACTTCAAGGAGTTGCCGCAACGGCTGCTTGTCGATCATGCGATCACTTCCGTGACTGCCGGTGGCACCTTCGGAACCCACATCCTAGGAACTTGATGCCCCATGGTGCAACTCCCATTCCAGGCGCATCGAGCCAGATCGATCCCTTGTTCCTGCGTCACGATTTCCTTTTGGCAGTGTGCTAATCCGCCCACACTGTGCCCGAGCGTCACAATTCGCGGGCGGGCATCGGGTATTATTCTCTCCACGCATCAGTTTTTTCATTTGGCACGGCAAATGCCCCCTAACTTGGAAAACCTATTCGATTTCCTCGCCGGAGGGCCTGAACATGAGCGTCGACCTGACCACCCATTACCTGGGCCTGAAGTTACGGAACCCGCTGGTGATATCCGCCAGCCCCTTGTCGGCCCACTTGCACACGTTGGAGCGGCTTCAGGAGGCGGGAGCCTCGGCGGCAGTAATGGCCTCGCTATTCGAGGAGCAGATCGAAGGGGACGGGTTTCCGCCACCCGGGCCGCAGCCCCCCGCGGCTGACTCCGCGACCGAGCTGGTCCACTTCCGCGACCTCTACAGCTATAACGCCGGTCCCGACAGCTACTTGCGCCACGTCGAGCTCGCCAAACGGACGTTGTCGATTCCCGTGATCGGCAGCCTCAACGGCAGCGTGGCCGGCGATTGGGTCCGGTTCGCACGGCTGATCCAGGAGGCGGGGGCCGACGCCTTGGAACTGAACATCTACTTCGTCCCCACGCGACCCGACCAGACGGCGGCGGACGTCGAAGACCAGTACATCGACCTGGTGGCCGCGGTGCGTGCCCAGGTCACCATTCCATTGGCGGTCAAGATCGGACCGTATTTCACTTCGATCCCCAACATGGCCCAACGGCTGGTTTGGGCGGGGGCCGACGGCCTCACGCTCTTCAACCGTTTCTTGCAGCCCGACATCGACCTCGACCGGATGGAAGTCGGGCCGAATCTCGTGCTCAGCAGCCGCGACGAACTGCGGCTCCCCCTGCGTTGGATCGCCATCCTCCGCGGACAACTCGACATCTCGCTGGCGGCCACCAGCGGCATCCACTTTGCCGAGGACTTGATCAAGGTCATCCTGGCGGGTGCCGACGTGGGGATGCTGGCCTCGGCCCTGATCCGAAACGGCCCAGACCATCTGCGGACCATCCTGACGGAATTCCAGTGGTGGATGGAGCAAAAGCACTACAAGTCGGTCGAGCAGATCAAAGGGAGCCTGAGCCAGAAACGCTGCTCCTCACCCAGCGCCTATGAGCGGGCGAATTACATCCAGACCGTCACGTCGCTGACAAGCGACGCGGTTTGACCTGGTCGCTCAGTTTGGTGCCAGAAAAAACCTGCGAATACCTGTGCCTACTACTTTTGTGGCGATCACTACGTCGGGCGCAACTTTGTAATCCAGCTCGAAGCCGCGGTGCTTGAACATTGCCAACATCCGCGAGTTGTCCGGCGAGGTTTCCGCCGTCAGCCGCCGCACTTGCCACTCGCAGGCGATCTCCAGGGCGTAGTCGGTCAAGCGGCTCCCCAGCCCGCGCCCCTGCCAGGGGTCGCCCACCAGCACAGCGTACTCCGCCTCGTCATGGTCGGGATCGGCCACCAGCCGCACCACGCCCGCCAACTTCCGCCGGCCGTTTTCTTCCAGTTCGGCGACGATCGCCAGCTCGCGGTCGTAGTCGATGAAACAGAAGCGGGACGCCATGTCGTGGGTCGTCTCCTTGAACACGTAGCGAAAACGGCTCCAGAGCGATTCGAGCGAGCAGGCGGCTAACAGTTCGTGCCAAAGCGGCTCGTCCTCCGGCTTGATCGGCCGCAATAGCACACGCGTGCCGTCGGCCAGCTCGATCGAGCGGACGTATTCCTCCGGATAAGGACGGATCGCCAGGTGGGCGAAAGCGCGCACCGGCTGCAGGGCGCGTTGTCGATCGACGACCACACGGGCATCGAGCGCCAGCACGCCGTCGGGCATGGCCAGGAGCGGATTGATGTCGAGCTCGGTGATCTCCGGGAAATCGGCGACGAGGTACGAAAACCGCACCACGGTTTCCACCAGCGTATCGAGCTGCGCGGCCGGCCGGCCGCGATAGCCGGTTAGAAGCGGCCAGGAGCGCAGCGATTCGAGCATCCGCCGGGCCAGCCGATCATTCAACGGTGGCAATCCCAGTGCGCGGTCTTGGAACAACTCGGCTGTCACGCCCCCCATGCCCACGAGGATCACGGCGCCGAACACGGGATCTTGCTTCGACCCCAAAATCAGCTCGAAGGCGTCAGGCACCGCGACCATTCGCTGCACACTGACCCCCTCGATCCTGGCTTCCGGCCGCCTGGCCCTGGCCGAGGCTACGATCTGCTCGAAGGCCGCCGACACCGCGGCCTCGCCGGCGAGGTTCAGCGCGACGCCGCCCACGTCGGTCTTGTGCGTGATGTCGGGCGAGGCGATCTTGAGCACGACGGGAAAGCCGATCCGCCGTGCCGTTTCGACCGCGGCCGCCGCGGAAACTGCCCGCTCCGGCCTCGTCGTGGGAATACCGTAGGCCGCGAGCAGCGCCTTCGAGTCGTCCTCGGAAAGGATCAGCGGCTCACCGGGGGGCGGGTCCATTTCATGCACCGCTCGTTCGAAGCGAATTCGTGCCGTCTTACGGTCGAGCGTCAAGCCGAGCGGAATGTCGCGAGGCGTTTCGTGGAGCAGCTCGAGGTTGCGGGCATACGACACCAGGTACATGAACGCGCGCACCGCGTGCCAGGGCGTGGCGTAAGTCGGCACGCCCAGGATGTTGAGCAATTGCACTCCTTCGCGCACCATTCGTCCTCCCATCCAGACCGCCAAAACCGGCTTGTGCGCCTTTGCCGTCACCTCACCGATGGCCCTGGCGGCGCCCGTTGGATCGGTCATTGCCTGAGGTGTGAGAATCACCAACACGGCATCGACGCTCGGCTCGGCCAGCAGCAATGCGAGCGATCCGGCGAATCGTTCCGGCGGCGCGTCGCCCAGGATGTCGACGGGATTGCCGTGCGACCAGCTTGCGGGGAGCTGGTCGTTCAGGCTTGCCAGCAACGCATCGGGCAATGCCGCCAGCTCGCCCCTCCGTTCCAAAAGCGCGTCGGTGGCCATCACTCCCGGTCCGCCGGCATTGGTCAGGATCGCCAGCCGCGGTCCCTTTGGCACCCGGCGCCTGCCCAGAAGCTCAGCGCAATCGAACAGGTCATCGACCTCGGTCACGCGAACCACGCCCGCGCGTTGAAAGGCCGCCTCGTACACGGCGTCGACACCGGCCATGGCCCCGGTGTGTGAGGCCGCCGCTTTGGCCGCGGCGGCGAACCGGCCCGCCTTGTAGGCCACGATCGGCTTGTGGCGGGCGAAGGCGCGCGCGGCCGACATGAACTGCCGGGCCTGCTCGATCGATTCGACGTAGAGCACGATCGAATCGGTGTCGGGGTCTGCGCCGAAGTAATCGACCAAGTCGCCGACGCCGACATCCAGCATGTTGCCGATCGATACGAAATACGAAAAACCAATCCCTTCGTCGAGCGCCCAGTCGAGCACGGAAGTACATAGCGCGCCCGACTGCGAAACGAACGCGATCCGGCCCGCGGGCGGTGTGGCGGCGGCGAAGCTGGCGTTGAGCCGGCGTCCCGGGGCGATGATGCCCAGGCAGTTGGGTCCGATGATTCGCAGTCCATCGAATTTTGCCGCCTCATCGCGGATACGTTCTTCCAGCATGCGCCCGTCGGCGCCAACCTCGCGGAACCCGGCCGAAATGATGATCGCACCGCGCGTGCCCATCTCGCCGCATTGCCTGACGACGCCGGGCACCGTAGGGGCTGGCGTGCAGATGACTGCCAGATCGGCCGTCCGGGGCAACGCAGCCACGTTCGGGTACGCCTGGATTCCTTGCACACTTTCGCGCTTCGCGTTCACTGGGTAGACCACGCCCGGAAAGTCGGCGGTGATCAGGTTGCGGAGCACCGTATACCCCACCTTCCCGGGCTGTTCGCTGGCACCTACGACGGCGATGCGTTGGGGCTTGAAAATCTTGTCGAGGTTGCGGACGGGCACGGGGGCCTCCTTTTAGTTCTGGTTCTCGTCCGAGTATTGCAAATCCGGGACCATGGGACCGCTCGCCCCCACATTCCAGCTTCGCGATGAGGAAAGATTCTACCCGATGTGTGCGGTTGGCGCACCACCTGTGCGGAGACGCACGCTTCGAACGGCGCGGATGGACGGCAAAGGGCGACTTGGTCATCCCAAAAGCCCATGTTTCACGATTCTCCTGCACGTTCCGTCAGCGAATTCTCGTTCCACGGAAAATGTGAATGGTGCGGCCCCAGTTTTGCTTCACTCTTTTTCTCAACGGAGGAGCGATATCATGGCGCGCACATTCATCGAAGCGGGTTCCGCCCGACAACCCACCAGGTTGCCAAAGCAGATCAACGCGCCTTCATCGGCGGAATTGGTCGCGTGGTTGAAGTGCCCCTCGGCTTACGCCGACCGGCCGGCGCAGGTCGAGTGCCGAGAGACCCATATCTCATGGGTGTTCCTGTCCGGCCGCTACGTCTATAAGCTGAAAAAGCCCGTCCGCTTCGATTTTCTCGACTACAGCACACCGGCCCTGCGCCGCCAGGCGTGCGAGGCCGAGGTGCGGCTCAACCAGCGGCTGGCAAAGGGGGTCTACCTGGCCGTCGTGCCGATCACGTTGGAACCCGGCGGAACGCTGGCCCTCGGGGGCAAGGGGCCGGCGGTGGATTGGCTCGTCAAGATGCGGCGCCTCCCGGCGGAGCGAATGCTCGACGAGTTGATTCGTCGCGGCCAGCTCAGCTCGGCCGAAATCGACGGCTTGGCGGCTTTCCTGGCTCGGTTCTATCACTGCGCCTCGCCGCTGACTTTGGGTGCGTGGGGTTACCGTCAGGCGATTGACGGGCACATCCGCGCCAACCGCCGCGAGCTGCTCAATCCGATGCATGAGTTGCCCGCCACGGTAGTCAAGCGCGCGCATACGGCTCAATTGCGGTTTCTACAACTCGAAACCGCCCAGATCGAAGCACGGGTATGCGATGGACGAATCGTCGACGGCCACGGCGATTTGCGTCCCGAGCATATTTGCCTGGAACCTGATCCGATCATCTTCGATTGCATTGAGTTCAACGACGAATTCCGCCGCATCGACGTGGCCGACGAGCTGGCGTTCCTTGCCATGGAGTGCGACGCGCTCGGGGCCGAGCCGTTGGGCCGTCGGATTCTGGATTCGTATAGTCGAGAAAACCACGACCGAATCTCGGACGGTCTCGTGAGTTTTTACAAGTCTTACCGGGCCTGCGTGCGGGCCAAGGTTGCCGTGTTGTCGGCGGCCCCAAAAAAAAGCGCGGCCCAGCCTTCCTCGCTCGACCAGTCCTCCGCGCTGGACTGCTCAACCGCGCTGGACATGGCGCACAAATACCTGAAGCTGGCCGACACTTACGCCACGCACTTGGGACCGCCGGCGGCGATCGTCGTGACCGGCTTGATGGGGAGCGGCAAGTCGACGCTCGCCGAAGCATTGGCTGAAATGCTCGGCGCCGAGCTGTTGCAGACGGACCAGGTTCGGCGCGAGATGTTGGGACCATCGTCCGCGCCTCCTGGCTTCAACCAGGGCCTCTACCAGCCGGAAGCTCGCGACCGTGTCTACGACGAAGTGTTGCGCCGCGCTGACCGACAGCTTGGCAAGGGCCTGAGCGTGGTGCTCGACGGCACATTCCTCACCGCACGACACCGCCAGCGGGCCGTCGTCGAGGCGCGATTCTGCTGCGCCGTGCCGCTGGTCGTACGCTGTTCGTGCGACGACGAAGTGGCCTTGGAACGCATCGCCCACCGCGCCGCCGCGAGCACGTCGCAGTCGGAGGCTCGACCAGAGTTGTACCGGCTGCAGCAAGCCGAATTCGAGGCCGATCCGCCGGGCGTCGCTACGCTTGAAATCGACACCACAACCACGCTGCGAGTGCAGGAAGCGGCCGTGCTCGACCGGTTGAAACAGCTTCTCGCCGCCGCCGTCTAACTGAATTTGCACCATTTTTCGGCAACAGCGCGATCATCTGGCGGCGGTCATGCTCGTTGGTCGCAAACCCGTGGGCCCCTGGCAATGAATGACGCATACATGCGGGCTGGGCTGTCACTCCGGCCGGCCCTCGGGCCGCCGGCGGCACAGCCGGGGGGTGCCGGGCATGCCGGTTAGCCTCCGTGACGGAGCCATCAGGCCGGTCGCCAAAGGCGACCGGCGATCTCCGCCACGGAGTGTCAGAGCTACGTGGTCATTCTCCCATCCGAGCCTTTGAGCGGGCCGTTGTTCTAAAAGCCTTTCTCCGCGACGCTGGCATTGCGGCGGGCGCGACGTTGGCGCCTCGCGGCCAGAGAGGCTCAGCCGCTTCGATGCCCACCGTTTTTCGCCTTCTCGTTGCTGCGCAACGGGAAGACCTTGCTGTTGCCTGTTCTAATTTGAGCGCCAGTTCCACAATGCCGTCCAGCCGGCGCCGGCCAGCACGGAGACGATGGGCACGAGGGGTAGCCGAAAGCGGTGGTACCCGGCGGGACCACCGGAGAGCAGGAGGAAATAGGCAAGCGTGACAAGCAGAATTGCGACCGGCAGCCGCCGCCAGTTGCCTTGGGTGAGACAACCAACCAGGGCCAGTGCCGGGAACCCAAGAACGACGACGTGCAGCAAGAAGTGAAGCGCAACCACGAGCGGCCTGGTGGCCAGCGCGTGGCGCAGGCGCGCCCAGGCACCGGTTGGCCCCTTGGCCAGTTGGGCGACAGGCGTTTGTTTTTCGCGGAAATAGTCGCGAAATGCCTGCGTTCCGGGGTCGATGAGCGTGCCGCGAATACCGTCGAGGTAGACCGCCAACGTCGTGCCTGGCGCCTCGCTGAGGATGCGCCGGGCCTCAACACGGTAAAAGCCGTACCGCTGGGCCGCCATCCAGCCGCGTGCCCCAGGGTGCCGCTCAAAAAAAATCTCATTGCTGAAGTAACCCCAGGCGCGCTGAACGTCCGCGAGCGGTTGGCCTTGCCGCGCCGCTTCGACGCCCGCGGCATTCCAGAAATAGAGATTGACGTCGCCCATCGCCGAAAAACGGCCATATCCGGCGACCATCTCGTTCCTGGCAATCCAGGCGACCGGCGGGCCCGCCGCCAAGCCGATGAACGCCGCCGCCTGGCCCAAGAGCCGCAATCGTGAGGGGCATTGCCGCCAGCGTCCGACCACGATCGACACTCCCAGCACGCCGGGCAAGTAGAGGGCGATCGGCCGGACGTAAATCGCGGCGGCCAATACGACGGCCGATACGACCAGGTCGCGCCACCCGCCGCGACGTAGATAGCGCGCGAGAAAGAGCAGGACCGCGGCGACCGCGCACGTGAATGTCGTTTCACTGAGTAGCTTGCCGGCATACAGCACCGACAGAGGCTCGCAAGCGCAAGCGATCGCGCCGGCTAGTGCCGCGCTGGCCCTCTCGAAGACCACCAAGGCAAGGTGGAATGTCAAGAAAACGGTGAGACTTCCGACGATGCACTGAAGGGCGATCGTCACGGCGTCGATGTGATCGGAAAGGACGCCGGGGATGAGTAAGCAGACGTAGCCCGGGGTGCGTTCGATTTCCGGCCGGCCGTCCACGGTGAATCGCCCCGTCTCGACCAGCTCCTCCGCCAGGCGGACATACCCGGCGCTGTCGGGTTCGTGAATCAGCGGCCCTTGAGGCCAGGTCACGGCGAGCGCCGCCAACGGCAACGCGGCCCTCACGACAAATGCCAATCCCACGACGCCGATCAAACGGTGCTTGGTCATGGGTCGCTTGTCATGGCTTCTCGATGCGGTAAAGATGCGAGTTGGTCCGCAGGTAGATGGCGCGGCCGGCGACGGCGAGTGAAGCCAAGGTGTCGCCGTCGACCGTATTCGCCGCCAATTCCTTGAATTTTCGGCCCGGGGCGATGACCGTCGTCATGCCCGTTTCGTTGGTCAAATAAATCCTGCCGTCGGCGAAGAGCGGCGAGGCAGAGTAGTTGCCGGGCAGGCGCTTCTGCCAGCGTTGCTCGCCCGTCGCGGCGTCGAGACCGCTCGCGATTCCCTGGTCGTCGACCAGGTACAGCTCGTCGCCGACGATCAGCGGCGAGGCGTTCCGGGGCGCTCCCTTTTGCAGCTTCCACGCCACGTGCGTGTCGGTCACGTCGCCCGTGCCGTCGGGCCTGATGGCATAGATCCAGGGCGTGTCGTAGCCGGAGGCCACGAACACCAGGCCGTGGCCGAACACCGGCCGAGGCACATTGGAGTAGCCTGACGGGTAGCGCGCCCGCCATATCTCGGCGCCGGTCTGAGGGTCGTAGGCCATCACCCACTCGCCTCCGGTGCTCACGAGTTGGTCCCGATCGCCGACACGGATTACCAGCGGCGTGGAATAGGCCATGGCGCCCTTGCGGTCGGTCTTCCAGCGGACCGAACCCGTGTTCTTATCGAGGGCAACGACGAATTGCACGTCGGTCCCATCGCAACTGGCGATCAACAGATCTTCGTAGAGAACGGGCGAACCGGCCGGACCGTGACCGTGCGCGTACTTGAGATCGTTGGTTTGCCAGACGATCGTTCCGTCGCTCGCCAGGCAGGCGGTGCCGTTGTCGCCGAAGTGGACGTAAACGCGGTCCCCCTCCAGAATGGGAGTGGGCGATGCGTGGCTGTTTTTCTTGTGGACCGAGCCGGGATTGTCGGCATGAAAAACTTCGACGTCGTGGACGATTTGGCCGCTCGCGGCGTCCATACAAACGGCCCGTAGCGAATGGCCCTCGTCCATTGCGGTCGTGAGCCAGAGCTGATCGCCACGGATGACGGGCGACGACCAGCCCAAGCCCGGCACAGGCGCCTTCCAGACGACATTTTCCGTCTCGCTCCACGACAGCGGCAGCCCTCGCTGGCTCGCGTGTCCATCGCCGTCAGGACCGCGAAACTGCGGCCACTCGTCGGCCGGGGCGGGAGCCGTCCAGAGCGTGGCAATCAGTACGAAATGCAGGGAACGGGGCATGGCGTGAATTCTGGTGGGGTGGTGGTTTTCAGGGGAGGGCTAGCATGTTATGTTCGTTGATCGGCCGAAGGAATGCAAGCCGGTGTGGGAAGGATGAAGGATGAAGGGCCCCGGACCGGTGGGGCACCGCCCACCATCACTCGATCAAATAATGCATGCGGCCATGAATGACGAGAAAAGTGGTGGCTGGCGGCAGAGCGTCAGCGATGCCCCGGCTGGATACCGACACGGGCGGTAAAACGAGCGTGGATCTCCAGAGGGATAAGCCCGGTCAAGCCCCTGGCCTCAAAAATACCGGAGGGTTGAGCACCGCCAACCATGAATTGACGATCCCATGCCCTCCACCACTCACCCTCTCAATATAGCGACGTGTGTCGCCTTCACCGAAGGCCCGGCCACCGATGCGGCGGGCAACGTCTATTTCTCCGACATCGAGAACAATCGTATTCTCAAGCTCGCGCCGGGCGGTCAGCGGAGCGTGTTCCGTGAGCCAAGCCATCGCACGAACGGACAGACGTTTGACCGCGAAGGACGCTTGTTGCATTGCGAAGGGGCCGAGTTCGGTCCCGGCGGCGGCCGGCGCGTGACGCGCACCGACCTGGCGACCGGCCAATACACCGTGCTCACCGACCGCTTCGACGGCGTGCGCTACAATTCGCCGAACGACATTTGCGTCGACGGACGCGGCAGAACCTATTTCACCGATCCCTGCTACGGCGACCGCTCGCAGATGGAAATGGAAATCGAGGGGGTCTACCGGGTCGATCTCGACGGCCGTGTGACGCGGATGCTGGCCCAGCCCACGGTCGAGCGCCCCAATGGTTTAGCCGTGACCCAGGACTCTCGGCGGCTTTACGTGGTCGACAGTTGCCCGCTCGTCGGCGGCAACCGCAAGATCTGGTCGTTCGATCTCGACGACGAAGGCCAACCGTCGAACCAGCGGCTGGTTTACGACTTTGCCCCCGGCCGAGGCGGCGACGGCATGCGCCTCGACGTTGAGGGCAACCTCTACGTCGCCGCCGGAATCCTTTGTCCTCGCCACGGCGGCGAAACGGCCGATGTGCCGCCGGGCATCTATATCATCACGCCCGCCGGCGAGCTTCGCGAACGCATCGCGGTCCCCGAAGACGTGCTTACGAACCTTGCATTCGGCGGGCGCGACGGCCGCACGCTATACGTCACGGCCGGCAAGACGCTGTTCACGACGCGCGTCGAAGTGCCCGGGCAGGTCGCGTTTCCAGTGTGGAGGGGATGAAGGGTTGAGGGGATGATGGGATGATGGGATGAGGGGATAAGGAAGGAGAGACGAGAAGGAATCTCTTCACCTCACCTCCTCGCCTCCTCACCTCCTCACCTCATCACCTCCTCACCTCCTCACCTCCTCACCTTTTCACTACCTCGCCTCCTCACCCTGCCAGGTCGAGCTGTGTGCCACTTTGTCCCGTGGGATCCTTGGCCCCGCGACCGCCGGGAACTTCTGCGTCGATACCGCGCGGCGCTGCGCCCAATGAAATGTCCCAGAGACGCCGGCCATCGGCGTCGCGATCGGAGGTTTCGTTCTCGTCGCCATGGGTCGCGCCGATGCCGGCGGCATCCTGGGCCTTGCGGCCCGCTTCGACTTGTCTCGCGTGGTGCGCCGAGTCGTGCGCCGCGCGCTGGAGCTCCGACCCTTTCGACAGGGCCAACGGCGTGCCCGCCGTGGTTCCCGCATGTTCCAACGGCCCGATGCTCATGATTGGAGAATCCTGGATTCATACTTCACGCGGCCAACCATGAGACATTCACGGTGGCAGAGCTCGTGGGGCAGGTTTCCAACCTGCCATTGCGAGGTATATGGCAGGTTAGAAACCTGCCCCACGAGCCGGGGCATCGCTGACGCTCTGCCACCAGCCACCACGATCTCGTGACAAAATGTCTCATGGTTGGCCGCGTGAGGTTTATCTAGGCTGCGCGCCGGTCGCGGGCGAACGCCCGGAAGACGGAGCCCGCGGCTTCAGGCCGGCGCGCTGTGGCGGTTCCGGTTGTAGCTGTTCCAAGGCCTGCGCCAACGTGGGAAACAGCTCTTTGCGGGGGATCGGCTCGTCCAGCGTGCCGGTGACGTGGATCAACAGGATTTCCTGGCTGGCGCGCGCCCCGATCTTTTCGAGGATCGGGAATGGCACGTTGTCCTGTCCCACCAAATGGAATGTGAGTTTGATCGTGCGATCGAGGTTCAACTCTCCTTTGCCACGAAGGTTGATGGCATCGCCCTTGCAGTCGATCTGGTTCAGGTACACGTGCTCGCCCTGGATGCGGAAGTTGATGTCGCCGGTATTGAAGGCCGTGGTGCTGGGGGGCCTGCCGTTCAATGTCTTGAGCAAGGCGACCATCACGGGCAATTCGAACAGGTCCGCGTTGCGCAAGTGGATGCGGCCGCGCCCGGCCAGGTTGTGCATGCCGCGTCCGCGTCCGTCGAGGTCGAGGTCGGCCGAAACCAGGCCGGTCAGTTTCTGATGGCCAGGTACGGCCTCTTGCGTGAAGCGGGCCAGGTCGGCGTCGATCAATGAAACCTGCATGAAATATTCCTGCCGGTCGGCGGGGGCGATCTTTCCGCCGACTTGCACCCGCCCGCCGTAAAGCCGCGCCGTGATGGGCCGACCCGGCTGCGCGCGGCGGTCGGGCCTTTGGCGATCGGCCGCAGCGCCCAGCAGCACCAGGCCGTCGTCGATGGAGAACGGTCCCCGCACTTCAGTGAACTGGAATTCCTTCAAGGTGAGCGAATCGAAATCGAGTTCGCCGCGACAGAGCAAACGGCGGCCGTCGAAACTTCCTTCGAGCGTTACACCGCCATAGACGTCCTCCAACGCGACGCCGCAATCGAGGCGACCCGGTTGAAATTCGACGTCCAAATGCCAGCCGGCCGAAACGCCTTCGCCGGGCTGACCATCGGACGCCAGCTCGAGACTGCCGCGAAGGTTGAGCGACCCTCTCGGCGACAAGTCGGCCACGCGCTTCTTGAGTTGACCGCCGAGGGCCTGCAGCAGATCGCGATCGGTCGGCCGGAGGCGATCGATGTGGAGCCGGTCGAACCGCAGCCGCCAGCCGCCGAGCGGTTCGATTCTGCACTCGCC
>Ga0307373_10003714_pt1 | contig 26310 bp, 26 predicted proteins | sample OX2MG_FD_202534 | JGI IMG/M metagenome (GOLD analysis project Ga0307373, IMG submission 202534) | Soil microbial communities from Risofladan, Vaasa, Finland - OX-2 | ecosystem: Environmental > Terrestrial > Soil > Coastal area > Acid sulfate soil | place: Finland: Risofladan, Vaasa | collected...
AAATGGCTACGCTATAATGGATGCAATTTCCATGGCAATTAACGGAAAACCCATCATCCCATTTGTACCTGCATATAGTCCATGAGGGAATGGACTTATACACATTTTTTTTAGGCTGAATAGTTACTTATTTTCTATTATAGAAAACGCCCTCATTTCAGAAGCAAAAACAACGGAACCGGAACTGGAAGAATAATAAAGCGGTTTAATTCCGGATGCGTCTTTTACGAGGAAAAGATTTTTTTCCAATATATCATAAAGGGCAAAAGCGAACATACCCGACAGTTTATTAAAGCTCTGTGTATTCCATTTTGCAAATGCTGCGAGGATCACTTCTGTATCAGTTTGGGCATGAAAGCAAACTCCTGATTGTGTCAATTCATTTTTGAGTTCATGAAAATTATAAATTTCGCCGTTAAATGAAATTACATAGCGATCCTGAAACATCATTGGCTGCCGGCCACAATCAGAAAGATCAAATAAGGAAAGCCGGAGATGGCCTAATACCAGTTTGCTTTGAGGGCACTGATAAAAAGTCCTCACCGTCAGGGCCTCCATGCTTTTGCAGATAACACATCAGGAGTACCTTGTCTTCTATGACGGACATCGGTAGAGCTTTATCCGCTATTCCTGCTATCCTGCACAAATTTTTTTAGTTGAATGGTGATACTGATAGCTATCGGAATATCAATTTTTATTTGACAAAAATTTATCTTCATAAGTCATTCTAATCCCCTCATCAAAACCTATTTTTTCATGCCACCCCAATTCATGGATCTTATTTACATCCAATAATTTTTGGAAAGTGCCATCAGGCATGGAAGTATCAAAAACAAGTTTGCCTTCATATCCTGAAATATTTTTTATCATTAAAGCCATTTCGGCAATGGAAATATCTTTTCCGGTACCAATGTTGATTATATCAGGAACATCATAATGTTCCATTAAGAAATAACAGGCGGAAGCCAAATCATCAACGTGTAAAAATTCGCGGCGCGGATTACCGGTTCCCCAAATGGTAACTGCAGACGCATTATTTAATTTTGCTTCATAAAATTTGCGAAGCAACGCAGGAAGTACGTGTGAATTTTTAAGATCGTAATTATCACCGGGCCCATACAAATTAGTAGGCATGGCGCTGATGAAATTGCAACCATATTGTTTATGATAGGACTGGCACATTTTTATACCCTCAATTTTGGCAATCGCATATGCATCGTTGGTAGGTTCCAGGTAGCCGCTCAATAAGTATTCCTCTTTAATTGGCTGTTTTGCATTTTTGGGGTAAATGCAACTACTGCCGAGGAACAATAATTTTTTAACACCTGTTTTGTAGGATTGATGAATCACATTATTTTGAATGGATACATTATCATAGATGAAATCTGCCGGGTAAGTATTATTGGCGTTGATACCACCAACTTTAGCTGCAGCCAAAAAAACGTATTCGGGTTTTTCTTTTTCAAAAAATTCTTTTACGTCAAGTTGGTTCCGGAGATCAAGCTCTGAAGAGGTTTTTAAAAGCAAGTTTTCGTGTCCTTCTTTTTTTAGCTTTCTTATTATTGCGCTTCCTGCAAGGCCACGGTGGCCTCCCACATATATTTTTGAGTTTTTTTGCATGAATTAATTTTTAAATTGGAGGCCACGGATTATACGGATTTTATTGTGTGCCTGACTGCGTTGTATAGACAATGATTTTTTTTAGTTGGATTAAAAAAATAATTCTGAATTCACGTAAGAGAATAACATAAAACCGGAAAACCTGATCATAAAATATTTCTGTTTCAATCTGTGGTAATTTTTGTATCCCGATAGCTATCGGAATTGGTAAAAAAACCTCATCCCAACCCTTCCTTCGAAAAGATCAGGAGGACATTTCTGAAGGAGAAGAACACACGCTATTAAAAATCCATGTCTGAATGGCTTCAACCACTCAGGCGTGACCAAAAAACTATATTAATTCCAAATTCTTTTTATCAAAATGAGCGCTCAATTGCAGATCGAGCGTATCAATTTTTACGACGGCACGATTTCCCAGCACTTCTACTACCATTCCTTTGTAATTCATAAGTACTCCTTGTTTGATGCGCACCTCGGCATTAACTACAAACCCTTTAGACTCTACCTGCACATCATCAAACTCATTCAAAAATTTTCTGATGATATCAATTTCCTGATCCCGGATTTGTGCGGGTTTTCCGAGCCAATAAACAAAATTTAAAATACCGGGAACAGTTTTTACCTCCCATTTTTTGTCTTCCTCAAGCCTTACAAAAACATATCCCTTAAATACAGGTTCCAGAACCACCTTTCTCCTGTCGCTCCACTGGCGGGTAACTTTATTAATAGGGCAATAATTTTCTATGCCTTTGTCAAGCAGTAAGGAAGCCACTTTCTTCTCCCATCTTGGTCGTGTATATACTGCATACCAGGTTTTCTTTATTGTTTCGATGATTTTTTAATTTTAAGTTCTTACGTTTTTTAATCCTCCATTTTCAATTATTAATTCTCAATTACTCACAGCTTCGCTATTCCTCAGTCACCTACTTTTTTTAACTGAAGTAAAAATAATTTCATTGCCGGGTTATATTATGTTTCTCTTATCTGCGGAAACGCTTTTTTAAAAATGATAAAATTCCTTTTCTTTCTTCCAGATAATATCCGCCACCATATTCGCCTCCGTAACCCTATCCATATCCGTAACCATATCCATATCCATTTCCATTTCCATTTCCATTTCCATTTCCATTTCCATACCCTCCAAAACCATAACCATAAATATTAAATCCACGTGGTTTAATTCCATTAAATACAAGATACATATTTTTAAACTTTTTCTGTTTATGCAATGCGTCTATCATGGAAAGGAATACCCTGGGTGTAACCGCATGCCTGATTACAAACAAATTAATATCTGCAAATTTTTGAAGCAATTGTGCATCCGTAACAGGCGATACAGGAGCCGTATCCATAATTATATAATCGAACCTGGTTTTTAATTCAGTCATTAACACCTCGAATTCTTCTCCCTGGATCAGTTCCGTAGGATTAGGCGGGATAGGCCCTGCAGAAATAATATACAATCCGGGAAATTCCGTTTCTTTTATAATTTCATCCACAGAAGCTTTTCCGGAAAGATTACTTGAAATCCCGGGCGTTTTTTTCACCTTTAAAATTTTGCTTAGTTTGGGCTTCCGCAAATCCATTTCCATTAACGCTACTTTTTTACCGGTGAGTGTGAAACTAATCGCAAGGTTGATAGCAACGAAACTTTTCCCTTCGCCCGAAATGCTGGAACTTATCATAAGAGTATTTCGCTTCTCATTAAGTCCCATAAATGCCAGGTTGGTTCTGATAGATCTAAACTGCTCGGCTACTACAGTGCGCTTTCCCTCCATGATCACAATGGGATCTTTATCCTTTACCTGCACTAATTCTCCGAGGATGGGAATGTCCATTTTGTTTTCCACTTCAGAACGCACATTCCCTTTGTTATATACTGTGGCATACAAGTCAAGCTGTTTCACTACTTCCTGCATTAAATCCGGCGATCGAAGAACTACAATTTCATTATCAACAATCTTCTTTTCTCCAAAGATATTCAGGGCATCCAACACTTTGGAATCTCCACCATTCTTTTGAGGATCTTTTAATAAACCTTGCGCCGATGCTATATATACCGGCACCTGGGAACGAAGGTCCACAAAAGCTAAGAACATGGAAATAGAAACCGTAATTACAAAAAATGGCCAGAAAGGCAGGTATTTGTAAATTATCTGCTTAAAGATATTTGAATTTGTTTTTTCTTTAAAAAATTGGTCTTCGTCCATCGGTAAGTTTAATTTACAAATTAAAACGGCTAAAAAGTACAAACAAGATTGAAATCAGGGAAACCACAGAACTAATATACGTAAATACCCTTAAAGTTTTATCCTCCTTTACTTTTAACGGTTCTACATAAATAATATCATTGGGTTGCAGATAAAAATAAGGGGAATAAAAGATAGATTTATCAGTTAGGTTCAATCTTTTAAATACCCTTGAATTTCCTTTTTCCCTAATCACCATTACATTGTCGCTTTTACCTTTCTCTCCAATACCACCACTGGCCGCAAGAGCATCCAGCAAAGTCATATTATCACCTGCCATTAGTAATATCTGGGGCGATACACCACCCATCATAGTAACGTGCCTGTTTAAAAAACCAACTGCTACTACTGTCTCTGCCAGGTAAGGAGTGAGTTCTTTCTCGAGGGTATCTTTTAATTGTTTGCGTGTCATTCCTGCTACATGAAGAGTTCCTAATTTTATAAATTGAATATTTCCATTTTCATCAACCAAATAGGCTGGTGCCTGTCCCTGGGCACCTTGAGATGCCGCCTGTAAATCCTGGGGCGCATTATAAATAAGGGTATTTTCAGGACTAAGGCTCGCAACAGTAATTCCTAATAAATCTCCTTTTTGAATTTTGGGTTCAAAATTTTTTGATACCAGGTTGGTGAGGGTAGTATCGTTAGGAATGTCCTGGAAATAAGTATAATTTTTTGTGGAGCTACAAGAAGATAAAAGGATGATTAGGAAAATTGGAAGTTGAAAATTGAAAATTGAAAAATGACGCCTGCCGATAGAAGGATGCCCCTTACTAACTGATAACTGATTCCTGATACCTGGTTCCTGATACTTGGTTCCTGATACTTGATTTGTGATATGCATATTCAGTTTGAATGGCAATAAATTTGTTAGAAGGGGTTCATCTTCGGGTGGCTGCAATTTAGATGAAAAATTCTAATTGCTAAAGGTTTTTCGGTTGGGAAAGGACCTGAATATATAACGATTTTGTTCTGTGAAAATTGTTGTGTAAAGAATAGTCATCAGGATTCACCCAACGATTAAAAAATTTTTATGACAGGAATTTAAAAGGATAATGAAATTACAATTCCGCTTTTTTTTGCAGCTATCATTTTCATAATGCCATATCCTACGCCTACTGCAATTAAAATTAATAATCCGCCATCTATGGGGCAAGGAATATCAGGATCCTGGTAATCGCAACCGTTGCCACCAGGTTGAGCCTGCAGTATTGAATGTAAAAAAATAAAAAAAATTATTAGAAGTAAAAATGGAATTATCAGTTTTGAAAATCGTTTCATAGCAGACGTTTAAAGTTGCTAAATTATAAAAAAATATTGATTCAAAAGAGAAATGGGACTGTTTTTCATTTTAAAAGAATCTTGATAATTCTTTCAAAACTATTTTGCAAAGTCATTTCCAGGCAACTAACTTTTTAGAATTGATATCATGGTTCTCAATTTCACTTAAAATTGTTGATTCCGGTCTTCAACAAAAGCGATCAATTGTTAAAAATTTTACAATGACTATATTTTATTTTGAAATTACGAAAAGATTCGTACATTTGACTACGAAATTATTCGTAGATACTTAAAAAAAATAGCAATGAATAGAACAGAGTTCTTAAAACCTACAGGAAGTGAAATGGAAATTTTACAAATATTATGGGAAGAAGGCGATTCTACTGTAAGGGAGGTACATGAGATATTATCTGCCAATAAGGAATCCGGTTATACCACCACATTAAAGCTGATGCAGATCATGCATGAAAAAGGATTATTGAACAGAAATGATGAGGCAAGGTCGCACATTTATTCTGCTGCTATAAAGAAAGAATCTATGCAAAAACAAGTAGTGAGTAAAATGATTACCGGTATGTTTAAAGGATCGCCGGTCAAACTGATCATGCATGCGCTGGGTAACTACAAAGCATCAAAAGAAGAACTGGATGAAATAAAAAAATACCTGGATGAAATAGAAAAGGAAAGAGATGCCAAAGAGAAAATCAATTCAAAAAAATAAGACATTTCCATTTTGGAGTTTCCAAAAAATTATGAATCCTAAAAAATTAAGTAATGAACCCTTTTAGCTTTCTCTCCTCTCCCACTGTCCTGGCCCTTGGCTACACATTAGTATATAGTCTGTGGCAGGCATTTATTGTTTATATTTTTCTTCGGTTGATATTAAAATATATTTCAGGATCGTTTGCCAAATTTCGGTACGCCATTTCATCTTTTGCGTTTTTGGGCATTGCTGTATGGTTTGTAATTACGTTTTTGCAACAATTGTCATTACGACAAACAGAATATATTTCAAAGGAAATAACTGGGCACAGTTCTCTACAGCAAATAGTATCCAATCATTATTTTGCCGCTGCTTCTGATGGTTTCTCTTTTGCATTTTTAAATAATTATCTTCCTTGGTTAGTCGCTGTTTATTTGACCGGAATTATATGCTTTGGATTCCGGTTAATGCTCGACTATTTTCAAACCATCCGTTTAAGAACAGAGGAACTTTCAGATATGGAGCCTGCATTTATGGATTATATCTGGGAATTGGCCAATAAGATGGGCATTAAGAAACCTGTTTATTCATATATTTCCTGTAAAATAGAGATTCCTGTAATGATTGGTTTTTTCAGGCCATTTATTTTATTGCCACTGGCAGCTATTAATAATTTATCACCGCAGCAAATTGAAGCTATTTTGTTGCACGAGCTGGCACATATCCGTCGTAATGATTACTTATGGAACCTGGTTCAAACGGTGTTGGATATTATTTTCTTCTTTAATCCTTTTGCCTGGTGGATATCTAAAAACATTCGCAATGAGCGCGAACAATGCTGCGATGAAATGGTGCTGCAATTCTCGGATCCGTATCATTATGCCCGCGCTTTGCTCTCACTGGAGGAATCGGATAAACAGAGCCATAACCTGGTAATGGCAGCAGTCAGAAAACATTCTCAATTATTACATCGTATCAAAAACATTATGGAAATGAAAAACCATCGTATCAATCTCCGCCAGAAATTAATCGCATTAGTGATTGTAATCACCGCTACTATATCCATCGCATGGCTTACTCCGAAAGAAAATAAAACTATGGATAAGGATACAAAATTGCAAAACTCAAAAGCATCTTTATCTTTTGCACAAATCATTATAGCTCCTAACATATTACCAGGACATTCTAAATTGGTAAAATTAGTATCAGATTCAAGCCATCCTGGAAAGGTTCCACCACCACCACCACTTCCTCCTGCACCACCAATAACGCAGGCTCCTCCTGCACCTCCTTTACCGCCAGTACCACCGATAGCTCCTCATGTATCTATGAATGCATTGAAAGATAGCTTCCCTTCATCAGAAAATTATTTCAAAGGGCCTGAATGGAAAAAACAAATGGAAGCCATCAATAAAAGTGCCGATTCAATTCAAAAATATTTTCATAGTAAAGCCTGGCAACAGCAGCAAAAGGAAATACAGAATAGTACCGCCGGAATCCAAAAATATTTTAATAGCCCCGAATGGAAAAAAAACCAGGAAGAAATAAAGAAAAATGCTGAAAAAATGCAACAATATTTCAATAGTGATGCATGGAAAAAACAGCAAGAGGAAATTCAAAAAAACACTGCTGGAATCCAAAAATATTTCAATAGCCCCGAATGGGAAAAGAACCAGGAAGAAATAAAGAAAAATGCTGAAAAAATGCAACAGTATTTTAATAGCGATGCATGGAAAAAGAACCAGGAAGAAATAAAGAAAAATGCCGAAAAAATGCAACAATATTTCAATAGTGATGAGTGGAAAAAACAAAATGAGGAATTGAAACATGTTACCGATTCAGTGAAGGCTTACTTTAAAAGTGATGAATGGAAAAAACAACAGGAAAATCTACAGGAAGCAATCACGCAAACCAATAATTTTTTTCAAAGTGATGAATGGAAAAAGCAAAAGGAAAATCTTAAAAAATTAATGGAAAATGTAAAAGAAATGCAGAGCGATTCCCAATCAAAAAAGAAATAACGAATTCCCGAAAAATCATATTTAATTTTTAGTTGTGGGCAGTGGAGACATTGCCTATGGCTGTTGTAAGGATACCTTTTTAATCCGATATTTATTGGATCTTCACAGTCTGTTCATAACATTCACAATTATTTACTTTTCGCTTTAAGTATATTTGACGAAATCAAAGGAAATTGATTTATATAATTAATACCTGCAGAAGTAAAGTGTAAATAATTTCTTTCTTTTGCGTAAAATTCGAAAAGTATTATGGCTGAAAAAGATTTGTTTGATTATAATGAAGAATCCATCAAAAGCCTCGACTGGAAAGAGCATATCCGCCTGCGCCCGGGGATGTATATCGGGAAAACAGGCGATGGAAGAAGCGCTGATGACGGTATTTATGTGTTATTAAAAGAAGTGATAGACAATTGTGTAGATGAGTACACTATGGGATTTGGAAAACATATAGATATCTCTATAAAAGACAAAACAATTACCGTTCGTGATTTTGGAAGAGGAATCCCATTAGGAAAAGTAGTGGATGTAGTAAGCAAAATAAATACCGGCGCAAAATATGATAGCCGGGCATTTCAGAAAAGCGTGGGGCTCAATGGCGTAGGAACCAAAGCAGTAAACGCTTTAAGCGAATATTTTAAAGTAACATCTATCCGGGAAGGCAAACAAAAAACTGTCGAATTTGAAAGAGGCAAATTAATAAAAGATGCAAAAGAAGAAAAAACTACAGAAGAAAACGGAACAGAAGTAACTTTCATTCCCGATGAAAAAATCTTTAAAAATTACCAATATCTGCAGGAATTTCTTGACAATCAATTTTGGAATTATTGTTTTTTAAATGCAGGTATGGTCATTAATTATAATGGCAAAAGATATGTAAGTAAAAATGGGCTACTCGACCTGCTCCAGCGCAAAACAAATGAAGATGAAATAAGGTATCCCATAATACATTTAAAAGAGGAAGATATTGAAGTAGCCATAACTCACAACAATCAATACGGCGAGGAATATTACAGTTTTGTAAACGGGCAGTTTACCACGCAGGGAGGTACGCATCTCGCGGGTTTTAGGGAAGGCTATATAAAAGCGATTCGCGATTTTTATAAGAAAGATTATGATGCGGCAGATATTCGCGGAAGTATTTGCGCAGCTATCAGCATTCGGGTACAGGAACCTGTTTTTGAAAGCCAGACAAAAACAAAACTGGGATCCAGTTTAATGTATGAAAAAGGACCCGCAGTAAAAAGTTTTATCAGCGATTTTTTGGGGAAAGAATTCAATAATTTTTTACATAAAAATCTGGAAACTGCTGATGCCATCAAAAGAAGGATTGAACAAAGCGAGCGTGAAAGAAAAGACATGGCAGGTATCAAAAAACTGGCAAATGAAAGAGCTAAAAAAGCCAACCTGCACAATAAAAAATTAAGGGATTGCCGGTATCATTTTGACGATGTAGCGGAAGGAAAAAATAAAGATGAAATCAATGCGAAGCGCATGGAGACTACACTCTTTATTACAGAAGGAGATAGCGCCAGCGGCTCAATCACTAAATCACGCAATGTCGAAACACAAGCAGTTTTCAGTCTTCGTGGGAAACCTTTAAATAGCTTTGGCCTTACTAAAAAGATTGTGTATGAAAATGAAGAATTTAATCTTTTGCAACATGCCTTAAACATTGAAACCGATTATGAAGACCTGCGTTATAATAACATTGTAATTGCAACAGATGCTGATGTTGACGGAATGCATATCCGCCTTTTGCTGATGACATTTTTTCTACAGTTTTTCCCTGATCTCGTAAAGAACGGGCATGTGTATATTTTGGAAACCCCTTTATTCAGGGTAAGGACGATGCCTGGTAAAAATAAAGAGAAACAGGAAACGATTTATTGTTATGATGAAAATGAAAAACAAAAAGCAATAGAAAAATTAGGTAGCAAACCTGAAATTACAAGATTTAAGGGATTAGGGGAAATTTCGCCGGAAGAGTTTGGTAATTTCATTGGCACCGATATCAGATTGCAACCGGTTATGCTTTTACCCGAAATGCATATTCAACAATTATTAGAATATTATATGGGGAAAAACACACCTTCCAGGCAGGATTTTATTATTGATAATCTGAAGGTGGAGATGGATTTGGTAGCAATGGAAAATTGAGAATGGAGAATGGAGAATGGAGAATGGAGAATGGAGAATGGAGAATGGAAAATTAAAAAAGAGAACAACATTATTTAGGAAAGTTCTATTTAGAAAAGTCCAACAATTTTGTATTGCCTACAATTATATTGTAAATGTATTTGAGAAAGCAAAAAGTAGAAAAAGAATTATTAATTCAATTGCTTAAGAGCGGAACTTCTATAGGTGCAAACATTGAAGAAGCAATTGGAGCTCAATCTAAAAGTGATTTTATTCATAAAGTTGCAATTGCCTGCAAGGAATCAAGAGAAACCTCATATTGGCCAAGGCCGTTTAAAAATGCTGAGATAATGGAACTGAAACTTGCTCAATCTTTTCTTTCAGGATCAGAAGAATTAAAGAAAATACTTTCATCAATTCTAAAACAAGCAAAGGGCTTTTCAGGAATTGAAAATTAGGTTTTGTGAATTAAAAAGTAAGTTTCTAAGCCCCCAATTCATAATTTATAATTTTAAATTCTTAATTCTTTAAGTTTTAAATTTGTAAAAATATTTTTATGGAAGCAATTAAATTAACTGGGACATCGCACAATGGAAAACTTACAGTTTCTGTTCCTGAAGAATATGATAATAAAGAACTTGAATTAATGATTATATCATCTACGGAAATGAAAAGCGAAAAAGAAGGCGCAAAAAAAATAAAAAATAATGAAAGGGCAGAGAAGTTTATGCGTCTTGTAGGTTCGGCTAAACATCCAGATTTCCCAAAGACAAAATATGATGTTTATGACCAATAAGATTTTTGTTGATAGCACTGTATTAATTGAAACGTACAAGGGTAATAAAGTAGATTTTTATCAAACCTTATTTTCAGATATCACCAATCATTTTTTTATAAATGAGATTGTAATAAGTGAATATCTTTGTTATATACTCGGCTACCATACAGGAGTATCACCACGGACATTACAGCAAAAAAAGCAAATCGCAATTACACTTGAAAGCGAGAAAGAACAAGTAAATATTTTAGAAGAATTTCATTTCCTTTCAGGAAATCCAGATTTTATTTTCGAAATGCCCAGGTTTATGTCAACTTACAACCTTCTCCCAAATGACTCTATTATCCTTGCCACCTGCAAACTACACGGAACAAAATTAGCATCGCACGATTCGGATTTTATTATTCCATGTAAATCAGAAAACATAGAATTATTAAGGAGTTCTAATTCATAATTTTTAATTCACAATTACAAAATGCATATAGTTTTTCAACACGAAGATGTAAATACACTTTCCAAAAGTTTTGATTTAGACGAATCGCTTCGTGGTGAAATTATTGAGATCAAAGATGATTTTGCGGTTGGCCCGCTAAAAGATATCTATTCTGATGAAGGGATTGAAGAAAGAAAGCAATGGTGGAGGAATGTATTGTCAGGAGGAGATTACGACGGCCATGTTGATAGCGGTGAAGTAAATGATCAAAAAGCAGTAGAAACCATAAAAGCGAAACTAAAAAATGATGAACACAAAATTGTTTGGATATGGGTAGCTCCCAACAAGCATGATGTAAGCGGCTATTATTGGCTGATGGCTCAATTGAAAGAATTTGCCGGCAGCGTATTTGTTCTTACTTTGAATAATCTTCCTTTTATAAATGACAAGGGAAATATTTTTTACCCGGAGAATTTATATGATATCCCACCAAAAGAATTTTTGAAAGCAAAGAAATTAGCACGACCAATTACCCCATCAGAATTTGAAATTGATCCCGATGAATGGGCAAAGATCTGTAATGAAAATAAAATGGTTCGTATTCTTGAAGGAGCCAAAAAATTGTCGCAACATGATGCCGGTTATTTTGATAAATATCTCTTAGAATTTATAACTCCTGACTGGCAGAAAGCCAATAAAGTGATCCACCATTTTTTAAGCAAATCAAAACGAACTACCGGTGATGCGTACTTGCTTTGGAGACTGAAAGAATTAATCGCTGCCGGCCAAATAGATTCCCAGGGAGAATTAAAAAATATGAAAGAATTTGAGGTAAAGCAGAAAAAGGTTGAATAAAGATATTAAGAAACTTCAGGAAAAGGTTTTTTTATTATATGTACATGAAAGAATCAATTATTCTCTTTACTATTTCGCTGATTAAAGGCAGGGAATCATGCTCCGGTATCGTTTGCGTAAAAAAATTTATCCAATACCATTGCTAATAATTATAATGGGGTTACACTTGTAAATTAAACGACATTCAAAACAAAAAAGGTTTTTTGGAGGAAGACCAGGAATTCGATAATTAAAATTTTCTTATCATTCTCCTGGATGGTAAAGTCGCCTAACAATTGATCATCCAATAATCACAAAAAATAATTATGAATCTTTCGAGATTTACTTTACAAAAAATTTCTCCGAAAACAGTTACTATTCCTGATGAAAACCTTCCTGATCTTCCCGAAAAAGTTTTACAGTTTGGAACCGGAATTCTGCTACGCGGATTACCCGATTATTTTATTGACAAAGCCAATAGAACAGGTATTTTTAACGGGCGTATTGTTATGGTAAAAAGTACTTCAAAAGGCGATGCCACTGCCTATTCAAAACAGGATGGATTATATACTTTATGTGAAAGAGGAATCTTGGGGGGTAAAAAAATTGAAAAAAATATTATCATTTCATCAGTGAGCCGGGTATTGATTGCCCGAAATGAATGGAAGCAGGTTTTAGAATGTGCATACAATAAAGATTTAAAAGTTATCATTTCCAATACCTCAGAAGTGGGGATTCAATTAATAAATGATGATATACATCAATACCCGCCGGTTTCATTCCCGGGAAAATTATTGGCTTTTTTATATGAAAGATTTATTGCTTTTAAGGGTAGTAAGGATAGTGGGTTTGTGATAGTACCCACAGAATTAATTTCGGAGAATGCAAAAAAATTAGAAGCCATAGTTCTCGAACTTGCACATTTGAATTCTCTGGAGCCCAAATTCATCGAATGGATTGAGACAAACAATTACTTCTGCAATTCCCTGGTGGACAGAATTGTACCAGGCATTCCGGACAAAAAAACAAAAAATGAGATCGAAAAAAAATTAGGCTTCCGGGATGAATTATTAACTGTAAGCGAGGTATATTCTTTATGGGCTATTGAAGGTGACAAAAAAATAAAAGATATTTTATCTTTTTCAAAAGCTGATAAAGGAATCGTGATTCAGCCTGACATTAATTTACATCGCGAATTAAAATTACGCATCCTGAATGCAACCCACACACTTAGCTGTGGTATTGCATTTCATGCAAACATAGATACCGTGCAGCACGCCATGGAAAATAAAATTTCAGAAAAATTTATTAAAAATTTAATGAGAAATGAAATAGCTCCGGCCATTTCTTACAAAATAAATGATGATGTAAAAGAAGAATTCATCTTAAAAACACTCGATCGTTTCCGCAATCCCCACATCAATCATCAATGGAAAAGCATAACCTTAAATTATACTTCTAAGATGAAGTTGCGTTGTATTCCATTATTAATCCATTTTTATAAGAAAAATAAAACAATACCTTCCTTGTTCTCTCTAGGTTTTGCCGCATATCTTTATTTCATGAAAGCCGTGACACAAAACGGCAACCAATTTTTAGGAGAGTTTGAAGGAACCCCTTATTTAATAGATGATGAACAGGCAGAAATATTTTTTAATTTATGGAAAAATGACTCGCCGGATGTAATTGTGAAAAGAACATTGCAAAATATTTCATTATGGGATTCTGATCTATCGCTGCTTCCGGGATTTCAAAAAGCTGTTCTTAAAGATTTGAAAAATATAATGAAAGACGGGATGATGGTAGTTTTAGAAAATAAAGTAAATTCAGGAATGCTGAAATAAGATCAGATATCAATTGCAGAAGTGGTAATTTATAACTGATAAATAATTGCGTAAATTAATATGTGAAGATCAATGTATAAAATGGAACAAACATGGCGATGGTTCGGACCTTCAGATCCGGTAAGTTTGAACGATATAAAACAAACCGGCGCAACGGGAATTGTTACCGCATTGCATCATATTCCCCACGGAGAGGTGTGGACGAAAGTTGAAATTAATAAGCGTAAAGAAGTTTTAAAAAAGGAAGGATTTATGTGGAGCGTGGTAGAAAGTATTACCGTTCATGAAAATATAAAAACGAGATCGGGCAATTACAAAGAATATATTGAAAAATATAAAACCTCTATTCGTAATGTGGCTGCTTGTGGTATTCCTGTAATTACTTATAATTTCATGCCCGTCAACGACTGGACACGCACTTCTCTAAATTATAAAATGCCGGATGGTTCATTGGCGCTCTATTTCAACTGGGTTGACCTGGCAGTTTTTGATCTATTTATTTTGAAAAGAAAAAATGCGGATTTATCTTATTCAAAAAATATATTACAAAAGGCCGAAGACAGATTTAAGAATTATTCTGCAAAACAATTGGAAGATTTAGCAGGCGTTGTAATGTTTGGTATTCCGGGTGAGAAAAAAACAACGACTGCTAATATGCTACAAAAACTTGAATTGTATGCTGAGATAAATGTTGATTCATTGCGTGACAATCTTTGTGAGTTTCAAAAAGAGATAAGCGCTGTGGCAGAAGAATGTGGTGTTGTATTAGCCATTCATCCTGATGACCCTCCTTTCCCGATTCTCGGTCTGCCAAGAATTGTAAGCAGCATGGATGATTTTGATTATTTTTTAAATAAAGTAAATAATAAAGCCAATGGCGTTTGTTTCTGTACCGGATCGCTTGGCGCCTCTGCCGGTAACAATTTAACAGACATGGCTAAACGTATTGGCGAAAAGATTCATTTTGTTCATTTAAGAAACGTAACCAAAGATAAAGAAGGTAATTTTTACGAAGCCAACCATCTTGGCGGCGACAATGATATGTATTCAATAGTAAAGGAAATATCCTCAATTCAGCAAAAAATAAAAAAGTCAATACCTTTTCGTCCCGACCACGGCCATCAAATGTTGGATGATTTGAACAAAGTTTCTAATCCCGGTTATTCGGCTATAGGGAGAATGCGGGGGCTTGCTGAAATAAGAGGGCTTGAAATGGGAATATTCGGTTCAGGAAAAGTCTAATTATATTTAAAAACTTTTATTTGCCAATAAAACAGAATTGAATCAAAAAATCCAATTACCAATTTAAAAAAAATAAAATGCCGGAATCTCTACAAAAAGGTGGTTTTTCTTCTGCGATCGAAAATATTAATGAAACCGTTGGTAAATACAGATGGACGATATGTACCTTACTTTTTTTCGCAACTACCATTAATTATCTTGACAGGTCAGTGATCAGTTTATTAAAAAATGATCTTGAGATAAGGTTCAAGTGGACTGAATCTGATTATTCTGATATTGTTATTGCGTTTCAACTTTCTTACGCCATTGGCATGTTGGTAGCGGGAAGATTCATAGATAAAGTAGGCACCAAAATTGGTTATGCCGTATCATTGGCGCTCTGGAGCTTTGCATCAATGGGGCATGCGCTTGTAAAAAGTACAGTTGGTTTTTTAATTGCGAGATCCGCTTTAGGCATCAGCGAAGCGGGCAATTTCCCGGCTGCTATAAAAACTACCGCGGAATGGTTCCCTAAAAAAGAAAGAGCACTTGCAACAGGTATCTTTAATTCGGGAGCCAACATTGGTGCGATACTCGCACCGCTTACAGTTCCTTTTATTGTAGTGAAATGGGGTTGGCAGGAGGCTTTTATTTTTACCGGAGCTTTCGGTTTGATATGGTTGGTATTTTGGTTTATATTTTATGAAATTCCGTCTAAGCAAAAAAGATTATCAAAGAAAGAGTTTGATTATATCCATAGTGATAAAGATGAATCAGAAGACAGACCAAAGAACGCTGGATCTGCCACTGATGTTGAACTCAACAAAAGAGTTCCCTGGATTAAACTGTTGAAATATAACCAAACGTGGGCTTTTATTCTCGGAAAATTTATTACTGACCCGATTTGGTGGTTTTATCTTTTTTGGCTTCCCTCTTTTTTAACTGCGCAGTATGGCATTGAGGGTACAGGAATGGCATTACCGGTCGCTTTGGTTTATACTATGTCATCGGTTGGAAGTATATGGGGAGGATGGTTGCCAATGTCTTTTATCAAAAAAGGATGGCCGGTTTTTCGTGCACGCAAAATATCTATGTTGATATATGCTTTCCTGGTATTGCCGGTAGTGTTTGCTCAATATCTTGGTTCATTGAATATGTGGCTGGCCGTAATTATAATCGGAATTGCCGCTGCAGCGCACCAGGCATGGTCTGCAAATATATTTACAACTGTGTCTGATATGTTTCCTAAAAAAACAGTAGCGTCTGTAACCGGCATGGGTGGTATGGCAGGAGCCGTGGGAGGCATTTTAATTGCTTACCTGGCCGGTCAATTATTTGACCATTTTAAAGCGATTGGCAATCTCGATGCAGGGTATTTTATCATGTTTATTATTTGCGGGTGTGCTTACCTGTTAGCATGGGTATTAATGCATTTTTTAGCACCTAAAATGAAACGGGTTGATTTTGAGTAGAAAGGAGAAGTTACAAGATGGGACAATGAGTAAAAATACAGGCTCTTAATAGAGCTCGTTCCCATCCTTGGGAAAGGATTAGGGGAGTTCTGATAGAACCAGCAGAAACAAAAAATAAAATATTTTAGAATCAATTTTATGAAAAAATTTTTAGATCAGGACTTTTTATTACAGTCTGATATTGCGAAAAGATTATACCACGATTTTGCAGAGAAAATGCCCATCATAGATTATCACTGTCACTTACCTGTACAAGAAATAGCTGATGATGTTAATTTTGAAAATATCACCCGGATATGGCTATATGGAGATCATTATAAATGGCGTGCCATGCGCACCAATGGAGTAGATGAAAGCTATTGCACTGGAAGTAAAACGGATTACGAAAAATTTGAAAAATGGGCTGAAACCGTCCCTTATACTCTGCGTAATCCACTTTATCACTGGACACATTTGGAGCTTCAAAGATATTTTGATATCCATGAAATACTAAATCCGGAAAGCGCCAAAAAAATCTACGGTGATTGCAATAAAAAATTACAAACCAAAGAATATTCCGTTCGCAATCTGCTGCGCAAAATGAATGTAAAAGTTGTTTGTACTACTGATGACCCCACTGATACCCTGGAATATCATCAAAAAATAATGGAAGATGGATTTGAAATAAAAATTCTTCCCGCTTTTCGACCGGATAAGGCCATGAATGTTGATAATGTGAATGATTTTAATGGCTACGTAAAAAAAATAGAAAAAATAAGTGGGACAACAATTTCATCTTACCCAACTTATCTGGAGGCTTTAAAAAAACGACACGATTTTTTTGCAACCATGGGTTGTTCAGTTTCAGATCATGGCCTGGAATATATGTATGCAGAAGATTATTTGGATGAAGAGATCAATTCTATCTTCAATAAAGCACACGATGGGAAAGAACTTTCACCTGAAGAAAATTTAAAATTCAAATCAGCAATGCTACATGTTTTTGCAACCTGGGATTGGGAAAAGGGTTGGGTGCAACAATATCATATAGGGGCTTTTAGAAATAATAATGAAAGAAAAATGAAACAATGCGGACCTGATAGCGGCTGGGATTCTATTGGCGATTATTCGCAGGGAAAATCTATGGTAAAATTTTTAGGCCGGCTCGATTCAAATAATCAATTAGCCAAAACAATTATTTATAATCTGAACCCTTCCGATAATGAATTAGTTGCCTCCATGATTGGTAATTTCAATGATGGAACTTTCCCTGGCAAAATTCAATTTGGTTCAGCCTGGTGGTTTTTGGATCAAAAAGATGGAATGACCAGACAGATCAATGCCTTATCTGATATGGGTTTGCTGAGCCGCTTTGTCGGTATGATTACAGATTCACGCTCATTCCTTTCCTATCCACGGCATGAATATTTCAGAAGAGTATTGTGCAATTTATTTGGTGATGAAATTGAGAATGGAGAATTGCCAAATGACATAAATTGGACAGGAAAAATCATCCAGGATATTTGCTATAACAATTCGAAGAATTATTTTGGATGGTGAATTAGAAATGTGTAAAAGATGTCTTATTAACCTAATCACGAACGTGCGCAATTGGCGCGACCATTCCGTCATTGCGGAGAGCCAATAAAATCTTCTTGCTTTACTTAATCATTTTGGCGACGAAGCGATCTCATCATTCAAAAGATTGCTCAGCTTGAGGCGGGGATAGGTTCGGCGCATTTATAATTTAATATCCTTATGATTGATTCATGCGCCTCGAAACGTCAGGCGAAAGCCCATGCAACTCAAGTTATATTTTCACTTTTATGACTACTTTTTTTATTTTTTCATTTCCTATCATGGGTGCATGTACATCTTCGGGAAAGAAAACAGCAAACTGTTGATTGGTTAATGTAAAAAACATATCTGGCGCGTCATTATAAAAGGTTACATCTTTTTGCTTATCATATTCGCTCTTTTGGTTAATGCAACTTTGACGTGGTTTCCAGCCTATTTGTTCTTTCCCTTTTATGCAAAATTGAATATCAATATGTTTATTGTGGCATTCAAATTTTGTTAAAGATTCTTCAACGGACTTTCCCGGTTTATTGGTAACAATAGCTCTTATATTGTCACCATCAACCTCATAATTGCCATCTTCAATTTCATCTAAGTTGATTGACTGCAGGTATTCAAATGCTTTTTTGAAAAAAGGATTCATACAAAAATACTTTTCAGCATTCGATAAAATGTCTATGATCATTCTATTTAATTTATTGATTTGCTCATTGATTTATCTTGTTCTCACCACTCTTGTTCTATTAATCTTTTAATAAACCAGGGTTCCTTCCGGTAAAGAATTATTTCCCTGCAAACCTCCTGTATGAATACATAGAATTTGGGAACCGGGAGAAAAATATTTTTTATTTATAAGATCATTTACACGAAACATCATTTTACCGGTATAAACAAAATCCAATGGAATTTTATGTTGTTCGTAAAAGTTATTCATAAAAGATATCAGTTCATTTGTTTTTTTAGCGTATCCTCCAAAATGATAATCTTCAATTAAAGTATATTTCTTTGCCTTATTCACATGTAGCGTAAATAATCTTTCTTCTATATCTCTAAACCCTTTAAGAACGCTAAATCCAATTATTTCACTTTCATTATCATTGCGCTCCATGATCCCGGCAAAAGTGGTAGCCGTTCCCACAGGCAGGCAAACAAATGTATAATTTTTGCCACACAAAAACTCATTGATGAGTGCCGCACCTTCTTTTCCTTTAATCGAAAAGCCGCCTTCAGGAATCAAAACGTGTTCTCCATATTTATTTTCTAATTCTCCTGCAAATCCTTTTTCATCTTTTTCTTTATAGGATTTCCGACTGATAAATTCAAGTTGCATTCCGTTTTCTTTACAAAATAATAATGTTGGAGAATGTATTTCCGGCTGCTCTCCCCTTATAATTCCTATGCATTTAAAATCCATTGCTTTGCAGGCAAATGCAGTAGCAGCAAGGTGATTGGAATAGGCACCCCCAAAAGTGATTATTTTTTTATGCTTCGATTTTTTGGTATCTGCTAAAAAATAGCAGAGCTTAAATAATTTATTCCCTGAAATTACCGGATGAACTTTATCGAGTCGCAACACGTAAACCCGAACATTATTTTTTTTATACAGATCATCTTTTAATTCAACAATTTCCGGCTGTTCTAAAATTATTTCAGGGAATCTCTCTTTCATTAATGATTCTGGCATAAAAGTTTCTTTCATAATTTCGCAACAATTTAATTTATTATTAATCAATTTAAAACAGATATAAATGAAACCTACACTTTTAATTTTAGCAGCAGGAATGGGAAGTCGTTATGGAGGTATTAAACAAATGGATTCTTTTGGCCCTAATGGAGAAACAATCATTGATTATTCAATCTATGATGCTATTAAAAGCGGATTTGGGAAAATCGTATTTATTATCCGCGAATCTTTTGCAGAAGATTTTAAAAATTTATTTGAACCGAAACTCAAAGGGAAAATAGCAACCGAATACGTAATGCAGGAAATGGATTCTTATATCGGAAATTTTGAAATTCCCGAAGAACGTACTAAGCCATGGGGAACTGCGCATGCTGTTCTATGTGGTAAGGAAGTAATTCATGAACCATTCGCCGTAATTAATGCAGATGATTTTTATGGACGAGACGCTTTTGAAAAAGCAGTGAAATTTTTGAATGAAGAAGTGTCACCTGAAAAATATTGTGTTATAGGCTATCTGCTCTCGAAAACCATTTCTGAGAACGGAAGTGTGAGTCGTGGTGTATGCGAAGTTGACTTTGAGGGAGACTTAATTGGCATTCATGAGCGTACAAAAATTTTCCCTGAGGAAGGGAAAATATTTTACATAGAAAGTGCGCTTAAAGTTCCTCTTCCTCCCGAAACACCTGTCAGCATGAACTTCTGGGGGTTCGATCCTGGTGTATTTGATTTTATTCAAAAATTATTTATAAAATTTTTACAGGAAAATGCTGAAAATCCTAAGGCTGAATTCTTTATTCCCATTATTGGAGACTCATTTATACATGAAGGAAAAGGAAAAATAAAAGTTATCCCAACCGACGCTCAATGGTTTGGGGTTACTTATAAAGAAGACGCGCCGGAAGTAAAAGAAAGCATCAACCGGTTGGTAGAAAAGGGAGAATATCCGGAGCATTTATTTTGATGATGAAGCATTAATAGTGAATGGTGAATAGAGATTAGAGAAATGAGAATAGTGATTAGTGGTCCAAACTTCAATTACTCCTAGTATTTAATTTCCAACTTTCAATTTTCAATTATCAATTCCCCTTCACCTTATACACAAAATCTTCCAGCTTTTCTATTTGCTTTACGCGGCTCAGCCCATTAAGGGTATTTTTATTCGGAAGTTTTATAGATATATCTTTTTCTCTTTTTATTTCTTTTAAAGCTTTATAAATATTTACTGACTTTATTGCAAATACTACTCCGTCAGCATTGGTTTCTTTGCTGTTGATAATACCTATTACTTCGCCTTTATTATCAATTACAGGGCCACCGCTGTTTCCCGGATTTGCAGAAATACTTATTTGATAAGAAGTAGTATCGCCAAAATAACCGGATGTAGCACTTAGGTATCCTTCGCCATACACCACATCTTCGCGTGGATATCCCAGGGTAAAAATCGGCTCTGCCAGCTCAGCGGAACTTTTAGAAAATGTATAAGGAAGCCCTTTTACTTTTTTAAATGAAGTATCGGTAATTTTTAAAATAGCGAGATCTGTAGTGTCATTGGAAAAAATGGCTTTCGCATAATACTGATCGCCCTTACTATTTTCAACTATTAAGTTTTTTGCATTATCTACAACATGTGCATTTGTGATAATATACCCTTTGCCATCTACCAAAAATCCCGTCGCTCTGAAATTAGCTTCAAACTTAGGCCTGGAGGAAACTGAAGTAGAAGCTGCATCATTCAGTTTATGCTCCATCTGGTTTAATTTGTGTTCAAACTGGTTTAATTTATTATCCACCAAAGGAGTGATGTCTGCAACTTTTTTATTTTCTGAAAATTTAGAAATGATGCTCGCTGTACCCAGTGAAACAATAACCGCTATAGCTGCAGCAACCGCAATCGTACGCCTGTAGCGGTTCCAGAGATAAATCACTTTGGCAATTGTCTTTTCTTTTCTTTTGGAAATAACACCTTCATTGATCAATTTGTTTTCAACTTCATTCAAATTGTGTTTAAGAGATTTGATTTCCCGCATTCTTTCAAGCTCTCCCAGAAAAAAAGTATGTTCTGCTGCCACCTGGTCTATATCAGGGTTGTTTTTTCTGAGTTCTTCAAAAAAAAGCTTTTCCTGGTCATTCATTTCTCCCCTTAGGTATCTTTCTACGGCATCTAAAAGTAAATTCTCTTCCATCTCAATCTGTATTTTTATATTGTGCAAAGAATAATTTTTTCAATCTCATTAGGCATTTATATTTCTGTGTTTTGGCATTATCTGCATTGGTATATCCGAATAAATCCGCTATTTCAGGCATTGATCTTTTTTCAATATAAAATGCCTCTAACAAACTTTTGCATGGCTCACCAATCTTTTGCAATGCATTTTCCATCATTATAAAATCATCATTTCTTTTTTCATGCCATTCAATATCATCCTCAACGGCCACTATTTCATGAACAGGTTCGATGGATTGATTAAACCGAATCTGTTTCTGAAGTTTTTTTAACCAAAGCCTTCTACAAACCGAATACATATAAGTCTGCAATTGGCAACTTAAAACCAAAGAACCCGACCTCGCTTTTTCAAAAAGAACAATCATGGCTTCCTGAAAAACATCCCTGGCATCATCCGGATAACCATTGTTCCTGATAATAAAACTCTTAATTGCGGGATAATTTTCACGATAAATAGCTTCAATAACATTCGTATCGTTGGCAGCAAGTCCGTCCAATAATGCTTTTTCCTGATCAATCGTTTTCACCCGGTTATAATTAATACATTTAAAACGGAAAAGTAACCCAAATTAATTTTGAAAAAAATTTTTTGTATTGGGTTACCTTTTTTGAAAAGGAGTATAAACATTAAATATTTTAAAAATCAAAAATCAAAAAAAAATGAAAAAATTATTGCTTGTTCTTTCGATAGCTGCTTTTTTAACAGCTTGTAACAGTGGTTCTTCTTCAAAAGAAACTACTACTACAGATTCAACATCAGTTACTACACCGGCTGCTACAGATTCCTCAGCCAGTAATATGAGTGCTGATACTACTAAGATGAGTGCTGATACTACTAAGATGAGCGCTGATACTACTAAGAAATAAGAAAAATTTCAAAAAAGATTGGCAACAAATCAAAAGTTTTTTGTTACTCTAACGCTTTTTATTTGAAATAGCAATCAAAAGCCGTCCATGCATGGACGGTTTTTTTATTCTATCAAATGTTCATTTATACATTACATACCTAAACTAAAAAGATATTGGAGAGAAATTGCTTAAAAAAAATCAAAAATTTATTTTTTATTAAAACCCAAACGTTACTTTTGCGGCGGAGAGATGGCAGAGCGGTCTAATGCGGCGGTCTTGAAAACCGTTGAGGGTCACACCTCCTGGGGTTCGAATCCCTATCTCTCCGCTTCAATTAATTATTTTTGACACAAGAAATATAAAAAGCCTGCAAATTCAAATGTTTGCAGGTTTTTTATTATCATCTCATCTTTACCTTTCAGTTATTATTTCTTCAAATATTTTTTGATGTTAAATCCTGTTTATCTCTCCTCCTGGTAAATAAATTCGGTATTCGTGCAAAATATAATATCGTCTTCAAAGCCTTTATTTTGAACAACACGAGTCAAAGTTCCCAAATTTCTGAGCGCTCCCAGTGGATGGTAATGTAAAAGAGAGGAATTTTTATTTTGATGGGGAAATCTGAAAGAGTTGCGTAGAGACAAGCTCTGTCGGTAAAATTAATAATTATGTAAATCGAATTTTTAATTATCCCGTAATCAATATTTTTGCCAAATGCAAAAGCAGGTAATTGTTATTAAACTGGGCACCGCTTCAATAACAGACGAAAATGGAGTTATCAGGAAACCGGTTATTAAAAAAGTGGCGGCGTCCATTGCCGATCTTTCAAAAACATATAATGTGGTATTGGTGAGTAGCGGCGCAGTGGGCAGCGGCAAGGCGTTTATTCAGCATTATAAGGGAACTTTAGGCGAAAGAAAAGCCGCCGCAGCTATTGGTAATCCCATTTTGATACAATTGTATTCAAAATATTTTGCCGACTATAAAATACCGGTGGCACAGGCGCTTTGTGAACGATTTCATTTCAGTCATCGCCCGCAGTTTCTGCAATTGAAAGAAACATTTGAAGCTTTTTGGAACAATGGAATCGTGCCTGTTGTAAACGAAAATGACCTTGTAAGCAATGTTGAATTAAAATTTTCAGACAATGATGAACTGGCCACGTTGATAGCAATTGGCTTCAACGCGCATAGCCTTATTATTTGTACCTCAGTCGGCGGATTTTTGAATGACAAAAAAGAAATCATTCCTGTTGTGGGGAAAATTGACAGCACAGTGATGGGTTATGTAAAAAGAGAAAAAAGCAGCCTTGGGCTTGGAGGAATGGTTTCCAAACTCACCTTTGCCAGGTTAGCTGTATCATTGGGCATAGAGGTTATTATTTGCGGTCTATCGGGCACCAACCCTTTTGTCGATGCCCTTGCGGGAAACAACGGGAGTATATTTACAGCACAGCAAAGCAACTTAAAAGCAAGGCAAAAATGGCTGGCAAGCGGCAGCATCACTATTGGAAGCATTACAGTGGATAAAGGAGCTGTGAAGGCATTGGAACAGCGCCGCAGTTTACTAACAGTTGGCGTTACCAATGTTCAGGGTAAATTTGCTGCGGGCGAAGTGGTGCAGATTATGAATGACGAAGAAAAAATTATCGGCGTGGCTAAAGTGAAGATTGCGGCGGAACCGCTACGCCAAAACCTGCATGTAAAACATGTGATGGCAGCACACGCAGATGATATTGTGCTTTTTTAATTCATTTTTTAAGAATGAAAGAAACTAAATATTAGAATTAAAATATAGAACATGCAACCCGTAGAACCGCTCTTTATAAAAACATATAAAGCCGCTATAGATTTGCGAAACTGTACCGACAAGCAGATAAAAGCTGCCTTACAATCAATTGCCGATGGACTTTTGCAAAATACCGCAACCATATTGAAAGCAAATGCCAAAGACCTGGCAAAACAAGATCCGGATAATCCGCGCAACGATCGTTTAATGCTGAATGAACAACGAATACAAAACATTGCCAAAAGCATCCGCAATATTAGCAAACTGCCTAACCCTGCAGGTATAAAATTGCAGGAAAGAATTTTGCCCAATGGATTGCAATTACAAAAAATTTCCGTTCCGATGGGCGTGGTAGGCGCTGTATTTGAATCAAGGCCAAATGTAACTTTTGACATTGCCGCCTTGTCCCTGCGTAGTCAAAATGGTTGCCTGCTCAAAGGCAGCAGCGATGCGGAGGAAACAAACAAGATCGCTATAAAGATTATTAAAAATTCACTTCAGAAAAATGATATCAATCCAAATTGTGTAACCCTTTTACCATCCGACAGGGAGGCAGTAAAAGAATTGTTTACGGCTACCCGTTATGTAGATGTGATCATTCCACGCGGCTCTGATGGCCTTATCCGGTACGTGCGCGAGAATAGCCGGGTACCGGTAATTGAAACAGGCGCAGGAGTTTGCCATATTTATGTGGAGAAAGAAGCGGACATAAAAAAGGCGGTTGACATAGTTGTTAATGCAAAAGTTTCCAGGCCATCAGTTTGCAATTCAGTGGATGCCATTTTGGTAGATGAAAAGATTGCTCCTGCATTCCTTGAAAAATTAAAACCGGGATTGGATAAATATCATGTAGAAATATTTGCAGATAAAAAGGCTTACCGGTTATTAAAAGGGTATCCAAACCTGGTAACAGCAACGGCTGAAGATTTCGGCCGTGAGTTTTTAAGCCTTAAATGTGCCATTAAAATTGTAAAAGATACGGACGAGGCTTTGCAGCACATTCAAAAATATTCTACCAAACATTCGGAGGCCATTATTTCCCAAAATAAAAAACAATGCTCACGCTTTTTAAAAGAAGTAGATGCAGCAGCCGTTTATTCCAATGCATCTACCCGCTTCACAGATGGTGAAGAATTCGGCCTTGGAGCAGAAATTGGTATTTCAACTCAAAAGCTCCATGCACGCGGACCATTTGCCTTGGAGAAATTAGTTACAGAAAAGTGGGTGATAAAAGGGAATGGACAAATAAGGGAGTAGTGTATTTTTAATGTTTATAGAACTTTAATTCCTCTTAATGGTTTACTTTTTCCCTGTGCCCACCCCCAAAAAAAAGAATAACTGCCTGTACAGTTGTCCTCATTGCGTGAAGCCCTAAAATTCAAAAAACCTTATTGCACTATACGGCAAAGAGCATCGCTATACACCACCTGGCCATAAGGCCCAATGGCAGCCATCCTGCACCAGTACTTTTGAGCAGCCACCAGGTTCTTAAAAGTGTACTTAGGGTTTGCTGATTAACTCCGAAAGCTTTGCTACATTTGGGATAGAGAATTAAAAATCAAATTCAAATGCAAGGTAATTCAAAAGGACCCTCCAGAAAGCGTGCATCAACTCCG
>Ga0307373_10003715_pt1 | contig 26305 bp, 26 predicted proteins | sample OX2MG_FD_202534 | JGI IMG/M metagenome (GOLD analysis project Ga0307373, IMG submission 202534) | Soil microbial communities from Risofladan, Vaasa, Finland - OX-2 | ecosystem: Environmental > Terrestrial > Soil > Coastal area > Acid sulfate soil | place: Finland: Risofladan, Vaasa | collected...
TGCGCGGGTACCACCTCAAGGTCGTGCTGCCCAGCAACGTCTCGCCCGAACGGCGCCAACTACTGGTGGCTTTTGGAGCCGAGATCATCGACTCACCCGGTAGTGAGGGATCCAACGGCGCGGTGCGCCTCGCTCAGTCGCTGAGTACTGACCATCCCGAGTGGATCTTTCTCTATCAGTACGCCAATCCGGCCAACCCCCTCGTGCACTACATGACAACGGGACCAGAAATCTTGGCCGACGTGCCTGAGATCACGCACTTCGTCGCCGGTCTAGGCACGTCGGGCACGTTGATGGGCGTTGGGCGTTACTTAAAGGAGCAGCGGCCCGAGACCCAGATCTGGGCCGTCGAGCCACCCAGCGGCGAAACCGTTGACGGATTGCGCAATCTCGACGACGGGTACGTCCCACCGATCTTCAGCGACAACGACGGTGAGCGACTCCTCGACCGCAAGGTCATCGTTCGCCCGCGTGAGTCGATCGAATGGACACGGCGACTCACCGAAGTCGGACTCTTTAGCGGGCTCTCCTCGGGCGCGGTGGTGGCCGGCGCCGTTAAGTGCGCCGCAACCATCGAAGACGGTCGCTCGGCGACCATCGTGGCGATGATCGCCGACGACGGGTGGAAGTACCTTTCCACCGGGGCGTGGAGCGACGACCTCGACGAGGTCGTCGAACGCGCCAAGGCGACTATCTATTTCTAAAAGGCAGCGGTGAGGAAATCTCTACTACCGTTAACACGCACTCTTTGTACGACCTAAGGAGAGAGATGTCCGTACTTCGCGCCGACGGGCGCGCCTTTGACGAAGCGCGTCCCTTACGCTTTGAGCGCGACTACACCGAAATGGCCGCCGGATCGGTCCTCGTGAGTTTCGGGCGCACTCGCGTGCTCTGCACGGCGTCGGTGGACAGCGACGTGCCACGCTGGCTAAAGGGGAAGGGTCGAGGCTGGGTCACCGCGGAGTATTCGATGCTGCCGGGCTCGACGCCCGAACGTGCGAACCGTGAAGCGGCTAAGGGCAAACAGTCGGGACGAACTCAAGAGATTCAACGTCTGATCGGTCGCTCTCTGCGAAGCGTCACGCGATTGGAACTTCTGCCCGACGTCCAGATTGTGGTGGACTGTGATGTTCTTCAAGCTGACGGAGGCACCCGCACGGCGTCGATTTGCGGCGGGTACGTTGCGCTACACGACGCCCTCTCGCGCCTAGTCCAAGAGAGCGTGGTCGGCGAGCACGCGCTCAGCGACCTGGTGGCGGCGGTGTCGGTCGGCATCGTCGATGGCGTGGCGATGCTCGACCTGCCCTACGAAGAGGACGTTCGAGCGGACACGGACATGAACGTGGTCATGACTGGCGCGGGACGCTTCGTCGAGGTCCAGGGCACCGCCGAGCACCAAGCCTTCGACCGAGACGAACTCAATCAGCTCTTGGACCTAGCGGCGCTCGGTATAGGGCGGATCAACGACGCTCAGCGCGCGGTGCTCGCGACGCCGCCGTCGCCAAGGAAGAAGTGAGTGCCTTCGTCATAGCCACCGCGAACGAGCACAAAGTTGGTGAGATGCGTAGCATTCTCGCTCCCTACGACGTGCAACTGCTGCCCCGACCCGGCGGAGTGCCCGACGTCGAGGAGACCGAAGACACGCTCGAAGGCAACGCTCTGTTAAAGGCGCGCGCGCTCGCCAACGCAACGGGCCAGGCGGCGATCGCTGACGACACCGGTCTGTTCGTCGACGCGCTCGCCGGTCGCCCGGGGGTGCACAGCGCGCGTTACGCCGGCGACGACGTGAACTTTGACGAGAACGTCAAAAAGGTGCTGGTCGAACTCCATGGGGTCGACGTCGCCGATCGACGGGCCCGTTTTCGCACCGTGATCGCGGTGGCGTACCCGAGCGGTGAGTCGTGGTGGGTCGACGGCGTGCTCGAAGGGACGATCCTTCAAGGTCCCCAGGGCGACGGGGGCTTTGGCTACGATCCCATCTTCGCCCCCGTTGAAGAGGGCGGAAGGTCCTTAGCCGAACTGACCCCGGCGGAGAAGAACGCGCGTTCGCACCGGGGCCACGCACTGCGCGCGTTCGTGGCCGCGCTCGAGAGTTCCTAGGGCGTTCGCACAGCGTTCACCCGTAGGGTGGGAGAGTGACGTCGCGCGAGTTGGCCATGTTCCCTTTGGGGATGGTGGTTTTCCCTCACCAAACGGTTGGCCTGTGTGTCTTTGAGCCGCGCTATCACCGCCTCCTCGCCGACGTGGAAGCCGAGCAACGTTTTGGCACGTGTCTTATCGAGCGAGGCTCGGAGGTGGGGGGCAACGACGAACGCACCTCAGTGGGAACCGTCGTGGAGATTCTCGGATCGCACTGTCTGTCCAACGGGCAGACCCTCATCGTGATCGAGGGCGTGGAGTGCTTCGAAGTTGCCGAGTGGCTCATGGACGATCCCTATCCTCGAGCTCGAGTCGGACAGCGCTGCTGTGACGACGTGGCCATTGACCCGGCACTCCTCAAGTCCACCGAGTCCGCGGTTCGCGCGTTACGGACATTGCAAAGTGAGATCGTTACCGAACAGTGTCTGCAGAGAAACTTTGCGATGGACGACGACGCGAAGGTGCTGAGTTGGCAGCTCTGTTCGCTCACGCCGATGTCGATCCCTGACCAGTTCAAAGTGTTGAGTCTGAGCAATCCCAACGATCGGCTCCGCCTGGTCGCGGAGATCTGCTGCGAACGATACGGTGATTACCAGCGCATGCTCGCCGTGGACGAGCTTCGCGCGCCGCTCAATTAGCGCAGTTCGAGCAGGTCGATGACGAAAATTAACGTCTCGTTGGGCGCAATGACGCCGCCCGCGCCGCGTGCCCCGTACCCCAGGCGTGAGGGAATCACGAGTCGGCGTCGGCCGCCAATCCGCATGCCGACCACGCCCTCGTCCCAACCTTTGATCACGTGACCGGCGCCGAGACGAAAGTCGAAAGGTTCGCCCCGGTTCCACGAGGCGTCAAACTCTTCGCCGCTCGACACGCCTACGCCCACGTAGTGCACGACCGCCGTCTGGCCGGGTTGGGCCAGAGTGCCATCGCCGACCGTGAGGTCTTCAATGAGCAGATCCTCTGGCGCCGGGCCGGGGTGTGGTTCAACGAGTGGGCGCTCGGGCACCGCCGGCGACCTTAGTGACGCCGAGCGCGACCGGGGCCGATCACGCGTACGTTCTTCGCCTCGCGGCCCTTGGGGCCGTGTGCCTCTTCGAAGGTGATCTTTTGACCTTGACTGAGTGACTTAAAACCGTCGCCCACAATATTCGAAAAGTGAATGAAGAGGTCATCGCCCTTGTCGTCACTGGCGAAGCCGAAGCCCTTGGAGTCGTTGAAGAAGCTCACGACCGCCTCGCTACCTCGAGCTCGACGCGGATTCTCGTCGCGAACGGTGGGTGCCTCGCGACGTTCAAAACCTCGCACCGGACGTGGCGTGCTCTCATTGGAGCGCCGGGGGTGTCGAGTGGTCGCGACACGTTCTCGTGGTTCGCGGGGCGCGAAGTTCCGCGAGCCGCGCTCTCGCACGCGAGGAGTCGACGACTCGGGGCGTCGTTTGGGCGAACGCTCGTCGAGCCGTTCCGCAGCGACCGCGTCGTCAACGGCGCCTAAGCGAATTGCCGTGGCGTCTTCACGAGACTCAATGGACGGATTCAAACCGAGCGCGCGCTGCAGGCGCTTTACCTGTCCCAGCACGTCCTCGCCGACAAGGGAGATCACGGCGCCCGTCGCTCCGGCACGTCCGGTTCGACCCGAACGGTGCAAGTAGTCCGTGGCTTGCGCCGGCGGGTCGTAGTGCACCACGACCGGCAGGAGTTCGATGTGCAGTCCGCGCGCGGCGACGTCGGTCGCCACGAGCACTTTGATCTGGCCGCTTTTGACGCTACGTAGGGCGCGCTCGCGCTGGGCTTGGGAACGGTCACCGTGCAGCGCCACGGCGGAGATGCCCCGATCGCCCAGTTGGCGCGCCAGGCGGTCGGCGCCGTGCTTCGTGCGGGTGAAGATGAGGGCGCGCTCGTACTGCTCGACGATGTCGGCGGTGATATCGGGACGGCGATCACGCGCGACACGCCAGAAGTAGTGGTCGACGTCGTTCGGCGCCTCGTCGCCCACGACGTCGTGGATGGCGGCGTTGTGGGTGAACTCTCGGACCAACGACGAGACGTCGGGGCCCATCGTGGCCGAAAATAGCATCACGTGACGTTCGGGCGAAGTCGAGGCCACGATGCGCCGCACCGAGGGCAAGAAGCCCATGTCGGCCATGCGATCGGCTTCGTCGACGACGACGGTCGTCACTGATCCCAAGTCGAGGGCTCCTTGCTCGAGCATGTCCTCGAGTCGCCCGGGGCACGCCACGACGACGTCCACGCCAAAGTTGAGGGCCTTGCGCGCGACGTTGTATGACGTACCGCCGTAGATCGAGATCACGCGACGTCCGCGGTCGTCGGTCAATTGCGCGATCTCTTTTTGAACCTGGGCCGCCAGCTCACGCGTCGGCACGAGAACGAGGGCGATCGGCTTACGGGGACGGGCCTTGCCCAGACGGGCCATCAGGGGCAGGGCGAACGCCAGAGTCTTGCCAGAACCGGTGATGGCTTTGCCCACCACGTCACGCCCTTGGAGCGCGTCGGGGATGGAGGCCTCTTGAATCGGGAAGGCCTCGGTGATGCCTCGCGCGTTGAGGCGCTCCACGAGACGTGGGGGGACGCCGAGTTCGGCAAAGGACGTGGACATGAAACTCCTACGAGTTGAAATGAGCCCAACTCGCAGAAATCAGTCGAATCGGTCTCCATCGCGAGATGCGATGAAACAGCGTTCTCTATGCTAGCAGGCGCCGTGGCGTGAGCGTACGCGCATGGTACTGGTGCGGGCGGAGGTCTGGTGCGGGCGGAGGGACTCGAACCCACACTCCGAAGAACTGGTACCTAAAACCAGCGCGTCTGCCAATTCCGCCACGCCCGCGAGTGACTCCACTCTAGGGCGTAAGAGGGGGAGTGAGCAGTCTCGCACGGTAGATTGGTCGCATGAATAACTCCTCAATGTCTGAAGGTTTTGGCGTGAACGATCTCAATCAGCGCCTTTTGCGAGAGCGGATCGTCTTTTTGGGATCCGAAGTTGACCAGAACACGGCCAATCGAATCTGCGCCGAACTGCTGCTGCTCGAGGCGGAAGACCGAGATAAGGACATCAGTCTCTACATCAACTCACCGGGTGGATCTGTTTACGACGGACTGGCGATTTACGACACGATGCAGTACGTTAACTGTGACGTACGCACGATCTGCATCGGCATGGCGGCCTCGATGGGCCAGTTCTTGCTGTGCGCTGGAGCGCCGGGTAAGCGACTTTCGTTGCCGCACAGCCGTATCTTGATGCACCAGCCGTCGATTGGCGGAATGCAGGGCCAGGCCTCGGACATCGCGATTCAGGCCGAGCAAATCATCTACATGAAAAAGACGCTCGCGGAGCGCATCGCCTTTCACACCGGTCAGCCGCTCGAGCGCATCGAAGCCGACTCGGACCGCGATCGTTGGTTCACGGCACAAGAAGCGTTGGAGTACGGCTTCATCGACGCCGTCATTGAGCGTTCGGCCGTTCGTCAAGGGGCCTAGTGAGCGACGCCGCTTCGGCGGGCCAACGACATCATTCGCTTGACGACGCGCCGGTTCGCGTCGTCAGCGCACGCGCCAACCTCTCGACTCGACTAAGAAACCTTTGGTCACGGCGCGAACTGCTCCTGGGACTTATCTCTTCGGACATTCGCATCAAGTACAAGAACTCGACACTCGGACTCTTCTGGTCGATGCTCTCGCCGGCCTTTACCCTGGCCGTTTACTACATGGTCTTCTCCATCTTCTTGAAGAACGGCATTCCGAATTTCGTGATTTACCTCTTCTCGGGTCTCGTTGTGTGGAACATGTTTCAGAGTTCCATCAACACCGCCACCGGCGTCATCGTCGATCGGGCGGCCCTGGTAAAGAAGGTCTCGTTCCCCCGCGAGATTCTGGCCCTTTCCAATGTCGGCGCGGCGGTGGTGTACTTCGTCGTTCAGTTGGTGGTGCTGGTAATCTTTGTGGCCGCCCTAGGCCGCGCGCCGGCGTGGCGCTTCCTGTTGATTCTGCCGATCTCGTTCGTAGCGTTGTACCTCTTCACGTCAGCGTTGGCGATCGTGATGTCGGCGGTCAATGTCTACTTGCGGGACATGAAACACCTGATGGAAGTGCTTTTGCAGCTTTGGTTCTGGTTGACGCCGGTGGTCTACTCCTACGAAAACTCGATTGCGCCACACCTGGCACGCCACGGTCTCTCCGCGCTGTACTTCTTGAATCCGGTGACGCTGATCGTCGTGACCTTTCAGCGCGTCTTTTACGTAAGCACCGTCGTGCGCTCTACGGTCACGGGCCAGATTCTGCATATCTTGCCCACCTGGTCGTTTGAAAAGTTCCTCATTTTGAATCTCCTGCTCTTGGGGATATCAATATTGTTGTTCGTCATCGCTGAGGCCATCTTTGGACGCCTCGAGGGAAACTTTGAGTCGGAGCTCTAATGGCGGCGGTCATCGACGTCCAGGGCGTCTCGAAGCAGTTCAAGATACATCACGAACGCCACCAGTCGCTCAAGGAGCGCCTCCTCCATCCGCGCTCGGGTTCGACCGAGGTCTTTCATGCCCTCTCGGGGATCAACTTCACGGTGGGACAGGGCGAGACGGTCGGCATCGTGGGCCAGAACGGATCGGGCAAGTCGACTCTTTTGAAGTGCATCTGTGGTGTGTTAAAGCCCACCACAGGCGAGATCAAACTGCGCGGCAGTCTCGCGGCACTACTCGAGCTCGGCGCCGGCTTTCAGACTGAGTTGTCGGGACGCGACAACGTCTATCTCTACGGGGCCATGTTGGGCTTCTCGAAGCGGATGGTCGACGCCATTTTTGATGACGTCGTGGCCTTTAGCGAAATCGAACAGTTCATCGACACCCAAGTGAAGTTCTATTCGAGCGGGATGTACGTTCGCCTGGCCTTCGCCGTGGCGGTCAACGTGGATCCCGACATCTTGGTCGTGGACGAGGTGCTCGCGGTGGGTGATGAGAAGTTCCAAGCCAAATGCGTCGACCGCATCAGCCGGTTTCAAGAGGAGGGGCGCACGATTCTTCTCGTGACGCACAACGCGGACCAAGTGAGAGCGTTGTGCGACCGTGCGGTCGTGCTCGACGGCGGTCACATGATCGCCGACGGTCCTACCCAGGAGTCACTACGAATCTTTCGTGAACACCTGTTCGATGACGTGGTCGAGCACAACACCGTCCGGCTCCAAGACTCCATCAGCATCGACAACGTCACGACGCCGTCGGGTTCCTTTGAGATTCGCAGCGGATCAGCACTGCACCTTGACGTCAGCGTGAGTTCGAGAACGGCCTACAGCGGGAACTTCGTGATGGAGGTCTTCACCCGTGGCGGCCTGCTCGTGAGTCGAAGTGACGCGCAGGGCTCGCCGGTCAATCTGGTGCCGGGTGCCAACGTCATCGGCATCGACTTGGCCCAGATCCCGCTCTTAGACGGGGTGTACGACCTCAACGTGGGAATCGTGGACCACCATGGCCATTCGGTTATCGCGTGGCGCGAGCAGGCCGCGTCGATTCAGGTGACCTACGACGGACGAGAGGGCGGCATCGTCGAGCTGGGCGCTACTATTCGCCAGCAGTAACCGGGGCCATCGTCTCGCTGTTTAGTCGAGGAAAGTGGCCAAGGGTGCTGAGTCGACCTAGTCGTCCGACGTTGTAAGGACGCCCCGCGGCGCGCAACATCGCGCGGTCGCCTCTCGAGTTGCCGTAGGCGTAGACCAGGGGCGGCCCCGCGTAGTGGTGCGCTTCAATCCACTCGCTCAGCCGGCGCATTTTCTCTTCGCCTCGGCAGTTCTTGCCGAGATAACTACCCGTGAGTGCGCCGCGTGGGTCCACCGCCAGTCGGGTGCCGAGCCCCGCGGCCGCGCCAAGCTCCTGGGCCACGATGTCGACGTAGATCTGCGGCGACGCCGAGACGATCACGACGTCGTGGCCCTGGCGAAGGTGCCACGTGAGGCGTTCGAGTAGGCGTTGACGGCCGTGCGATTTGAAGTGCGCGACCGCGAAGCGCTTCGACGTGTCGGCGACCTCGATCGCGTCACGACCGCCCAACAGACGCTGAAAGAGGCGCTCTTTCGCGCGGTCGGCCCACGGGCCACTCCTCAAGGCGCCCACGAAGATCGGGCCGGCGAGTCGGAGCGTGGCCAAATAAGTGGGCCATGTACCGGCCACGTCGCGCAGCCACTTCAAGACGCTCCCGCCATTGCTGAGCGTGCCGTCAAGGTCAAAGGCCGCCACGACGGGCGTGGTATTGATTGTCACCCTTCTAGTGTCACAGGGTCCGCTGGGCCGGGGGGCCCAATACTCTACAAATCCACTAGTTGTTTGCGAGAATTTGGGTCCAGCCGCTAAGGTGTCGAAGTGCGGTCGAGCGACTGACACCTCACACAAGGAGCAATAATGTCAATTCGATTGGGCGACGCGGCCCCCGATTTTACTGCGGACACCACCGAAGGACCGTTGAACTTTTACGACTACCTCGGCGACGGCTGGGGCATTCTCTTCTCTCACCCCAAGGACTTCACGCCGGTGTGCACCACCGAACTGGGGGCCTTTGCGGCGCGCAGGGCGGAGTTTGACAAGCGCGACACCAAATTGATTGCGGTCTCGGTCGACAACGTCGAATCGCACCAGCGCTGGAAGAGCGATATCAGCGAGACCCAGGGCGCCGAGTTGAACTTTCCGATCATCGGTGACGAGGATCACAAGGTGGCGGACCTCTACGACATGATTCACCCCAACGCCAGCGACACGATGACGGTGCGCAGCGTCTTTATCGTCGATCCGGCCAAGAAGGTGAAGTTGACCTTGACCTACCCGGCCTCGACGGGGCGCAACGTCGACGAGATCGTGCGCGTGCTGGACTCGCTGCAGTTGAGCGCCAAATATCCGGTGTCCACGCCGATCGACTGGAAGGACGGCGAGGACGTCATCATCGCGCCGTCGGTCTCCGACGAGGACGCGAAGGCGAAGTTTCCCAAGGGCTTTCGCAAGGTCAAGGATTACTTGCGCTTCACACCTCAGCCCAACAAGTAAGACGACTTCACGGCGAGTCGGTCATCTTTCGAGTGGCCGGCTCGTGGCGTTACCGGGCCAAGGAGCAACGCTCCCGGGCCCGTTAGGACGGGGGCGACGTCGGGTCAATCGGCTCGAGTAGGGAATCGCGCAGTTCGCGCTTGAGGACCTTCCCCTGGGGGTTTCGCGGCAGCGCCGTGGAACGAAAGATCACCTTGGTCGGTACCTCAAAGCGCGCCAAGCGGGTGGCCACGTGACGCGAGAACTCCTCGGCCTCCACGACCCGACCCGGTCGCAGCACGATGACCGCCGCGACTTCTTCCCCGAGGGTGGGGTGGGGCACGCCGACCACGGCGCAGTCGGCAACGTCGGGGTGTTCGAAGAGAGCCGCTTCGACGATCACCGAGTAGACGTTCTCGCCACCGCGGATGATCATGTCCTTGGCGCGATCCACGATGTAGACATATCCTTCGTCGTCGATTCGCGCGATGTCCCCGGTGTGCAGCCAGCCCTTCGTGAAGGACTTGGCCGTGGCCTCGGGCTTATTCCAGTAGCCCCGAACGACGTTGGGCCCCTTGACCCAAAGCTCACCGACCACGTCGGGGCCCCGGGGAAGATCGTCGGTGGGCTCGTCGCCGCTGAACTCCTCGGGCACGATCGCCACCTCACAGGTCGGCACGACCGGTCCGCAACTATTGGGCTTGGCGACGTAGTCGGGCCCCGCGTTGAAACAGACGCCCGCGGAGGTTTCGGTAAGTCCGTAGCCGTTGCCGGGCTGACCGACCGAGAAGGCCGCGCAGATCCTCTTCACCAGCTCGGGGGGCGCGGGCGCGCCGCCGTAGGAGACGTTGGTGACACTCGAGGTGTCGAACTGCGCGAAGTCCGGATGGTCCAGGATCTGCATCGCGATCGTGGGCACGCCACCGATCGCGGTGATCCGTTCGTCTTCGATGAGATGGAGAGCGAGTCCGGCGTCAAAGTGGTGCATCATCACGATTTTGGCGCCGGCGGCGGTGCTGGTGGTCATGACCGCCAAGCACCCGGTCGCGTGAAAGAGCGGGACGTTGAGCAGGTTCGAACTCTGCACGACGTCCCCGGTGGGGGCCACGTCGTCGGCGCCGGCTCGTAACGCCGCGATCTGGCCCCGAAAGAACAGGTTCATGATGTTGGTGGTGGCGTTGCGGTGCGTGCCAAGGGCTCCCTTGGGGTGTCCCGTCGTGCCCGAGGTGTAGAACATCGTGGCCTCGTCGTCGGGCGAGATTTCGACGTCGGGCGGCGTCGCGCTCGGGTCGACCTCGCCGAGAAACTCCTCGAATCCCACGACGTGCGGGCGCGCGCGCGGTGCTCCAAGATCGGCCGGTCGGGTCGGGCTGTCGCTGAAGACGACGACGGTAGTGAGGAAGTCGAGTTCCTCAAAGCGGGGCCGAACCCGCTCGAGACGTTCCTCATCGACGAAAAGGACGGTCGTACCCGAGTCACTCAGTCCGTAAATTAACTCGTCCGTCGTCCACCAGGCATTAAGGGGCACGACCACCGCGCCCGAAATCATTGCCCCCCAAAAGCTCATGACCCATTCGGGCGAGTTGCGCGCGGCCACGGCGATCCGGTCGCCCTTGTGCACGCCGAGTTCGATCACTCGTCTCGCGAGGGTGGCCGCGATTCGATAGTGCTCGTCAAAGGTGTGGCGACGGCCTTCGTAGATGAGGAAGTCCCGCGAGGCGTGGTTCAACGAGAGTTCGAGGATTTGGCGCAGTGTTGTCGGCGCGTGTTTCCACACCCTCATCTCGACGCCGTCGACGACCGCGCGTTCGGTTTCGAACATCTGACCGGCCGACGTCAATTGTGCGGTCGCCTCGACAAGCGAGAGCGGGGCTTGGGCCATGGCGGTTGAGATTACTTGGTCTCGTCGAGGGGTCGAAACAGGTTGGCCCGATAGTGCGTGAGTTCGCTGATGGATTCTCGAATGTCATCGATGGCGCGATGCGTGGACGCCTTCTCGGGTAGCGCGGCGACGACGTCGGGTTGCCAGCGCCGGGCCAGCTCTTTAATGGTCGACACGTCCACGTTGCGGTAGTGCAAGAACGATTCGAGTTCGGGCATGTACTCCTGGAGGAATCGCCGGTCGGTACCGATCGAGTTTCCACACAGTGGCACCGAACGTGGTTCGGCGATGTGGGCTTTTAAAAACTTGAGAGTCTGCGCCTCCGCTTGGGCCACCGTGACCTCAGACGCGATGATCTCGGGTAAGAGGCCCGAAGTGGTGTGCATCTCGGTCACGAAAGGACCCATCTGGGCGAGTTGCTCGGGTGAGGCGTGAATGACGAGATCGGGGCCTTCGGCGATGATGTTGAGGTGATCGTCGGTGAGCAGTGTGGCGATCTCGACGATCACGTGGCGTTGTGGTTCTAGTCCCGTCATCTCTAAATCCATCCACACCAGCACAGTGCGACACTACTGAATCGTGTCTCGGGCCGTGAGTAGCCTTCCGGGAATGGAAATCTTCATCAAGGTGCTGCGCCCCGACGCCGTGATGCCCCGTTACGCCAACGAAGGCGACGCGGGTTGTGATCTGGTGGCGGTGGAGCCCTGTACGTTGAAGGCCGGTGGCGGACGGGCTTTGATTGCCACGGGTCTCGCCATCGCGATCCCCGTAGGTCACGGAGGCTTCGTCTTGCCACGAAGTGGATTGGCCACCAAGCACGGCGTGACGTTGGCGAACGCACCGGGCCTGATCGATTCGGGCTATCGCGGAGAGTTAAAGGTCGCGCTCGTGAACTTAGACGCCGACCACGACTATCACGTCAAGCCGGGGGATCGCATCGCCCAACTCGTGGTGTTGCCCCTTGACACCTCGCACTTTCAGGTCGTGGAGGAACTGCCGAGCGCCGCTCGCGGCGCGGGCGGTTTTGGTAGCAGCGGCCGATGACGAAGTTTCTCGATCCCCTCGACAGCGCGTTCCTCCTCCTTGAAACGCCCGGCACGGCGATGAACATCGGCGCCGTCATCGAACTCGACTTTGGTGACGTGGCCGATCCCAAGGAGCGGTTCGAACTCATGCGGGCCAACGTTGCCGCGAGGCTCCACGAGATTCCGGTCTTAACGCAACGCGTCGTGCGCGCGCCCTTGGACATGACCTGGCCGATTTTGATCCACGACGAGAAGTTCGATCTCCACCGTCACGTGGTGCGCGTGGTCGTTCCGTCGCCCGGTTCGCCGGTCCAATTTGACGCGCTGATCTCGGAGTTTTTCTCGCGCCCGCTCTCCGCGCAGCGTCCGCTTTGGCAACTGCTCGTGATCGAAGGACTCGAGGACGGTCGAGCGGCGCTGGCGCTTAAGGTGCACCACGCGCTCGCCGACGGCGTTTCGGGGGCCGAGACCTTCGCCAATCTCTTTGATATCTCACCCGAAGTGCGGGCGCCCGAACCCATCGTTGAACTGGTTGATGAAGAGCCCACGGTCACGACCTCACTGGGGCTCTTGCGTCAAGGTATCGGGCGAGTGCGCCAGCGTCCCCAACTCGTCGTCGACAATCTCCGATCGTGGGGGAGTCGCCTTTATGAGATTGTGCGCGCGTTGATCCAGGTGATCGCGGTGCGGGGCCGTCGACACGCCACGCCGGACCAACCCTCAATCTTTGAAGCGAGGCGCACGTCGCTAAACGGGGCGGCGGGGATCGAGAAAACGTTCCACCGCACGCGTGTGCCGCTCGCGGACGTAAAGCGCGCGGCGAAGGCCCGAGGTGCGAGCGTCACGGACTTTGTGATGGCGACCACGAGCGGCGCGCTACGCCGGTTGCTCGAGGTCCGCGGGGAGATCCTCAAACGAGATCTCATCGCCTTTGTGCCGATCAACGTGCGCGGTGCGGGTGACACCGCGAATTTGGGCAATCAGATTTCGGGCATGCTGGTGGCCCTGCACACCGATATCGAAGACCCCGAAGAACGTCTGCGCGCGATTTCGAGTGACGCCAACAAGACGCTTGGCGAACAACGCGAACACCGCGCGAAGATTTTCCAGGACCTGCCCCGCGTGCTCGGTCCGACGCTGATCTCGCTGGGCGCCAAACTCATCTCGGCCTTTGGACTCTTCGATCACTTACCGATGGCAAATCTGATGATCTCGTCGGTCCCCGGTCCACCCGTGCCCCTGTGGTTCAGTGGTCACCGCGTCGCCTCGGCCGCGCCGGTGGGACCGCTCTTCGGTGCGTTTTCACTCAACGTGACGGTACTTGGCTTCGAGCAGTACTTGGAGTTCGGACTCTTTGGCTGTGCCGATCGGATGAACGACATGGCCACGCTGCGTGACTATATGTTCGAAGAGGCCAAGTCGCTCGTCGCCTCGACGCCGGGTTAGTCGGTCGGCGTTTGTCGCTCAACGTCGGCTACAATTGCACCACCACGCGGACGTAGCTCAGTTGGTAGAGCGCGACCTTGCCAAGGTCGAGGTCGCCGGTTCGAGCCCGGTCGTCCGCTCCACAAAGTCCTCCTTACACTTTGGAGAGCCCGCGGCGACGGGACCTCGATTTGGGCATTGCCTAGTGTTGGCCCAGGAGGTGCCCGTGGTCCATTCAGCCTTTGAGCCGATTCTGCGCCAAGCGCGCGAACAACCTCCCGCGCATCCGTCGAGCGTGAGCATCGAAGAGCGTCGTCGGGTCTTTCGCGATGAGGCGTTCGCCCTTCAAGGCACGATGGCGCAAATGAAGAGCCAAGAGGAGCGCACGATCGAACTCGACGATCGATCGATTCGTGCACGCTTGTACGTGCCAATGAGTGAAGAGTCCCAGGCTCTGGTGATCTATTTTCATGGCGGCAGCTTCGTCACGGGAGACCTCGACACGCACGAGTGGCTCTGTCGTCGTTTGGCGTGGGACACCAAGATGCGGTTTTTGGCGATCGACTACCGCCTCGCGCCCGAACACCCCTTTCCGGCGGGATTGAACGACGCGATGGACGCGATTCGTTACGTCGCGGAGCATCGAGGCGAGTTCGGCGCGGCAAACTCTCGCCTCATCGTCATGGGTGAATCCGCTGGCGCCAACCTCGCCACCGTGGCCGCCGCCCAACTGCACGACGAGGGAGTCGTCCTCGCGGCCCAAGTATTGATCTATCCGACGTTAGGCCCCGAACTGATGACCGAATCGGCGCATCGCTTCGCCACGGGGTACCTCCTCGACCTTGAATTCCTTCGCTACGACTACCGTCAGTACCTGGGGCAGTACGGCGACCATACCGATCCACGCGTGACGCCGCTCCTTCGCCTCGATCTCTCCGGTGCCGCGCCGGCGGTGGTGATCGTGGCGCAGTGTGATCCTCTGCGTGACGAGGCGGTGGCGTACGCGGGGCTGCTAAGGCACTGCGGTGTGCCCGTAGAGTTACTCGAGGCCAAGGGCATGGTGCACGGATTTTTGGAGATGGGCGGTGTAGTGCCCGAGGCCTTGGAGGTCGTGGACGATCTCGCGACCCACTTGCACCGCCTGGTGGAGGACAAAGTGTCGTGAACGTGCTTTTTGTTACCCTCGATCAGTTTCGAGGCGACGCCTATGGTGCGGCCGGTCATCCGCTGGTCCGAAGCCCAACGCTCGATCGCGTGGCCGCTGAGGGCGTACGCCTTGAACGACACTTCTCCCAGGCCGCGCCGTGTTCGCCCGGGCGCGCCGCGCTCTACACCGGCATGTACCAGATGAACAATCGGGTGGTGGCCAACGGCACACCCTTGGCGAGCGGCTTTGACAATCTCGCCTTGGTGGCTCGTCGGGCGGGTTTTGACCCGACGCTCTTTGGCTACACCGATCAAGGTCTAGACCCGTACCGGGCCAACGGCGTGGACGATCCCCGTCTTGATTACTACGACGGGATCTTGCCGGGTTTTTCGGTGGGGCTGTACCTGCCCGAGAGCCAGGCCGGTTGGGTGCAGTACTTGCGAGCCAAGGGCTATGACGTAGAGAGCGGTTGGGCGGGTCCGCTACGAGGAGAACCGGAGCGACCGGCGGAGGATTCGTTGAGTGGTTTCTTGACGACCCGCTTTCTCGAATGGCTCAAGGTTCAAGAGAGCGGCTGGTTCGCCCACCTCAGCTACCTGCGCCCGCACCCGCCCTACGCCGCGGCGGGCGAGTACTCGAGAATGTACGACCCCGCCGACGTCACGATGCCCATCGCTCCGGTCGAGAGCGGCCAGCGTCATCCACTGCACGAGGCGGCCCTTAAATGGAAGGCCGCCGCCGCCCCGACGGACGAGGGCGCGATGAGGTATCTGATTGCTCAGTACTACGGCATGATCTCAGAGGTCGACGCGCAGTTGGGACGAGTGGTTCGTGCGATTGAAGAGCGTGGCGAGTGGGGCGAGACACTCGTCGTGGTCACTTCAGACCACGGTGATCAGCTCGGCGATCACGGACTGATCGAAAAATTGGGATTCTTCCCTCAGAGTTACCACATCATTGGAATCTGGCGCGATCCTCGGGCCGTCGGGGGATCGTCCATTCACTACTTCACCGAAAACGTGGACCTGCTGTCCACGCTGGCCAACGCGCTGGGCGTGGAAGAACCGGTGCAGTGTGACGGGCAATCGTTGGCGCCGCTCTTTGACCGCACCGAGATCGACTGGCGCGACGCCGCACACTACGAATGGGACAGTCGATATTTCTTACTAGGCGTGTCTTCGCTCCGGCCCTCGAGCCACGCGCTCGCTCGACGCAATCTTGCGGTGTCGGTGAGTGACGATGTCGCCTACGTGCAGTTCGGCGATGGCTCGTACCGGTGTTTCGACCTTGTTGCCGATCCAACGTGGCGTACCGAGTGCCTGGACGTGGAGCGTGTGCTGAACGCGGCGCAACAACAGTTGGTCTGGCGTCAATCGCACGTTCGTCACGATCTGACCGACATGCTCTTGTCGCCCGAGCGTCTCGGCTACTGGCCGAGCGGTCTCCGTCTGGCGCCCTTCGTGGAAACCGCTTCGTAGGGTCGCCCGCAGTAGTTCAAACGTGGCGTCGCGATCGGCGGCGAAGTCGACGCAGACCGCCCAGGCCAGAGTGGCGAACCTTTCCGCGTCTTTGCACGGTGCCCTCGACACCCAAGTGCCCAACGCCTTCGTGCAGGGACTACACCGTGGACGCTTCGTGGCAGCGAGCTCGGCGTTGGTGGTTGCGGTGCTTGTGTTCACGCACTTATCAAAGGCCGGGGCGCCCGAATCGCGCTCCGCGCCGGTGCACGCCTAAACGCCCCCTCGGCGCCCGCCGCTCGTCAAGCGCCGTTTTCTGGTATCAATAGAGGCCTGACGCCGCGCACGGCGGAACAGAACATTTAGGGAGATTTCATGCAGCGGATTTCACGGGTACGTCAGGTACTCGTCATGGTGGGAATTGGCTCGCTGATGGTGGCTTCGACCGCGATCGCCGGGGCCGCCTCGACGAAAGGGACTTACAACGCCACCGACGCCAAGTTGGTGCCGTCGTCGTATAAGAGTTCGACCCTCCAGGTCGCCACGGACGCCACCTACGCGCCCGACGAATCGATGGTCGGCACCACGATGGTGGGCTTTGACATCGACCTTATGAAGGCGATCGCCAAGACTCTAGGTATCAAGATCAACGAGAACGCCGTAACTTTTTCCAGCATCCTCGCCGGCATCAAGTCCGGGCGGTACCAAATAGGAAACTCGTCATTCACGGATAACAAGTCGCGAGAGTTGCAAGTTAATTTTGTTGACTATTTCCAAGCGGGAGAAGGCGTCTACGCGAAGTCGAGCTCGAAGGTTGCCTTTAAAGGCTTCAAGAGCTTTTGTGGGTTGAAGGTGGCAGTGGAGACGGACACCACGGAGCAGAAGGACGCTACCAATGCGTCGAAGGCGTGCCCCGCTGGCAAGAAAGTGAAAGTCACGGGATACCCAACACAGACTTCCGCCAATTTGGCCGTGTTGTCGGGCCAAGCCGATGTTGGTTTCGTCGATAGCCAGGTCGCGGGTCACATCGTGGCTATCAGCAAAGGAAAGTTCAAGCTGCTCGGCAGTGCGGTGAACGTGGCACCCTATGGATTTGCCACGCCTAAGACCACCGCAGGGGCGGCGCTTGCCCGGGCCATTGAAGCCGCGGTAAAGACGTTGATCGCCAACGGGACCTATCACGCGATTCTGGCCAAGTACGGCGTCACGGCCGGAGCACTGAGCTCAAGCAAGATTGTGCTCAATGGAGCCATTTCCTAAGAGTCACTAATTCACATACGAATATGACCACGAACGGGGACGCCACCGTAAAGGTCGTCCCCGTTCGTCACGTCGGGCAGTGGATCGCGGCGGCGATCGCTGCCGTCTTGATCGCGATGCTGGTCCACACGCTGTTCTCTAAGTTGCCGACCGGCCAGTACGCCTGTCATTTGGTCAACGGTGTGCGAAAGTGTCATCAAATAACCGAATGGCGCTTCAGTTGGGACATCGTGGGGCGATATTTTTTTACGTCGGAGATTCTTCACGGTCTACTGACCACGCTTGAGCTGACGGTCCTGTCAATGTTGGTCGGCGTGATTCTGGGAGTGACGATTGCCGTCATGCGACTATCAACGAATCGACTACTTTCCTCGACCGCCTGGACCTACACCTGGTTTTTTCGCGGTACGCCAGTCTTGGTTCAGATAACGGTTTGGTACTTCATTTCGATTCTCTATCCAGTAATTAGCTTTGGCATTCCCTTTACGAACCTGACGTTCTTTCATTTCAGCACCGTGTCCGTCTTCACGCCGTTTATCGCTGGCTTGGTCGCTCTTGGGTTGAACGAAGCGGCATACATGTCCGAAATTGCTCGTGCGGGTTTGATTTCAGTCGACGAGGGCCAATCGGAAGCTGCCTCGTCAATTGGCATGACTCGTCGACAGACCTTACGTTTTGTAGTGCTGCCCCAGGCGATGAGGGTCATAATTCCTCCCACCGGTAACGAGGTCATATCGATGCTCAAAACAACCTCTCTGGTGAGTGTGATCGGCGTCGTTGAACTGTTGGGCGCCGCGACAAATATTTATGCGAACAACTACCTCATCATGCCGCTGCTCCTCGTCGCCAGTCTGTGGTACATAGTGGTAACTACCGTTCTCTCAATTGGTCAGTACTACCTGGAACGTCGATTCGCTAAGGGGGCGTTGCGCACACCGCCCCCAACGCCCATACAGCGGCTTCGTCGCGACGTCGCGGGAATTCTTTCGAAGGTTCGAACGCCACGGGGTGTATTGGGAGCCTCGCGATGAGCAATCCAATGGTCGAAGTTCACGATGTACATAAATCGTACGGAGGCGTCGAGGTGTTGAGGGGTGTAAATCTTGCCGTCGAGCGCGGAGAAGTCACCTGTCTCATTGGTCCCTCCGGCTCGGGAAAGAGCACGCTGCTTCGATGCATCAACCACCTTGAGAAACACGACGCCGGCGAACTTCGAGTGGACGGTGATTTGGTCGGCTACGAGGCGCGCGGTGGCAAGCTCTATGAACGAAATGACAAGCAGATCTGCGCCGAGCGCTCTCGCATCGGCATGGTGTTTCAGCGTTTCAATCTCTTTCAACACTTGACGGTCTTGGACAACATCACGATTGGCCAAGTGAAGGTGAAGGGCGTTGAACTAGTTGACGCTCGGGCCAGAGCGCGTGAGCTCCTGGCGCGCGTCGGCCTCGATAATAAAGAGAAAAACTACCCCAGCCAACTCTCGGGCGGTCAACAGCAACGCGTGGCAATTGCGCGAGCCTTGGCGATGGAGCCGAAATTGATGCTCTTCGACGAGCCAACCTCCGCGCTCGACCCAGAACTGGTGGGTGAAGTCCTTGACGTAATGAAGGACCTCGCCCTCAGCGGTATGACGATGATCGTGGTGACCCACGAGATGAACTTTGCCCGAGAAGTAGCTAACACGCTGTACTTCTTGGACGTTGGCGTCATTGAAGAGTCGGGCCATCCCCGAGAGATCTTGAGCGCACCCAAGTCCGAACGGCTGAAAAGCTTCCTCTCAAAGGTTCTCTGATGACCTGGGAGTTCGATCCGACCAACGTCGGCACCGGCCTACCGCTCGAAGGGGTGCGCGTCTTGGATCTTTCAAGGGTATTAGCGGGACCGCTGTGCACGATGATTGCGGGTGACCTGGGCGCCGACATAATCAAGGTGGAAGGACCTTCCGGCGATCCGGTTCGTTCCTTGGCGCCGCCGAGATTTGGTGATGACGCGACGTACTACGTGGCGGTGAATCGCCACCGGAGAAACGTTGTGGCCGACCTGAAAGACGAGAGAGATTTCGCTGACGTCGCGCGACTCGTCGAATCCGCCGACGCGGTGGTGGAAAACTTTCTGCCGAGCCAGTTTCGTGCGCTCGGCATCGAGCGACTGCGCACGCGCAACCCCGAGTGCGTATGGATCAGCATCACGCCCGCGGCGGGCGGGGGACCGCTCGCCGATGAGCCTTCCTTTGATCTGTTGGCCCAAGCGCGCTCTGGCCTCATGGGCGTCACCGGTGAGCCCCAGGGGCCGCCGGGAAAAGTCGGCGCGCCAGTGGCCGACGTGGTGACTGGGCTCTACGCGGCCGTCGCCCTCGTCACGGGTCTCTTCGAGAGATCACGGGGGCGAGCGGGGCGCCACTTTGAAGTACCTCTGCTCGAATCGACCATGAGCGCGCTGGTCAACCAGGCCCAGGGGTTCCTCTCGACGGGCGTGAACCCCGCCCGACTGGGCAACGACCATCCCAGCATCGCGCCCTACGGTCCGGTCACCACCGCCGACGGTTTTGTCCTGCTGGCGGTGGGCACCGACGCCCAGTACACCAAGCTCCTCCAGGTACTTTCGGACCCGACGTTGAATGACAACCCCCAGTGGTTCACCAACGCCGGGCGCGTCGCGCACCGAGACAAGCTCCTTCGCGCCTTGAATCGTGTCTTTCTTACCCACACCAGCGAGTACTGGACGGCGACACTGACCAACTCGGGCGTGCCCTACGCCCCGATCCTGAATGTGGCCCAAGCGTTCGCCCAAGACCAGATCGCTCAGGGCGACTTCGTGGGCACCATGAGCGCGTCTGCGGGCGAGACGAAGAGCATGCGCACGCCGCTGAGAATCGACGGGCGACGTCCGACCATTCGTCGAGGTCCGCGCGCGCTCGGCCAAGACACGAACGAGATTTTCGACCGCGATGGTACTTAGGCGCTAAAGGTTGCGCCGCCGAACGTGTCCAACGTCGTGAACTCACTTACTGCCTTTCGAGTCAGTTTGGTGTGGCGACGTTGCGGGTACCCCAGCGCGACCACGCTCGCCACGGCGTAGTTCGAGGGCAGGTCCAGTATCTCGGCGAGTCGGGGTTCGTTGCGAGTCGCCACGGTGGTCATGACGCCACCGAGTCCGCGGCTCCTCGCGGCCAGGAGGATGTTCCACACGAAGGGATAGATCGACGCGCCTCCGGCGAAGTGGTATCGATCGAGATCGCGATCGGTCGCGGCGAGCACTCCCAGATCGACACAGACCACGAGCATCACCGGTACCTCACCCAACGTTTCGGCGAAGCCGTCGGGGCGTGACCTGGCCAGCGCGGCCGACCGTTGGCCCTTTGCCGCCGCGCGATCTTCCTCGCTGGCCAATGGCGAGAAGGGGATCACTCCGGCGAGCAGGTGCGCCACGTAGTCGTGCCAGGCCTCGAGATAGGCCGCGCTGATGGCTCGCCGTTGCACGGCGTCGTGAACCACGATCACGCGCCAGGCCTGGCGATTACCGCCCGAGGGTGCGAATCGGGCCTCGTCGAGAATTTCGTAGAGGAGGGCGTCGTGGACCGGTTGCGCCGTGAACTCTCGCACCGAGCCGGTGGTTCGCAGCGCCTCGCTCAGATCCATGGCGACACCCTAGAACGTGGCGCGCACGGCTCAGGCGTCGCGGCGGATCAACATCGTCGTGCCCACGCTGAACACGACCGCGACGTAGATGCTCAAGATGACTAACGCCGTCCACGATCCGAAGTCGTTGGACTGGGCCGTGACCGAAATCATGGCGTGTCCCAACTCGCTCGGCTCGTATTTCGAGATATCGTTCTGCCAGCTCTGAGGTAAGAGAAAGGCAATGATCGGCAGGATCAACAAGAGCGAGGTAAAGACACTGATGCACGCCGCGCTTTGGCGCAAGATGAGCCCCAAAGAAAAACCCAGCACCGAGAGCAACGTGAGGTAGACCCCGGCCAGGATCACCGTGCGAAGCACGGCGCCGTTGCTCAGCGACGCCGTTGGCACGACACCAGAAAAGATCGCCTGACCCATCAAGAACGTGATGAAACACGCAATCTCGGTGACCACGAACATCGACGCGACGAGCACGACCAACTTGCCCCAAACGAGTTCTAGTCGGTTCGGGATCGCCGTTAGGGTGGTGCGAATCGAACCCGAGGAGTATTCGCTGGTGATAAAGAGGGTGCCGATTACACCGACCGCAAACTGGGCGAAGAGTATTCCGCTCAGGCTCGCGAACACCGGATCGAAGGTGAGTTGACGGGCGGGGTCCATCGTGGGCCAGTGCGCGCGCACCGCCGTGGTGATCAGCGCGCCCAGGCCAATCGTTAGGACGAAGGTGATGACGACGCCCATGATGGTCGAGCGCACCGTGCGAAATTTGATCCATTCGGATCGAATGGTTGAACCGAGCGTGACGTCGCTACTCATGGCGCGCCCCCGTGGATCCGTACTCCACGGCGTCGGCCGTGAGGTCCATGTACACCTCTTCGAGCGAGGCGCGTTGGGGCGTGAGCTCATAGAGTGCGACGCCCGCGTCAAAGGCGATCTGACCGATCTGCTCGGAAGTCAAGTCGCTGACGCTTAGTCCTTCGTCGTTTACTTCGCTGACGACACCGTGGTGGGATCGGAGCGCGGCCAAGAGTTGTGGATGGTTCGCTCCGCGCACGAAGACGGTACCTTTCGCCGAGGCCGTGAGCGCGTCGACCGATCCTTGCGTGATGAATTTGCCCCGACCGATCACGATGATCTGATCGGCGCTGAGGGCCATCTCACTCATGAGGTGCGAGGAGACGAAGACGGTGCGGCCCTCGTTGGCCAGCGAACGAAAGAACTCTCGGATCCATCGAATGCCCTCCGGGTCGAGTCCGTTCACCGGTTCGTCGAACAACAGCACGCCCGGATCGCCCAGTAGCGCGCCCGCGATGCCCAGTCGCTGACTCATGCCCAAGGAGTAGTCGCCGACCTTTTTATCCGCGACGGAGCCGATGCCGGAGAACTCGAGCACCTCGTCGACACGCGAGAAGGGAATCCGGTTCGACGCGGCCAGTGCGCGAAGATGATTGCGCGCGCTACGTCCCGGATGGATCGCCTTGGCGTCGAGTAGTGCACCCACCTCGTGCAGGGGGTCGCGCAGTTCGCCGTAACGTTTGCCTTCGATGGTGGCGCTGCCCTTGGTGGGGTGATCGAGACCAAGGATGATGCGCATGGTCGTGGATTTGCCCGAGCCGTTGGGCCCAAGAAAGCCGGTGATGACGCCCGGACGCACCTCGAAGTCTAAGTCGTCCACCGCGAGCGTCTTTCCGTAGCGCTTCGTGAGATGGTCGATTTTTATCATGAAGTATCCAATCTAGTTAACGGGTCCGCGCGGGCGCTAAGCGTCCAGTAAGAATCGCGCGATATTCATGAGGCCCTGACGTACGGCGCTTAGTCGGAGCGAGTAGCGATCGTGGCGTGACGTACGGCCTGACACGTTTCGCACGTGCCCGACAGCGCGACGTGGTGTCGATCAAGGCGAAAGCCGTACGTCGTGAGCAGTTTCTTGCTCAGCGGGTCAAAGTGGGCGGCGGGAATCTCGAAGGTCGCGTGACAGTCCTCGCACGTCAAGTGGCCGTGCACGGCGCCCGCCAAGTGGTAGACCGCGGCGTGCTGGCCCAGGTGGGCGTGCACGACAATGTTGAGCTCTTCAAACTCCTCCAAGATCCGATACACCGTCGAGGGGCTGACGTCGGGCAGGCGTTGTTGCACTGCGAGAGTGATCTCATCGGTGGTGAGGTGTCCCGGGGCACTTGCCAGCACCTCGGCCACGGTGCGCTTGGCGATCGTCACTCGCTTGGCGGCGCCTCGAATGAGCGAAACGACGGTGTCCTCATCGGCACGGGGCGTAGCCATGGAGCAACCTTAGGGCGCTGGTGCGTTTCTGCACGTTCCTTCAATCTCGGGATCGTGCGTGGAATTAATCAATTTGCCCCCGCCGACATAACACCGCGCGCCCGCGCTCCGGCTGGGGTGGTACTGGCGCGCGAAGTCGCATCGGTCTGGCGTTGAGCTAGAGCCTCGAAAGTCGCGCGAGAATCTCTTCGGCCTGGTCCACCATCTGTCGCACCAGATCGCCCGCAGGAACGAGTTCGTTGATCGCGCCCACGACCTGGCCCGCCGGGTACCCTTCTCGACGCGGATCGACGCCCGTGGTCATTTCGTCACCGCCGAGGTGGAACGTGCCCTCGTGGTGTGAAACGTAGAGCTGGTCGGGGAATTTTTTCAAGAGCGACGGATCGGCTTCGTACCGATCCGTCGTGTCGTTCTTGATCACGCGCATCGTCTTGCCGCTGAAGGCCCTGGAAATGACGGTGCCATCCTCACGCGCGCCAAGGATGCTCTCTCGAAAACCTGGCAACGCACGCGCTTCGGGCGTCGCGATGAACCGAGTGCCAATCCACACGCCGTCGGCGCCAAGGGCCAGCGACGCGGCCAGTCCGCGTCCGTCGAAGAGTCCGCCCGCGGCGACCACGGGGATCGCCCCGTTGACCGCGTCGACGATCAGTGGCACGAGGGGCATCGTGGCCACGGTGCCGGTGTGGCCACCCGCCTCGGTCCCCTGGGCGACCACCACGTCGCAACCGGCGTCGAGGGCCCGTTTAGCGTGTTCGACCTTGCCACACATCGAAATGACGAGTACGTCGTGACTGTGACAGAGCTCGATGACGTGGCGCGGCACGCCCAGCCCGGCGACGAAGGTGCTCGCGCCACCTTCGATCAACAGCTCGACGTTGTGAACGAGGGTGTCGGGAAACGCCGTCAAGAGGTCGACCCCGAAGGGCTTGGTCGTCAGCGCTTTGGTCAAGGCGATCTCTTGGGCTAACTGCTCACTGGACATCGTTGACGCACCAAGACACCCGTAACCACCGGCGTTGGACACCGCCGACGCGAGCGCACTGTATGAGACCCCGCCCATGCCGGCCAACATCACCGGGTGTTCGATTTTTAACAGTTCGGTCAGTCGCGTCTTCATAGTCCCTCGACTCAACCTACTCAGCCGGGCGCTGGAGACGCAGCAGTGCCCCGCCCAGGAGGGCGGCGATGAGCGAGCTCAGGAGGAGTCCCAGCGTGAACCCCGCGTACAGCGTGCTCTGTGCGCCAAAGAGTTTGGTCGCGAAGAGCAAGGGAACCGTAAAGCCGATCGCGCAAAGTAACGCCGTCGTCAACACCAAGGGCCACGTGATTGACGGCGGAAGTCGAAAGCGGAGCCCCTTGGCGAGGGCTACGCCCGAGGAGATGCCTAGGGTCTTTCCCACGAGGCGAATGGCCACGGTCGCAATGACCACGGTGCCCACGGCGCCGCTCAACTGAACGTTCGACCAGTGCAACCCGCACGCCACTATCGCGAACAGGGGGAGTACGAGTCCTACCGAAAGTCGAGTGGCGTTTCTTTCGAGGCGTGGACGCGAGGGCGCCCGAGGAGAAACCAGCACCCCGGCCAGCACCCCGGCCAACGCCGGTTCCACGTTGGCCCACGCGAAACAGATCCATAACGCGACGAGCAACACCACGCTCGCGACGCCACTCGTCACGCGTCGTGAGATCACCACGCCCACGAGTGTGGTCGCGATCAACACCGCTAGTCCGTCCAGGCGCACGTGGGTGGTGCCGCTCACGCTCAATACCACCACGCTCAAGACGTCGTCGGTGATCGCCAAGGTGAGGAGAAAGATTCGAATCGAGGGCGCGAGGCGCCGTCCCGCGATCGCGAGGACGCCCAAGGTGAATGCGACGTCGGTGGCCATCGGGACGCCCCAACCGCGACGAAGCGCTCCCGAGTGCAAGAGAGTTCCAAGAAGTATCGAGCCAAGAGCCGTAAAGAGCATGCCGCCGGCAGCGCCGAGAACCGGGGGAATCGCGTGTTCGGGCCGGGTGAGTAGGCCCGAAGAGAGTTCTCTCGAGAGTTCCAGACCCATAGCGAAGAAGAAGATTGCCATGAGCCCGTTCAGAACAACGTCGTGCGCGCTGCTTACGCCGAGTTCGGTGAGCACACGTGATCCAGAGTGAGAAGTAAAAATCGAGAAGTACGACGTGGAAAAACTTGCCGACCACGTCAGCGCGATCATGACGCCCGCCGCTAGACCGATGGCGGCGCTGTACTCGTGGTCAAGTACCCACGAGATGCGCGAAGAATGGTTCTCGGTCATAAAAAAAGGCTACTCAAACGGGCCGATTCGACGAGGCTCACGAGTAGGGTTGTTCCACTACAAGAGTCGAATGAATACGCTGCGACTGAGGGAACCAGGATGGACGAGCCGCCAATCGCCACGATTACGAAACGAGAGCTGTACTTCATCTTTGGCGCGTTGATGATGGGCATGTTGCTCGCCGCCCTCGACGGCACCATCGTCGCCACGGCACTTCCCACCATCGTGGGCGACCTTCACGACGCGAGTCACTTGAGTTGGGTCGTCGTGGCGTACTTACTCGCGACCACCGTGAGCGTACCGCTGTGGGGAAAGCTCGGTGATCTCTACGGTCGAAAGGGTTTCTTCCAATGGGCGATCGTCATCTTTTTGGTGGGCAGCATGCTCTGCGGTCTGTCACACAGCTACGTGGAATTGATCATCTTTCGCACCCTGCAGGGAGTGGGCGGGGGCGGGCTCATGGTCGGGGCCCAGGCCATCATCGCTGACGTCGTCTCGCCACGAGAACGAGGGCGTTACGCGGGGTTCTTTGGCGCGACTTTCGGCGCCGCCACGGTACTGGGTCCGTTGCTCGGTGGATTCATTGTCGAGTACTGGTCGTGGCGCTGGATCTTCTATATCAATCTTCCCCTGGGCATCGCGGCACTCATCGTAACTTCCGCTGTCTTGCCGAGTTCCAAACGTCGAGTTGAACACATCATCGATTACGCCGGCATGATCGTGCTCACGGTAGGCGCTTCAGCGTTGATTCT
>Ga0307373_10003717_pt1 | contig 26293 bp, 15 predicted proteins | sample OX2MG_FD_202534 | JGI IMG/M metagenome (GOLD analysis project Ga0307373, IMG submission 202534) | Soil microbial communities from Risofladan, Vaasa, Finland - OX-2 | ecosystem: Environmental > Terrestrial > Soil > Coastal area > Acid sulfate soil | place: Finland: Risofladan, Vaasa | collected...
TCGGGTCTTCAACTGCAGGTGAAACTGCCGCGCTTCCGGCCCCAGGTCGTCGAACTGTTGTTCCAGGGCGGTGCGGGCCGACCGCTTCCGCTGCTCCAATAGCCCTTGTCGGCCATCGCCTGGATCATCTCTTGGCAGTTCATCGGGGCGCCAGTTTCACCGAGCGCTTTGGCGGCGGCGTCGAGGGCGCTGGGCTTCTTGGCCTGGGGTGCTTTCGGCGTCTTGGGTTTCTTTTCGGCGGCGGGCTTGGCGGCCTTGGGCTCCTTTTTCGCAGTGCCTTTCGCAAGCTTGATCGTCTTGGCGGCCGGGGCCTTCTTGGTCGTTTTCTTGGCAGTCATCGCATGGCTCCTGAATCGAGGTTTTTGCGGATTGGCGGCGGGCAACGCGCCCTGGATCGCTTCACGCAGTCGGACAGTTACCTCGGGTGCGCGGAGACAGCAAGAGAATTGATGGAAAGATTCTGAGGTTTGGGGTTGGTCAGGGAATGGGCTTTAGGCGGGCCGAAAAGTGGCGGGCGGGAATTGCTCACCCAGAGCATTGGCGTCCGTGGTGAAGTGGCCACGTCCGGCGGGTCCTGCTGAATGCGCCCCCCGCGTGCAGCGGAAATGGCGGCATGAAAGGCCAGCGGCCGCCGGGCATTTAGCCTTCAACGGATATAACCGCCCGCCGGCGTTCGTGCGTTTTCCTACGCAGGTGTGCCGGACATCCGCGCGCAAGGGACTGCGGCAGCTTCGCCGGCAGGTCGAGCCGAAGCGGCAATGCAAGCTGGCGAAGAACGCGCGACCAGGGCACCTCGCCGCATTCCTTGCCCCTTCGGCCGTGGTAGGCGCGGCCACTGGCTCATTACAATGGAACGCAACTCGCTTTGTCGACATGCTTGGCGTACACGTGGAATCAGCCATGAATCGGGAATCCGAAAGACGCGCCGGGCGCCAATCGCGGTTCTTCGTGCCGCTCGTATTGATCGTCGTGGCAGCGGCTATCGCCCTGGCCAATCTGCGGTCGGATGCGGCGACGATTGATTTCCTCAAGAAAACCCATCTCGTCATCGAAAAGGGGGAGCGCCCCTTCGGCTGGCCACTTACGTGGTATTGGCGGGATGGGGGCTACGCATCCGAGGGGCCGCAGTGGCCCTTATCGCGCTTCAGCGCGCCACGCCTCATCGGGAATGTGGCGATGTGGCTCGCGACGTTGGCGGGCACGGCGGCCGCCTTGCGGTGGCTGCTGCGCCGATACAGGCCGAGGCGCCTCGCGCGGCCGCGCGTTAGCACGCTCATTCTCTTAATGTTCGTTGTGGTTCCGGTGGTGCTCGCCAATCTGAGCCACGACGGTCAGCCAAATTCATGGCAAGGAGAATATTATGGCTGGCCGTTGCTCTGGTATGGTCACATACCCGCATTCGGGATGTTCTCAGCCATCTCGCCCGAAAGGCGAGAATACAGCGCGCCGGGTTTGGTTGGCGATCTGCTGGTTTGGCTTCTGATCTTGGTCGTGACAGGAATGGCGTGGGAGTGGTTGGTGCGCCGCTATAGACCGCGCTTGCGTTGGAGCCTCAAAACGATGCTGGCGGCGGTAGGCTTCGTTGCTATCGTCTGCGCATGGTTCGCCGGCGCGCGCAGCCGGGCCGAGAAACAGGATGCGCTGATCGACCTTCTTGGCGGCGAAGAATCCTTCGTCCATTCCGAACGCTTCTTCTACTATGTCGAACGTTGGGGACCGAAGTGGCTCGATGTCGTTGGGGCCGATCGCTTTCGGCGACGCATCGTCGGCGCACTTGTAGAGGCAGGCGATGCTGACAGTGAGCAGCAATTTGAGCGATTGGCGCCATTGCCGGATTTGCGTTTCCTTGAAATGTCATCGTCTTTCTCCAACTCAAGCGTCCCCCAGTTCACTCCCGCCATGGGCAACGCGCTTGGCGGCATGCGGCAACTGCGCGTATTGAACGTGTCGTGCGAAAACATGTATGGACACATTCCCGTGGACAGCTTTCACGAATGCATCGCAGCTATCGGCAAATTGGTGCAGCTCGAGCGACTTGGCATCCACATGTGGGAAGAGAATATCGACGACCTTGCCTGCCTGGACAAGTTGACGAACCTGAAATCGCTCAAGCTTTCTGTAATTCCCTTTGCAGATCGTGAAGTCGCGAAACGCCTGGAGCGCACGGGCGAGGCGGCTGAAGAACAAACCAACCGTGAAGAACCACGGACGCTTGCTTACCTCCCGCCGTTGCCACGCCTCGAATTCCTGAACGTGCATGAGTGGGAGTTCGGCGACCAGGATCTAGGTAGACTGGCCCGCTTTCCACGCCTGAAGTCGCTGGATCTGAGCTGGACCACGGTCGGCGCCGAAGGTTTGGCAAAGCTGGCGCCGCTGGAATCGCTGGAAGAACTGGCGATCAATGAGGACGTCGCCACATCGGCCGGGTTTGAGGCGTTGATTGGGCTAAAGCGCCTGAAAGCTGTCCACATCTGGGGCCCCGGACACCGGCACACTTCCGATACCAAAGCGGAAAAGTTCCAGCGCCGAGCAGACATCGCCGCCGTTACATTGGATGGAACGCTCCGCCCGGCCGTGCTCTTGCTAGATGATCGCAGCGAATTGGTCGTGTTGCCCGGCGAGCTCGATGGTTTGCGTCGCTCACTGGCGGCTTTGAGAAAATCCCATTCGGCAATCGTTATCGACGCCGCTTATGAAGAGTTCGAGGAGAAGAATGATGTGGAACCTCCATGGCACGCGACGGACCGTGAAGACGACCTTCGTGCGTTCGCGCGGCAATGACTGCGTTTCTAAAACTCAACGGCCATGAACGTCTTCCCGACGTGGCGATTTGATGTGAGCCGGCCGATCGGTGCGTCGGGCCATTTGATAGTCACCGTACTTGCCTGATCATACGCAGAGGCATCGACACGAGTAGGCTAACCTGCGTCGGGGTGCCGGACCCGAGCAGGAAAACGATTGATTGACAAGGGGAGCATTGAGCCTTAAAAATGGTCGTGCCGATCCTCCTCCGCCAACGAAGTCTTGAGGCCATGCTCTCTTGATCCACGCCCAGGCTATGCTCGCCGCCGGCGAGTTCTAACGGCAATGGCTACCGTACACGGAGGTTTCGCGTGATGGCCGAACGTTTTTGTCAGCGGGTAAGCAGAAACTTTCCAGGAACCGGGTGCCGATGACATCGCGACCTTGCCTCCTGATTTCGGTACTTATCCTTGTCGGGTGCGACAGTTCCCCGCCGCCCGGGGCTTCGCCCCAGCAAGGGCGTCGTGCATCACCGACCTCGGTCGACGAATGTATTGCTACGTGGGGCGACATGGGCATGTGGCTCCCCGACGCGAAACAGGTTGAGCTATTTCGCAGGAACTTTGATTCGGCCCGCGGGTCACTGCATGTCGCGTTATCGAATCCTGATCATTCTGTGCGAATGCGTGCGGCATACGTCATTGGCGAAATTGGTGCATCGGCAAAACCTGCCGGCCAAGACTTGCTCGCCCGCCTCAAAGACGAACCTGACGAACTTGTTCGCATCTACATCGTTCAGGCATTGAGCGCTATCGACTATGACACTAATCCGGCTCTCTCAATGCTAGCCGACCGTTATGCAGCGCTTGACGGCGAGAACGTTCCGCCGAAGGTAGACCACTCCTATGCCGAGGTCGATGAAAAAATCACAGTTGCATCCGCCCTATACGTGCTTTTGAAGGCGGATGCAAAGGCAAAGCGTGAATACTTCGATTTTGTGACCAAATGGCTCGATCCGCCTGCTGATGACCTAAGTCGCAACTTGCTGGAAGGATATTGGGAGCGTCGGTTGGTGACAGTACTCGCGTTGGAACGAATGCCGGATGCGGTCGATGCGATTCCTAAACTTGAATCGCTCCAGGCTGAACCAAATAGCAAACCATGGATCGGGGCACACGTTCCACGAGTTCTCGCCGTACTTCGGAAGAACGTGCGGTAGAACGGAAGTCGCGCATAGGAGCATTGAGAATCAACTCTTGGCGTGGTTTCCAGTTCGATCGCTGAATAGGTCTTCGCGTTCATAGGTCACATCGAGAACTATGTGCCATCGGTGACATCGACCGAGGCGTCCGCATAGCGCTCACTGGCGCGCTTCGGTGTTCACGACCGATGCCCGGAAGGGCAGCTCGCGAAGTGCATTCGACCACATTGACCGATACCGATAGGTGTGGGCTGATTTGGAATCCTTGAGCCCGCGCGCGTGTGTGGCATCGACCTGCGTAGGAACCAGCGGGCCATTCGATCGCCGATCCTGCTCTCCCCAGCCAAGCGCAAAACCGCCAATTCGCCTCCGCGCCAGCGGTTTTCTGAGCTTTTTGGCGCTGGTTCCCGGCTGGCTGCCGACCCGGTTTTCGGCCAGCCCAAACCTGGCCGAATCACGGACCCACTTCCTACGAACTGGGTCGGTGATTGCCCTGCATGTGGCCCGAAAACATGGCTCATGGTGGATGAGCCGTCCGGCGCAACGAGCGCAGCTCTCAACTCCGGAGAACGCCCCGTGCAATTCGCTCCTTGGAACATCGACACTGGCAAGATTCTGACCAGGCGGGAGATGGCCGTGGTCCTGGCCGACCTCAAGGCCCGGGCCGAGCGATCGGCGAACGCCCATTTCAATCTGATCCTGTTCCGCCTTGCCGCCTGTTGCGGGCTGCGCGTTTCGGAGATTGCACAGCTTCAAGTGGGCGACGTCGACGTTGGCAAGTTCCGCCCGCACCTCCGCATCCGCCCTGACGCCGCCAAGGGCCGCCGTCCGCGGCGCGTTCCGCTCTGGTGGGACGCGGGCACGCTGGCTGACATCGCCGCGTGGAAGGCCGAACGGTTGGCCCAGGGCGCCAAGCCGGTCGATCCGTTCCTCACATCGCAACGCGCGGGCGCATCGGGCCGCCCGCTATCGCGCCATACGCTGAGGAGACGGTTTCTGACCGCCTGCCGCGTGCTTGGCCTGGAACGGCTCGGCGCGCTGACGATCCATCACGGCCGCCACACGTTCATCAGCCACGTGCTGGCCGGAGGCTGCACGCTGCCTGAAGTACGCGACGCGGCGGGGCACACGAACGTGAGCGTGACGTCGGCGTATTTGCACGTGGCGGTGGATGGGGAGGAAGGGCCGGGGGAGTTGTTTCGGTTTTGAACCGCTGCAATCCTTTCGGCCAGCGAATGGGCAGATCAATTCGTGCACGGCGGGCGCCGTTAACTTCAGTGTCGCAGGCGTTCCACACCGATCCCTCCTCCCCGCCGAGAGTTCGGTTCGAAGAGGGTTCTGTGCAGGGTGGCCAATGACAATGCGCCCTTTGAATTGCTCCAGAGAGGCATCAAGGCCGCTAAGTGCATGCCTCGACCGTTGCCGGCATTTGATCTGGCATATCGTCGCGGGTCGACGATTTCCAGAATTACTGCAAGCCGAAATCAAGCAGGGGGAATGGCTAAGTCCTCCCGATTGACGCGTGTCGCCGGGGCTGGCGCCTGGCCCACTTTTACTTCCACTTGGTGGTCATTCCGGTCGTCGACGAGCGGCACGTATCGCTCGAGTTGATCGTTGCCGTCGACGGTCACGCGCTCGATCGTCGATCCGGCGCCCTGATTATGGAAGGTGATGTGATAGTGCGTTTCGCGGTAACGGTAGTGGATCTTGAAAGTTGACCAACTTCGAGGGAGGCACGGCGTGAAGCGGAGCTTGTCCACCTCCAAGTTCAACCCGAGCAGCGATTCGGTGATCAGCCGATACATCCAGCCGGCAGAGCCGGTGTACCAGGTCCATCCGCCGCGGCCCGTGTGGGGCGCAACGGCGTAGATGTCGGCTGCTACAACGTAAGGCTCGACGCGGTATGTGGCCGCAGTTTCGGCCGTGTCGGCGTGAGTCACGGGATTGATCAGCGAGAACAACTCCCAGGCGCGTTGGGAATCGCCCATCGCCGCGAAAGCCATCACGGTCCATACGGCGGCGTGGGTGTACTGGCCGCCGTTCTCTCGCACGCCGGGAATATATCCTTTGATGTAGCCGGGGTTGAGCGGCGATTTATCGAACGGTGGCTCGAAAAGTTGGATGAGTCGGGCGTCGCGGCAAACCAGCAGGCGGTCGACGCTATCCATCGCGCTCAACGATCGTTCGCGAGCGCCCGCACCGGATAAGACCGACCAGCTTTGCGGCAGCGAATCGATTTGGCACTCGGGGTTCGAGGCCGAGCCAAGCGGCGTGCCGTCGTCGAAGTACGCGCGGCGGTACCATGCTCCATCCCAGGCATGCTCTTCAATGTTGCCCCGCAGCCGGCCGGCCTCGATCGAATACCTGTCGGCGATGGCGGCATCGCCGCGACTTTGAGCAAGCTCGGCGAAACGCGTCAACGCATCATAAAGAAAGAAGGCCAACCAGACGCTCTCGCCTTGGCCCTGCATGCCGACGAGGTTCATCCCGTCGTTCCAGTCGCCACAGCCCATCAACGGCAGGCCGTGCGTGCCGAATCGCAGACCACAGTCGATGGCGCGGACGCAATGGTCGTAAAGCGTGCCGGAATCGCCCGAGACTTGCGGCAGATCGTAATACGACTCTTCCTCCGGACGCACCGGCCGGGCCGTGAGATACGGCACGGTCTCGTCCAACACGCCCGTATCTCCTGTCGCAGAAACATAGCGGGATGTCGCGTAGGCGAGCCAAAGGTAGTCGTCGGAGAAGTGCGTGCGCACCCCGCGGCCAGCAGGCGGGTGCCACCAGTGCTGTACGTCGCCCTCGCGAAATTGATGGGCCGCGGCGCGCAACAGGTGCTCGCGAAACACGCCGGGTTCGGCATGGAGCAGCGCCATGGCGTCTTGCAACTGGTCTCGGAAGCCGAACGCGCCGCCCGACTGGTAGAATCCCGTGCGGGCCCACATGCGGCAGGCCAGCGTCTGGTAGACGAGCCAGCCGTTGGCCAGAAAGTTCACGGCCGGATCGGGCGTTTCGCAGTACACCGTGCCCAGCGAGCGGCTCCAATAGCGCCACACGGCTTCCAAAGCCTGCTGAGCGCTCGCCGCACCGCGGAACCGCTGCAGGAGTTGCCGCGCCTGTTCCGCATTCTGGGCGGCGCCGAGTGTGAACACGACGTCCTTTTCTTCGCCATCATTGAGGTTGCACGGCGCTTGCACGGCCGCACAAGGATCGAATCCCGCGCCGACCCGGCCAGACAAGCGAACTCGGCCCAGCGCCGCGGGGTTCGCCGGAGTGCCGTTTCGGCCGAGGAACTCCGTGCGGTCCGCCGTCAAGGTCCGCGCCGTTTCGCTGCAATCGACAAACGCGATCCGCTCGCCGAACTCCGAACTATATGCATTCCGAGCAAACAGCGCGCCTGTCATCAGGTCCAACTCCGTGACGACGTGCAGCAGCGTCTTATCGCGCAACTCGCCCAAGACCCACTCCCAGTAGGACGTGATTGACAGGCGGCGGGGCCGGCCCGAGCGGTTGCTGATTCGCAGCCGGGCGAACTTCACGGGTTCATCGATGGCCACGAATAGGCTCAATTCAGTAACGATGCCGTCCTCGGCATATTCAAAGACGCTGTAGCCAAACCCGTGCCGTGCGACGTAAGGCATTTCGCCGCGAGCCGGCGATGGCGAAGGGGACCAGAAATGGCCAGTTTCCTCGTCGCGGATATAAATGGCTTCACCACTCGCGCCGGTAACCGGGTCGTTGGACCAGGGAGTCAATCGGAATTCGTGGCTGTTCTCCGACCAGGTGTAGACGCTGCCGCTTTCCGACACGACGGAGCCAAATTGCGGATTGGCGATCACGTTGACCCAAGGCGCCGGCGTGATTTGCCCTGGGCTGAGCAGGGTGACGTACTCGCGTCCGTCGCGGCTGAAGCCGCCGAGGCCGTTGAAGTACGCTAAGTCCCGTTGGGGCGCCTCGGTGAACGGCGCCGGCTCGGGCCGGCGTCGCAGCGGTTTGAGGGCGGGAACCGATACCTCGCCGCGGCCGCGTCGCGCCGCCTGCTCCATCAGCGTGCCTGCATCGTCGCGCAGAACGATCCGTGCGACCGTCTGCAGCAGCGCTTGATCCTCATCCGACATCTGCTCGCCGCGACGGACGAAGATGCCGCCCGGCTTGTCGACCAACGTGGCCTCCGGGCTGGCGGCGATGACGTCCATAATCGTGTCTTGCAGCGTTTGGCGGTAAACCGAATCGTCCTCGTTCCAGATGACCAGGTCGACGACGACGCCTTTCATCCGCCAATAGGCATGAGCCTGCACGGCCTGGCGCACCAGATCGATTTTCTCCCGATCGCGCATGCGGACCAGCACGATCGGCAGATCTCCGGAAATCCCATAGCCCCACAGCCCCGACTGCGACCGCCGATTGCGGACCAAAATATCGGACTTTGCCCGACGCAAGGACGAGGCGTAGATCACCGATCCGGCGAGCCGGCCGTAGAGCTGCGCTTCGGCCTCCGAGGCGTTGAGCTGCCGGAGCAGAATGTGGCTATGAGTCCAGGCCAGTTCGAAGACGCGATCGGCCAGTTGCGGATCGTGGTACTTGTGCATGACGGCTTCGACAACTTCTCGCATCTCGCCGACGCCGGTGACCAGGTCGACTCGGGCCGTCTCGTTGGGCTCGAGCTGAATGACGTGCCGAATACAAGCCACGGGATCGAGCACCGGTCCCTGGCCGCCGGAGAGCGGCGCACGAGAGTCCATCGCCGCCGGTGCAGCCAGGGTCCGTCCGCGGCCGATGAACTTCAGTCGATCCGTTTCGAACGACGCTTCGCCCGCCGTCGTCCCTCGGACCGTCATCAGGTGCACCATCCACGGCGGCCGTTCTTCGGCCGACCGCGGCCGGCGGGTGCAGAGAATGGCCCGCCGGTCGGGAACCAGCTCCGTCTGGACGAACAGATTGCTGAAGGCCGGGTGCGACAGATCGTGGCCTTGCGGCGCCAGTACGATTTCGGCGTAACTGGTCAACTCGATCGTCCTTGGAACTTCGGACCGGTTCGTGATCGTGATCCGCCGCAACTCGACGTCGTCCTCGGGAGAAACGCTGATTTCGGTGTGCGTCTCGATCCGTTCATCTCGTCGGCGAAATTCGGCGCGCCCCTGAGTGAAGATCGCCTGATACCGTTTCGTATAGGTCAGCGTTGGCTGCCATGCCGTCGACCAGAAGGCCCCGCTTTCCAAGTCTCGCAGATAGCAGAACGATCCCCAGCAATCGCGCGTGGGATCTTCGCGCCAGCGCGTCACTGCGATGTCGCCCCAGCGGCTGTACCCGCCTCCCGCACTGCTGATCACCACATGGTATCGGCCGTTGGAGAGCAGGTTGACCTCCGGCGTCGAGCCGCCTGGGTCGGAAAAGACGCGGAGGGTCCCCTGTTCCTCGGCCGACACGGCGCGGGTGGCGCTTGCTTCTGCAACGTGAGGGTATACCGGCGCGCTCGACTTGGGCACGCGCTCTTGCAATAAGAGGTCGGCGGCGCGCAGCATCGGGTCGGCCATGAAGCGGCGCTGCATCGGCCGGTCCAATAACAGGTATGCCAGCGACAGCAGGCTCATTCCCTCGTGGTGCGCCATGAACTGGCGAACGGCGACGCGCGTCGCTCCGCGCGGCACTCGCGAGGGCGTAAAGTCGACCGCCTCATACAAACCGCAGGCGCCTAGGAGGCCTTCCTCGGCCAGGCGCTCCAGGTTTCGACAGGCCGCTTCCGGCGACACCATGAGGGCCAGCGCACTCGCATAAGGCGCGATCACCAGGTCCTCGGCCAGCCCGCGTTTGAGTCCCAAACCTGGAACGCCAAACGCCCGGTATTGGTAATTCATGTGCAGATCGAGCGTGTTGTATCCCGACTCCGACATGCCCCACGGCACGCCGCGCTGTCGGCCGTAATCGATCTGCCGGCGCACCGCGGCAATGCAGGTTCGGTCGAGCAGCGTGTTTTCGTAGGTCGGCATGACCAACAGCGGCATCAGGTACTCGAACATCGAGCCGCTCCAGCTCAATAAGGTCGGCGCGCCGCCCGTCGTGGTGAGCAAGCGGCCCAGTGCAAACCAATGCTCCTGGCCCACCTGGTCTTGGGCGATCGTGACAAAGCTCGCCAGCCGCGCCTCGGAGGCCAGCAGATCGTAGAAGCTGGCATCGAGGCGACTCTCGTCGACGTTGTATCCAATCGCAAACAAATCGCGGGCTTGATCGAACAGGAACGAGAAGTCCGTGTCGGCTAGCTCCTGGCACCGATCGGCGACTCGCTCCAGCGACTGAATCCGATCGGCTGCGCGCTGCGACGCGTTTTCGATCGCCTGACGCAACTGCACCAACCAATCGGCGCCGTGCGCCGAGCCACCAGGTTGGCCATCCGTTGGCATGGCGGGGCGTTCGATCATGGCATCCAACGCGGGAAGCAACGAAGTTTCCAGGGCTGCGACCTCGCGCAGGGTCGGCGTCGCGTGCAGCCGCGGCAATAGCGAATCGAGTTCGTTGAGCCGCTTGAGTTGCTCTGAAGAATGTTGTCGTCGCAAGTCGTCGGGAACTGGCGGCAGAGCGGCCCAAGGGGCCAAGTGCAGCAAGTCGTCTCGGTGACCTACGCACGAGCGCTCGAAAGCGCTGGCCCACCACAAGAGTTCCTGGTCAACGTTTGCGGCAGCCTTGATCTCCGCCGCGTCGACGGCAAGCCGTGATAAAAGCGCCGCAGCGGCGCCCAGCGCGTGCGGCTCAACGTCAAGCTGCCGTTCGAGTCGCTCGATCTTGCGGAGCAACTCCGCAAGAACCGTTGGCGCGCCGCCGTCTTTTCCCGTCTTTGTAAGGCCGCGGGCCACGTCGAGCAGCACATGTAACGTGTCGCGAAGTCCGCCCGCGACGCGTGGCGGCAGCAGCTTATTCTCGGCGAGTTCCAACAGACCGCGGCGCAGCACCAACACGTGCCCGACAAGATTGCCGCTGTCAACCGTCGAGACGTAGTGCGGCCGCAACGGCTTCAGCGAACGCGTGTCGTACCAGTTGAAGAAGTGGCCGCGATATCGGTCCATGCGGCCCAAGGCATCGAACGTTTTCTGCGTACGGTCGAGGAGTTGGCCGACGGAGCAATAGCCAAAGTCGCAAGCGGCCAGGTTTGCCAACAGCGCCATTCCGATGTTGGTCGGACTTGTGCGCGACGCAATGGCCGGGACCGGATGCTCTTGGATATTGTCGGGAGGAAGCCAGTTCTCTTCCGCCGTAACGAACATCTCGAAGTACCGCCACGTCCGCCGAGCAAGCTTGGCGAGAAACACGCGTTGCTGGCTCGACAAGCGAACCGGAGGCGGAGCGATAGGCCGGCTCAACCACCAGGCGACCGCCGGCGAGACCAGCCAAAGGCCGGCCAACGGCAAGACGACAGGCAACCGCTCAGCGCGAAACAAGATCGCCGCTAATGCGCCGCCAGCGATTACGGGCGCAAACCACATGCTCCGGAAGAATGCGGCGAGATCGACCGGGGCGCCTCGTTCGGAGCTGCTGGCCGTTTTCCACTCCAACAGCTTCTTTTTCGTCCAAAGAACGCGAACCAGCGTGCGCACGATCGCATCGAAGCTGACATAGGCGTCGTAGGGTAGAAACACGAGCAAAAACAGGAACTGAGCCGCTTGTTTGCCCAGCGAGCTAGCCATTAATCGCAAGTGCGCGCCGAGCGGCAAGCCGGGCGCCTTGCGAGACAAGTCGCTTAGCACCGAGATCAGCGGGACGGCGCCCAGCGCCGCCAGCACGAACATGGTTGCCCCTTGCGCCAGCAGCTTTTCCCCTAGCAGCCAACAGCTTAAGAGCAGCGCCAGCATGGCGATAGGCACAAGGCTGCGGCGCAGGTTATCGAAAATCTTCCACCACGACAGCGCGCTGATCGGGTTGTCGACTCGTCCTGCTGCCAGCCTTGGGACCCGCGGCAAGAGCCACCAGGCGATTTGCCAGTCGCCGCGCATCCAACGATGTCGCCGGCTGACGTCCACGGGATATCGCGACGGAAAGTCTTCGTACAACTCGACGTCGCTCAGCAGGGCGGACCGGGCATGGGCGCTCTCGAGAAGATCGTGACTCAAAATCGCATTCTCGGGGAACCCGCCGCAACTCTGCTCGAAGGCGTCGACATCGTAAATGCCCTTGCCGATGAACGAGCCTTCGCCGAACAGATCCTGGTAAACGTCGGACACGACGCGCGTATACGGATCGATTCCGGCATCGCCCGCGAACAGCCGCACGAACCACGAACGCTGCGCGCTTGGCAAGCTCACGCCGACGCGCGGCTGCAAAATGCCATATCCTTCGACGACTCGCCGGCGCTCGCGATCCAGTACGGGACGGTTGAGGGGGTGGGCCATCGCGCCGACCATTTCCCGGGCCGAGTCGCGCGGCAACTGGGTGTCGGTGTCGAGCGTGATGACGTAGCGCACGTCCGGCAAGATGCTCGTGTCGCCGATGACCTGGGAAAACCGGTCGCGGGCGTTGCCGCGCACCAGCGTGTTCAGTTCCGCCAGCTTGCCGCGCTTTCGCTCATAACCCATCCAAACCCTTTCCTGCGCGTTCCACCGCCGAGGACGGTGGAAGAGGAAGAACGCGTCGGGTCGATGCTGGTCATACTTTGCGTTGAGCTGTTCGACGCCATCCTTAGCCAGACGCAACAGTTCCTCGTCGTTCGGCATGACCTGCTGCTCCGCGTCCTCGAAATCGGTCAGCAGGCCAAAATGGAGTTGTTCATCGCAGTTGGCCAGATACCGCACTTCGAGCGCTTCCAGCAGGTCTGCCACGCCCTCGGCGCGGGTGAGCATCGTTGGGACGACGACCATCGTGCGGTGCTCGGGCGGGATCCCGGCGCTGAAGTCCATTCGCGGCAGCGGTCGGGGGGGGACGAGCAGCGCGGCCAACCAGTTTGTGACTCCGACGCCCAAATGGCTTGCGCTCACCAGGACCGCGACGAGCAAGCTCGACGACCAGACGCTCCCAACGGGCCAACCCCAGACCTCGACGAACGCGGCGGTCGCACCGGCCGTCGCCAGCACAATGCCGCACAAGTAGAAGAATAGCGGAAAGCGCCTCGCGATTTTGCCCGCCGCAGTCCGCGGCGACGAGCGCACGCTCACGCTGCGCTCGAGCACGGCGCGGCCTCGGTCGATGAGGTAGTAGCCGACGTGCGCCGTGCGATCTTCGGGGCTCTCCGCGGCCGCGGCTTGCGCGAGCTGAATCGCCTTGCGGACTACATCGTACTCCGACCAACCGCTTCGCTTCGCGACCTCTTCGACAACGTGTCGGTAACGGTCGCGGGTGTTGAAGTCCATCTTGGCGTGGACGTGGGTCGGATCGTCGCGCAGCGTCTGTTCGATCAGGCTGTGTTGTTCGACAAAGTCACGCCAATCGTTCGCGCCGAGAAACCGCAGGCTGCCGATGCTGTTGCCCATCGAGACCTGGTCGGCGGCCTGCGCCTGACCTTCGGCCAGGACCAGCCGTTCGATCGTCAACCCATGTTCCGACAGCCGGTGCTCCAACCAACTGTTGGCGAACGCGAAATGCGGGCTCTGCCCCTGCAAGTGTCTGGTCAGCTCCGATATGAACGCGCCCGACATCGGCGGGTTTGCGCGCGCCATGTCCGCCAGCACGAGTACCAGGTCGGTTGGGTTCCGTTCGACCACCTCTACCATCCGTTCGGCCCAGTCGTCGGCCAGATCCTGGTCTCTTCGCCCAGCGGCCAGGCGTGCAGCGACGCGGCGCAGATTCTCGATCAGCGCCAACCGCAGCATGATCGGCACCGCCCAAAGTTCGCCGAGCTTGAGCGGCTCGATCGTTTGATAGGCTGCGATAAAACTGTTGACGCTGTCGGCGTCGATCCGCCCGTCGACGTGCGCGATCAACTCCAGCACGATCCCGTAAACTCGCGGGTAACTCGTCGCCGGTCCGCCAGCCAGCCGCGGCAATTCGCGGCTATAAGCTCGCGGCAAATGCCGCCGAGCGGTCCGAATCTGGTCTTCGATCAGATAAAAATTATCGAGCAGCCATTCGGCGGCGGGCGGAATCCGCCGGTTCCGCTTGGCCGCCGCCGTCACAAGCTCGTAGGTCTCGACGAGGAGCCGTTCGTTTTCGTCGAGCCGCGCAATCAACTTGTCAGACACGCGCCCTGTCGCCAGCCGGTGCGACGCCGCCAACGACTTGGCATGCCGCTGCAACTGCTCGACGCTCAAGAGTTCCGCTCTCAGCGGTTGTTCGTCCGTCTCCTTAGGCGCCAGGCTATCCCCGCCGCTCAACTTCCGCCAAGGAGCCAGTCGCTCCAGCCTCGCCTTTACTGCTTGAACACCCACCGCGATCCTTTCTTTCGGCACAGTGTTCCCGCCTGCGAGCGGGTACTGCGGATTTCAAGTGCTTGTTTGGTCGACGCGGAGCTTCAAGTACGCGGCCATTTCCTCTTTCGCTTTCGGCAAGTTGGCTTCAACAATACGTAGCTCGCTTAGGGCCGCGGCGTAGTCCCGCTATTTTGGCGATGCGATTTGCGCCGCGGAGCTAGCTACGCCTGCCACGCTCAGCGGCTGGCGCGCGATCGCCCATTCAGCGTCGCTCGAATCATGGCCCCTGATTCTACCGCATCATGGATGTGCCGCGTCAGCCCTCGGCGATCGAGGGCACGAATGGGGGCGGCAGAGCGCTCGATACCACAAGCGCAATAAAAAACGGACCTCGGTTGCGTCCCTCGGCCCGTCGACAAGCTCGGATAACCCAAGCCTCTACTGGAATAATATGCGCGCCAGCTATGGCCGGCTAATGTCATCATGAATTGATGATGAGCTTGGGATCGGATTTCTTATTTTCGAGGCGAAGCGGGATGGTTCGCGGGCGACGAACCAAGCTTCGAAACGCGACTTCGTCCCGTTAACCGCCGATCAATTCAACGCTGCCGCCCGTTTTGGCGGCAATCAGCGTTACCAGCACCGAGGCATTGTCGATTCCTCGAATCGAAAACTGGTCGTCGAGCGAAAGGTGCAGAAGTTGTCCCGGCTTCAGATCATACTTCTTCCCAAGAGCAAACAGGGAAACGCGGCCATCGAGGCATTGCACGACCATATCGCCCTGGGCCTGATGGGTGGGCACGTCTCGGCCGGCCGGAACGATCAACTGGATAATCTCCACTTGCGGCGTCTTCACAAGCGTGATTTTGCGGCTTGTTTCGTCGATAGAAGCGAGCGGCTCCAGCCATATGGTTGGTCCCGGGTTCGCAATTGGCTCCGCCATTTGATTCATCCTTCTTTGCTAATTCATTCTATCATTTTCTCGGACGAGACGCCGCTGGCGACCAACAGTCCAACATCGGCTGCGACAGAATCGCAAGCGCCAGCTTATCTCAGCTCACTCCCGTGCATGCGGAAACTGCGCGTCCATGGCACGACGCGTCACGTCTGGCTCGACCACTCCGAAGGCCGCTTCGTGTCGCTCGAACGTCATCTGCAGCGCGTGCAGTATTCGCTTGGCTGTAAAATAGTTCGTAGAGATGCGCTGCGTGACGATAATTGCATCCGGGGAGGCGGTAAACGGATGCGGGTTAAGGCCGAAATCGAAAATCAACTCCTCGGGCGTGCCGGTAATGCGACAAAAATTGGCATACGACGCAACGATGTGCGAATCGTCGACCCTGAGCGCAGATGGCGCCGGCTTCGCCGTACTTTTGTCGGCATCCGGGGCGACCGTTGGTTCGAGAGGGGCATTCATAGAAGGGCTCGTGGATTGCTCATGGAACAACTCCTGGGGTTGGGTATATGCCACCTCCAACCTGAGCTATTCCACTTCCGGTTGAACTAAAACAGCTACCGTCCGGAAACCGCTTTCAGAATCACCGGCCGAGCGGGGCTGCGGCCGATCACGGCGTCGTCCGGCCCAATGCCGGCGCCAACCAGGCCCTGGTCGTTCATGTAGATGTGGTCGTCGCACTCGGTCAGCCGGCACGACTTCAAGAAACCGACGTGCATGTCTTCGAACAGCACGTTTTGACCGCAACTGCCGTGGTTGAGACTGCGGCCGGCCGAATCGTCGTCGGGGGCGTCGGCCATCAGGGCAAAATTGCTGCGGCCTCGATTTCGATGGCCTCGGTAAACGCCGTTGGCGACGTAACCCAGCGAATAGCCGTAGCTGCCGCCCATGCGCCGATAAAGCTGAGGCAGTTCTTCCTGCTTGGCGACGCGGACTTCGTCGAGCGTCGGCAGGGCGAAGGCTTCCTCGCAAGCCAAGGAAGACGAAGGACAGATCAGGCTCGCGTTGTCGGGCAGCAAGCGAGCCTCGCGCAGCGTGGGGGCGTAAATGCCCGCCACGGCGAGCCGGCCCTGTTGGGGCACCAGCGGAAAGTAGCCGTTATGAATCTGGCTGTAATGGCCCAAGGCCGAACCGATTTCGCGCAGGTTGTTTTGGCAGGCCGTCAGCCGCGAGTTGAACTGGCTGTGAGAAATCGCGGGAAACACCAGCAAGCTGGCAGCGATGCAAATCCCTCCGGCGACCAGCAGATCTTGCACTCGCCAGTTACCACCGGGCGCCAACCAACTGCCGCCCGGCGGCGCGCCGCCGGGGGCCAAGACAGGACTTCGGGCCGCTTTGGGGCGCGTCCGAGCGGCCACGAACGTACACGTTCGGGCCGCGAGACCCTCGGGAGGATCGTAATCTTCTTCGTCGGCGGCCAGCGGCGCCACCTTGCTGCGCAGCCACTCCAAATCTGCTTGCAAGGCCGGGTCTTCGACCAGCCTCGCTGCAACCAGTTCGTTTTCAGCCGGCTCAAGTGCTCCCAGCAGGTAGCCGAGCAAGTGCTCACGCATGGGCTAATTCTCTCCCGACAAACCAGCGCCATTCCAAGCTTCGTTGAGCTTGAGAATCGCAGTGTGCAAGCGACTCTTCACGGTGCCGACCGGAACGTCCAGTATCTCAGCGGCCTCGCGATACTTGAGTCCTTGATAATAGATCAAATTCACGGCGTTCGACAACGGTTCGGGCAACTCCTGAATGGCCTTGCGAACCCAGGTTTGACGTTCGTCGGCTTCCAGTTGAGCGACCGGTCCCGTCTCCTTGCTAACCAGCAGTTCAATCAGCGTGCCCAGATCGTCTTTATTCTCGTGCGTGTTGCGACGGTCGAGGCTGACCAGACGATGCCGCTTGTTGCGGCGCTGTGCGTCGATGGCTTGATTCGTGGCGATCGTATACAGCCAAGGCCGAACCTTCCGTCCCTCCTCGAACTGGTCGCATTTCAAATGCAATTGCAGGAACGTCGCCTGGAAGGCGTCTTCGGCCATGGCCGAGTCGCCCAGGTAACGTCTCAGGTAGCTATATAGTTCGCGCTCGTAACGGTGCACCAGCACGGTGAACGCCTGGCGGTCGCCACGTTCGCAATACCTGCGCAGTAGTTCTTCGTCGGCTGCTTCCAACCAGGCGGAGCTTTCAGCGGGTGGAACTCGTTTCTTTTCGATTGCGTAGCTCATAGTTTTTTACGGCCCTGGCAGCCGAGAGTTCGCACAATCGCGGCAAAAAGACTGGCGTCTCTCCTGCCGCCGCGACGTAAACTCTTGACTGCTCCTAAAATATAGCAAAACTTGGCGACTTGGCCGCGAGAACTTTCCAAGGACATTACCGAGGTAACGACTCGGCGACGACATGCCAAACTGGCAGGCTGGCGCCGCGATGCTCGCGTCTACAGTCCCTACATCCGCAAGTGTCGTGCCTCGATGAAGCCACAGGCCGCAAAAATTTACGAGTGGGCCGCGCCAGGCGACGTCAACGCCTTTTTTGGCTTGATGTTGGACAACACGGCCGATTTGGTGTTGATGGTCGGCCTGATGAGTTCGGCCTTCGATTTCCCTGCAACTTTTGCTTTGCGTTACATGATCCCTGGCACCGCGCTGGGCGTATTGGCAGGCGATCTGATGTTCACCTGGATGGCCTTTCGCCTGGCCAAAAAATCCAGGTGCAAGTCGATTACTGCCATGCCTTTAGGACTCGACACCCCGAGCACGTTCGGGATGGTGTTCTTCGTGCTCGGGCCAGCCTTTCAGTCGGCCAAGGCGACTGGACTCGATCCGCAGGCCGCCGCCTGGCACACTTGGCAGGTGGGAGTTTGCGCCATCATCGCCAGCGGCGTATTCAAGCTATTTTGCGCACTCGGCTCCGGCTGGGTGCGGCGAATCGTGCCGCGTGCAGGGCTGCTCGGCTCGCTCGCGGCAATCGCTTTAGTCCTCATTGCCTTCCTGCCGCTGATCGAGATTTTGCACTCCCCTGTTGCAGGATTCATCTCACTTGGAATCATTTTGACTACACTCGTGGCTCGCGTGGAGCTGCCTGGGCGACTGCCCGGCGCACTGGCCGCCCTGCTCGTAGGGGGGGCTATTTTTTACGCCATGCGGGCCTTGGGCTTGAGCCAGCCGGAGCCCTTACCGATCCAGCCCGCCGACGCCCTCTGGCCGAGCGACTGGCTGCGGTCGTTCGAGTTCTCTTGGATGTCCGCCTGGCAAGACTCGCTCAAATACTTGCCAGTGGTGATTCCGTTTGCTTTGGCGACGGTCGTCGGCGGCATCGATTGCACCGAAAGCGCCGCCGCGGCCGGAGACGAATATTCCACGGGCCAGGTGATCGCCGTCGAAGCCGTGGCGACGATCCTGGCCGGCCTGTGCGGGGGCGTGATCCAGACGACTCCCTATATCGGGCACCCGGCTTATAAGGCGATGGGCGGCCGGGCCGCTTATACCTTGGCCACCGCGCTGTTCATCGGCGGCGCGGGACTGTTCGGCTTCTTCGGCTACTTCTACGCGCTGATCCCCAAAGCCGCCGTGTTTCCGATCCTGATGTTCGTGGGCCTGGAAATCACCGCGCAAAGCTTCTCCGCCACGCCGCGGCGGCACTATCCGGCCGTGGCGTTGGCTTGCACGCCCGCCTTGGCCTCGCTGATCGTGATCTTCACCGACCAGGCGCTGGCCGCCGGGCAAATATCCATTAGTACGCTGGAGCAGAACCCTGCCACGGCGCTGTTGGCGAAGAACCTGCTCACGTTGCGGATCCTCTCGGCGGGATTCATCGTCACCAGCCTGATCTGGGCCGCGGCGCTGGCCATGCTCATCGATCGCCGCTTCCGGCGTGCGGCCGCGTTTGTCGCCACGGGCGCCGCGGCTAGCCTGTTCGGCGTGATTCATTCGCCGCTGCCGGGCAGCCCCTTGGCTTTTGCCTGGGCATTGCCCGAGGCGCCGCCCGCATCGGCCGCCGGCCAGTCGCCGCTGGCCTTCGCCTCGGCTTACGGCTTGCTCGCAATTCTCTTGTTGGCTTGGGGCTTTTGGCGAGAAAGGAAGGCGGCTGCGATGTTGACGCGGGTGCTCGAACCGGAAGTCATGGACAGTCCCCAAGAGGCGGCCGACTACGACGCCATGGACCACCAGGCCGTCAATCGCTCGTTCGTCGAAGACTTCTTGGCGGCCGCGAAAGCGGCGGGCCTCGACCTTGCTGCGCCGGGAATACGCATTCTCGACTTGGGCGCCGGCACGGCGCAGATTCCGATCGAACTGGTGCGGCAAGAGCCGCAGGCGCGGGTGCTGGCCATCGATTTGGCCCAGAGCATGCTGGAACTTGCGCGCCGCAACGTGGCGGCCGCACGGCTTGAGAACAACATCGAACTGGAACAAGTCGACGCCAAACGCCTGCCCTATGCCGACGGCCGATTCGCCGCGGCGATCTCCAACAGCATCGTCCACCACATTCCCGAACCGGCCGTCGCGCTAGCCGAGGCTTGCCGCGTCGTGCGATCGGGCGGGCTGATCTTCGTGCGCGACTTGCTCCGCCCGCAGAGCGACGCGGAAGTCGAGTCGCTTGGGGATGCTTACGCCGGCGAAGCGAACGATCGCCAGCGGCAGTTGTTCGACGCGTCGTTGCGCGCGGCGCTGTCGCTCGAAGAGATCCGCAACACAGTCGTTAAACTAGGCTTCGAGCCCGACGCCGTGCGCCAGACGAGCGATCGGCATTGGACCTGGATCGCCGAGAAGCCGTAGGTCAGGCTTTCAGTAGGTCAGGCTTTCAGCCTGACGAACGTCCCGCGAACCACTTCTTTTAAATAGCCCAGGCATTTATGCCTGGGAATTCGTTCATCGCGCACCCCTTTTTTCCCGATTGGCGCCTCGCGGCCGCCGCCGGCGGCCGCGAGGCGCCAATCGGGGCGGGGGCATGAGCCGGCTTGCGGACCCAGGCATAAATGCCTGGGCTAGATAAAAGAAAGAGCGCCCTGCGGCCGCGGCTAACGCAAGCAAACTGAAATCCGTCAGGCTGAAAGCCTGACCTACGAGCCTGACCTACTCCCACTCGTCTTCGGCGCTTTCGTGCGAGTAGATCGGCATGTAGCGGTAATAGACTTCCAGGGTCATCGCAGCCATCGAAGTGCAATAGAGGCGCCCGCCCGGCTTGCTGCCGTGATCGCCCGTGAAAAACCAACTGCCGGTTTCGTGCCTGTTCTTGCTTTGGGTTTGAATCAGCGTGTCGCGCATTTTTTCGTTCCAGGTTCGCCAGAGCGGCCCGTCGGGGCCGTCGTACTGGTGCAAGACCTGGGTGGCGTAGTAATTGAAATACATATTCGCCGAGCCCGACGCGCTGATTATCGGTCCGATCTTCGTCGCCAACCGCTGGACGCCGCGTTCCAAGCCGGGGTCTTCATGTTTCATGCCCAGATACATGCGGCACAGCAGGCCCACGGCGCTGGTCGCCGGGCCAGGGCCGGGAGTCATGTAGCCATATTGCGCGCCGCCGTCGGCTTGCACGGAATCGAGGAACTTGTTGGCGTTGGCGGCGACCGACTTCGGCACCTGCAAGAAAGCCAAGTAACCGCTCTTCAAGGCCATGATTTGCCAGCCGACGGCCGAGGTATCGCCCGCCTGCCCCGGGCTGTATCGCCAGCCCCCGCCCACGCGGTCCTGGGCGTGGACAATGAAATTCAGCGCGGCCTGGGCGGGCGCGGCCAGGTTCTTGTCTTGCGTCATGGCGTAGGCTTCGCACAAGGCGATCGAGCAAATCCCGTGGCCGTACATCGACCCGCCGCCGGCGGTCATGTCACCGCCATAGGGCGTGGGCTTCATGTGGCTGCCCAGGTAATACAATCCGGCGCGGACGGTCTCTTTGTGTTTGCCTTCCTTGTGGGTTTGCCCGGCGCCAAGAAACGGCAATAGCGCCATGCCGGTGGCGGCCAAGTAGGCTTTGTCGAGCTCGCCTTCGTTCTTGCAACGCCCGTTGCACTTGCCGCCGCGATGGTCGAAGCACCAACTGCCGTCGCCGTTTTGATGCTCGGCGAGCCACTTCAGCGCGGCCGCGACCGCGGCTTCGCTGGCGTTGTTGCCGCCGTTGGCGTGAGCCAGTTGCTTGCGGGTGTTGGGGTCGCCGCGTCCTGAAAGTCCTTTGCCGTTGATCGAGCCGATCGTGTTGAGCAAGTCGGTGTTCGGCGCCGTCGGATTGCCCATGTCGGCCAACTGCATGGTCGCCAGCGGCGCGGGAGCGTCGTTGGAATCGAGCGGGTCGAGCGGCGGCGTGTCGGAAACGTTTTCCGAGACGACGGACACGAGTTCGGTTGTCGGCGTGTCGAGATCCGTGGGCACTTCCGCGGGCAAGTCCAACGACTCTTCCACGACTTCTTGTTTGTCGCTGACCGCCGCCACCAGCTCCTTGAAGCTGTCCTTCACGTTTTCGGGCATGACCCACAAACCGAACACGATCAAGATGATCATGTGGATGAGCAGGCTGATGAGCCATGCCGGGGCCAAGGTCATCAAGCTCAAGGTTCCGACCCGGTCGAGTTCTTCCATCTGCTCGATCGCCGAACCGCGCGGCTTCGGTTGCCGCTTGGCGGCTTTCTTGGCGGGCGGATTCTCCGCGGCGGGCTTGCCGGCTGCTTCTTGCTTCGCGCCGGGCGGCGGTTGTCCTGCCGCAGCGGCCGGGGAAACCGGCGCATGACCGGGGGCTATAGCTAACTTGCTGTCGGGAGAATCGGTCGCCACGGTTGCCAGGGCTCCAGAAGGGCGCAGGTGGAGGCAGGAGGGGCTAACCCTCTAAGCTATCTGTCTTTTTCGGCTGACGCAAGGAACAGGAGAGCGAGCCCTGCGGCCTCGCTGGAATCTCGCGGCAAATCTAGATCCTCGCGCCGCCAAAAAACGTGAATCTTGTCCCATTATAGGTAGACCGACGATGGAGTTTCCAGCGGGGCCCTGCCATGATCGCTAGAATCATTGCATCCGATTGACTTGCCACGAACGGCGGGATTTGAGAACCTGCAACACCTTAGACGTCGCCAAAGCGACCTCGACCAGCACTCGTTCGACACATCGCGATGCAATTGCGCAAGGCCCCCCTAACGACCGATATTCGCGGCCAACTGGTGTTTCTCGGAACGGGTACCTCCGTCGGCGTACCCGTCCCAGGTTGCGATTGCGCCACTTGCCAGAGCAGCGACCCGCGGAACAACCGCCTACGCTGCGGGTTAGCCCTCGGCTTGCCCGAGGGCAACCTGTTGATCGACACGCCGACCGACCTGCGCAGCCAGTTGCTGCGCGAACGAATCGGAATCGTACATGCCGTCGCGTTTACTCACGAGCATGCCGACCACCTGTTCGGACTAGATGATTTGCGTTTGTTTCCTTATTATCTCGGGCATAAGCTTCCGTTGTATTGCGAAGAGCGAGTGGAACAACGCATTCGGCGATCGTTCGATTACGCGTTCGCCGAGGACGTCGATTCGCTACACGCCGGCGCCGTGCCGCAGTTGACCTTTACGCGAATCTCGACGGCGCCATTCGAAGTGCTCGGCGCCCGAGTGACGCCGATCCGGCTGTTGCACGGGCGTTTTCAAGTGCTGGGGTTCCGTTTCGGCAACGTGGCCTATTGCACGGACACCAATCGAATTCCCGACGAAAGCTGGCCTCTGTTGGAAGGTTTGGACCTCTTGATTCTGGACGCCCTGCGTCCCGCGCCCCACGCTACGCATTTCAGCCTGGACGAGGCGATCGCCGCGGCCGAGCGCGTGCGGCCGAGGCGAACCTTGTTCACGCACATGTCGCACGAACTGGAGCATGAGGCGACTCAAGCAAGACTGCCGCCGGGGATGGAGCTGGCATACGATGGACTCAAGGCGCCGTTGACATGAGCCGCAGGCCGCCGAACTCATCCGCCGCCCCGGCCAGCCGCGAAGCGCTCGTCGCCCGCTTGCAGCCCCATCGCCAGGAGCATCTGCTGACGTTTTGGGATTCGCTCTCGCCCGGCGAACGCTCATTGCTGGCCGAGCAGATCTTAAGCGTCGATCTCCAGCGCGTGAGCCGGCTGTTCCACGAGCAGCGCGCCGAACAAGACTGGGCGGCGCTGGCGCGTCGGGCGATCGGACCGCCGGCGGTGCGGTTGGCGGCAGGCGAGACGTCGGCGTCGACCGCCGCTGCGCGCCAGCGCGGCGAGCAGGCGCTGGCCGAGGGACGCGTCGGCGTGGCGCTGGTCGCGGGCGGTCAAGGGACGCGTCTGGGGTTCGATCAACCCAAGGGCATGTACAGAATCGGGCCGCATTCGGGGGCCTCGCTGTTTCGAATCTTGCTGGAGAAGGTGTGGGCCGTCGGGCGGCGCTATGGCGTGCGCGTGCCGTTGTACCTGATGACCAGCCCCGCCACGCACCAGGAAACGATCGATTATCTCGAGTCGCAGCAGTATTTCGGCCTGGCGGCCGAAGACGTCACGATCTTTTGCCAGGGCGTGATGCCGGTCGTCGACGCTCAAAGCGGACAACTGTTGCTGGCCGGCCCTGGCGAGTTGTTGTTGAGCCCCGACGGGCACGGCGGCATGGCGGCGGCCTTGCAAGCCTGTGGCGCCTTCGACGACATGCGGCGCCGCGGCATCGACTTGCTGTTTTACATGCAGGTCGACAACCCGCTGGTCGGCGTCTGCGATCCGGAGTTCATCGGGCATCACCTGCTGGCCGGTTCCGAACTTTCGACGCAAGTCGTCGCCAAGCGGACGCCGCTGGATCGCGTGGGCAACGTCGTCTCGATCGACGGCCGGGTGCAGATCATCGAATACAGCGACTTGCCCGAAGACGCCGCCCGGCAAACGCTGCCCGACGGCACGCTCAAACTGTGGGCGGGCAACATCGCGATACACGTGTTCGACGTGGCGTTGCTCCAGCGCATGAGCGACAGCGAGCACGAACTGCCGTTTCATTTGGCACGCAAAAAAGCGCCTTATTTCGACGTCAGCGGCCGCCGGATCGAGCCCTTCTCGTCCAACGCGATCAAGTTCGAGCAGTTCATCTTCGACCTGCTGCCGTTCGCGCGGCATGCGATCGTCGTCGAGGTGGACGAAGCTCGAAACTTCGCGCCCTTGAAGAACGAGCCGGGAGCGATGCGCGATTCGCCCGAGACGGTGCAGGCGCAGATGGCGGCGTTGCACGCCGCCTGGCTGCGGCAAGCGGGCGTCGAGACGCCGCCGGGCGTCGTGGTCGAGATCAGCCCGCGGTTCGCTCTGGACGCGGCCGAGTTGGCGGCGAAGTTGCGGCCCGGCTTGCGGCTGACCGAGCCCGTCTATTTTCACGAGTAAAGCAAGGACCCTGCATGCTCCACGCCGTAATCATGGCCGGCGGCTCCGGCACGCGATTCTGGCCCGAAAGCCGCGATCTGCGGCCCAAGCAACTGCTCAAGTTGTTTGGCCAGCGCACGATGATCCAGGCCACGGTCGATCGGCTGGGCGACCTGGCGCCGCCCGAGCGGATTTTGATCGCCACCAACGCGAAGCTTGCTTCGGCAATGGCGGAACAACTGCCGGAGCTGCCGCCCGCGGCGATTTTGGGCGAGCCCCACAAACGCGACACGGCGCCTTGCATCGGCCTGGCCGCAATTTGCGTCAGCCGCCACGATCCCGACGCCACGATGGTCGTGATGCCGGCCGACCATGTGATCGGTCCGGACGAGGCGTTCCAGGACGCGATCGAATTCGCGGCCTCGCTCGTCGAGGACGAGCCGGGGCGGATCGTGACGTTCGGCATTCGCCCGACCTACCCGGCCGAAATCTTCGGCTATATCGAACGCGGCGAACCGCTGGCGCCACAGGCCGACGGCCGCCCGGCGAGCTTTCAGGTTCGCCAATTCCGCGAAAAGCCCAAGGCCGACGTGGCCCGACAATATTTGGAGTCGGGCAGTTTCTATTGGAACTCGGGCATTTTCGTGTGGAAAGCGGCCACGATCATGCAGGCTTTAGCGCATCACCAGCCGGTGATGTATGCGCATCTGGAGCGCATCGCAGCCGCTTATGAGACGCCCCAGTTCGAAGAAGAACTCCAGCGCGAATTCGAGGCGATCAAAGGCGTATCGATCGATTTCGCCGTCATGGAGCACGCGCGCGACATCGTCGTCATCGAGGCGCCTTATGACTGGGACGACGTCGGCAGTTGGCAGGCCCTGGCGCGGCTCTACGGCGCCGACGACCACGGCAACACCATCTTGGGCAAGCACGTCGGCGTTCACACGAAAGGCACGATCGTCCGCGGACCGGACGATCATTTGATCGTCACGCTCGGGCTGACCGATTGCGTCGTCGTCCACACGCCCGACGCCACGCTGGTGGCGAACAAGCACGACGAAGAATCGATTCGCGAGGTCGTGAAGCTGCTGCAAGAGAAAGGGTGGCGGGAGTATCTTTAGAAAAGGGACAGGCGGGCGAACACGGCGTAATCTTTTTGCGAACGATCGCTCTTTGCTGCGGATTCTTTAGCAATCGTGATTGCAAGGCAGGCGGCAGCGAGCTAGGCTATTTGACGTGTTAATTATTTAACACGCGAGCCTCGTCGGCATTGCCGGCGCTGGCGAGAGTTCTGATCCCTTTGAAGAAAAGCTATTGGGCGGACGCTTCATGGCCAAATTGCTTGGCGCTGTGCGTGGCCTCGTCATCGTCTCTACGATTATTTGGCTCGCCTGCCAAAGCGACCCGCTCGGAGAACTTGACGCCGTGGCCGCGGATCAAGCGGCCCTGGCTTCTGGCGACGACCCCAGCGAGCGTTCGACTGAGGGCAAGTTGCCCGCCATCGAACTTGAGCGCCGCGTCTCTGCCGTTTATGCCCGAGTCCGCCCGGCCATCGTACGGTGGATAGCGCCGGATCAAGGCGGCGTTCGCTCGGGCGTCATTGTGTCAGCAGAGGGCCACGTGCTCACCGACGCCGTCGCAGCGGGCTCTAAGTTCGAGTTTCGCGGTTTTCGAGCGTAGTTTGAGCGGGCCGCCGCATGGGGCGCGGCGGAAAAACGGCAGTCGGCGAGCCGTAATTCGCGAGACAGGTCTCGCGGCGGCTTGGTCAGCCCG
>Ga0307373_10003718_pt1 | contig 26288 bp, 23 predicted proteins | sample OX2MG_FD_202534 | JGI IMG/M metagenome (GOLD analysis project Ga0307373, IMG submission 202534) | Soil microbial communities from Risofladan, Vaasa, Finland - OX-2 | ecosystem: Environmental > Terrestrial > Soil > Coastal area > Acid sulfate soil | place: Finland: Risofladan, Vaasa | collected...
CAGGGCGCGTTCGCTCATCGGCTCGACTGCGAAGGTCACGCCGGCCGCTCTGGCGGTTTCGGCCGCCATCCGTAGGCCGTCAACGACTATCTCTCGCGCAGTCACCTTGTCGTAATCCCCGACCGGGCCGGTAAGCACGAAGACGGTATCGGCGCCGATCGCGGCCAGCCGCCGGATACTGGCACAGATCTCGCCAAGCCTGCGCTCGGGTTCAGCTGGCCCGGGGATAGCCGGGCTGGGAAGCAACGACAGTACTGCCGGCGTGCAGATTGACGGGCGGACGCCAAGGCTGGCCAACTTCGCCATCAGCAGCTCATCGCCGCCGGGCTCCATCTTGTTCTCGTCGATCCCCAGGCCTTTGATATTCAGGTCCCGGCAGATCTCCAGGTCATCTTCCATGCTGGTGAAGGGCAAGGCAAGCTGGCAGATCGAGAACTGTGGTACGTCGCTCATTGACATCACTCCTCTTGGGTAATCAGCTGCAGACGCTCACGGGCGGACCGACGCACGGTGGGACGCCCCACCTAGCGAGGTCACTTGGCCGACGCACCTCCGTCTACCGGGATGAGCGCGCCGGTCATCTGCATCGGCGCATCGAGCAGCGCGAACACGCCGACCGCTGCCACCTCGGCAGGGTCAGCGAAGCGACCGGTGGCAGTGTTGGCGGCAAGTTGCCGGAGCCCCGCCTCCGGATCGCCCGGATAAAGGCCGGCCGCCGTATCGATGTTCATCTGCGTGTCCATCGACCCTGGGCACACCAGATTCACACGTATGTTGTGCGAGCTATATTCCAGCGCTGCAGTCTTGGTGAGCCCGACCAGCGCATGCTTCGATGCGTTGTAAGGCCCCAGCAGCTCGCATGCATGCCAGGCCAGGTATGAGCCGGTGCTCACGATCGCGCCACCTCCTCTGGCGATGAGGTGCGGCAGCGCATACTTCATGCCCAGCCATACGCTCTTTGTATTGACCCGGATTACTTCGTCGAAGCCTTCATTGCTGGAGTCCGCGATAAATGCGAACTCGCCTAGGATGCCTGCGATATTGAACAGGCCATCCAGCCCTCCCCATCGCTCCACGGCACGTCCGATGAATGCCTCCACGTCGTTAGCATCGCCGACATCAGCCACCCGGGTCTCCACCTCTCCGGGGCCGGCCTGCCATTTCTTGGCCAGTGCCCGGAGCCTCGCCTCGTCGCGGTCGACGGCAAGCACATTGACTGACCGCGCCAGCAACAGCGATACGGCCGCGGCCCCCATCCCCCCGGCCGCTCCGGTAACCACCACGTTGGTCGAGCTCATCATTCGCCTCCTCCGAGTCGGCGTGCCGACCTTCTCGGTACGCAACTACATAGCCAGCTTGCCGCCAACGTGCCGTGCCACTGCGGCTGTCTCCAGTGCATCTTCGGCCGCCCTCATACCAGAATCCCTTAGCGTCGCCGCCGGCTGCCGCGGGAACTCAGAATGACTGCGAATACGATGATTGCCCCACGCGCGATCAGCACACCTGGCGCTGCCAGGCCGATGATTACAAGCGCATTATTCAAAAGGCCGAGAAGGAACGATCCTATCAGCGCCCCCACTACACTTCCCTTGCCACCCGTCAGCGCAGTACCGCCAATGATGACTGCCGCCAGTACGGTGAGCAGGTCGGTCGAGCCGAGCGAATATGTCGCCGCAGTGTACTGACCGACATAGAGCAAGCCTGCCAGCGCTCCGGCTACCCCGCTCGCCGTAAGCACCCCAACTTTGACCCGCCCTGTCCTGATCCCAGAATAACGTGCTGCGTCGACATTGGCGCCGGTTGCCAGCACGTGCCTTCCGACCGACGTATAGTTAAGTATCACACCGCCAACGATTACTGCCGCCAACGACCATGCCATTAGAATTGGGATGGGACCGATATTTCCCTGACCATAAAAGTTCAGGAAGGTCTGGTCCGAAACAGTGAGCGTTGCGCTTCCAGTCATTCCGGCGGCCACTCCCTGCAGGATGCCCATGCTTCCGAGCGTAACCACAAAGGACGGAATGCGGAACTTCATAGTTACCATCCCGTTTATCCACCCCACTGCTGCGCCGAACAGCAGCGCCGCGACCGAGGCCAGGACGATACCGTGACCTATCAGCAGAGCCGCAATGTAGCCAGACACGGCGACGACGGCAGCGAACGACAGATCGATCTCACCGCAGCAGAGGACGAAGACCGTAGCCACTGCCATCACAGTGATCGACGTCGTTGTCCCCACTATGGACACCATGTTGCTGACGCCAAGGAACGAGGTCTCACGCAAGACGATCGCGAATATGGCAACAATAAGTGCCATTATCAGCATCAGGAGCCCTGAGTTTTCGCCCCTGATGGCATCTGCGGTAATGGCCCTGGCCCGGTTGGCAAGATGCTCACGTGATACCGATATGCCGGACCACCCAGGCGCAGCCGTCAAGTCGGCCTGCTCTTCGCCTGTCCCGGCCGCGATCTTCATATCTGGCTCCCCGCCTCACTCGATTTCGGCTGCATAGCACGGAGCAGCCCTGCCTCGTTGAAGTCAGCGCTCCTGCGATCCACCTCTGTTGTAATCTTGCCGCCCACCAGGACGATGATCCGGTCGGAGAGATCGATCAGCTCCTGAAGGTCAGAACTCACCAGAAGCAGCATCTTCCCCGACCGGGCCTCCGCGCGCAGGTAGCGGAGCAGTTCCTTCGCTGCCCCAACATCGACACCAAACGTCGGCTCGTCAAGGAGCAGCAACTGCGGCTGTGACGCAAGCGCCTTTGCCAGTACGACCTTCTGCTGATTCCCGCCCGACAGCTCGTCCACTACTTGCGCATAGTTCTGTGCGCGAATATCGAGGCGCTCCATCATTTCCCGAGTTAGGGACCGCGCCCGGGAGATACGCAAGAAGACGCGCCTTGCGAATTGTTTCAGAATCGAAAGGGCTACGTTCTCTATGATGGGTTTGGAAAGTATTAGCCCATCTCGCCGCCGATCCTCCGGGATTAGGTACGCACCGTCAGCTATGGCTGTAACAGGCGCCCGCGGACGATAGGGCTGCCCGTTCAGCAACATCTCGCCCGCCTGCGGCCGAAGCTCGCCGAAGACCACCCGCAGGAGTGTCGACCGCCCGCTTCCGGCCAGGCCAGCTATGCCAAGTATCTCGCCCGGGGACAAAGCAAAGGACACGTCGGACAGTTTGTTGGCCGTACATATTCGCCGCAGTTCCAATCCCGCGTTCGCCGCCCGCGGTGGCCCACCGTCGCCCTTGAGGCCGCCCCCGTTGCCCGTAGCCTTGACAGCCGCTGACTGGCTGCCCAGCATTGCACCGATCAGGCCGTCCATGCTGACCGCCCCGGTGGGAGCCGACAAGGCTATCGACCCCTCGCGAAGGCACGACACCTCGTCGCAGACGGCGAACACCTCGGTCAGGTGGTGGGTGATGAGCACTATTCCGGTACCGTGCGCCGCAACGCTTCGGAGCATACGGAAGAGGGTGTCGATTTCGTGCCGGCCCAGCGGTGCCGTCGGCTCATCCAGGATCAGAACGGTATGGCCCTGCCGCATGGCCTTGGCAATCTCGATCATCTCCTGCTCGATCGCGCTCATGTCGGCGACCTTGCGCCGCAGCAAGGAGTTCGAGATACCCAGGCGTTCGCACAGCTCGTGCACGCTGGCCACCTCCGCACGACGGCGCAGCAGGCCAAGCCGACTAACACGCTCCGCACCCAGGTAGAGATTATCGAGGCCCGTCAGCGTCCGAATAAGGCTGCGTTCCTGCATCACCATGCCGAGGCCCAGTTCCCGTGCCGCAGACGGCCGCGCTGCCGTAAGGCTTGTGCCGTCAATTCGGACGTACCCTTCAGTCGGAGGGTAAACTCCCAGAGCCAGTTTCATCAGTGTCGATTTGCCCGCTCCGTTATGGCCGACAAGACCACTGATCATGCCTCGTTCTACGGAGAAGTCCACATCCTTGAGTACCCAGTTGGAGCCAAATCGCATACTCACATGTGCTAGCTCCAGCGCGAAGGCAGAGCGTGACGTCTCATTCATTGGCTCCCTCACATTTAACTTCGGCCTGTGCTGGCCGATATGGTTACGACCTGGATCGGTGGGTACTGCGGAGCGGCGGCCGTCCGCCTGCGCGGACGGCCGCCCCACTCTTCTGCTATCGGTGTCTCGCGGGACGGAGCATGCATAGCGGACGCGTCGCATTGGCTGATTTCAGCCCACTCCACCATTTCCATGCCCCGATCGCTGTCACTACGCCGACGGCCTGTGCTTCGGCATCTGTTTCATCCACCGCAGTCGGCCGGTGCGCACTTGACGTCAGGACCGTGACCATAGTTCCAGGAAGCCAAGACATTCGAGGGAGTGACCACCCATGTGTTGACTATTCCCAGTGGTGGTACCCGGACGCCAATAGAAGCTGCTGCAGAGGCGATCGCCATACCGACGCCGTAGTCGTACGAGGAGCTATCGGCCTCGATCTTGATGACACCGCCATGCGAGAGCGATTGTGCGCCGGCCTCCCCGAGGTCCATCGTGACCAGGCCCACCTTATTCTGCAGGTGGAGACTCTTGATCGCCGCTATCTCGCCCACTCCCGGCGGGTCTTCCCACGGCGCGAACAGCAGGTTCACGGTCGGGTGCGCTTTCAGGAACGCGACGGCATATGCCTCGGAGGAACCGGCGGTCGGGTCGCTGAACCCTGAATTAGGTGACAGAGCGTTGGCTGGGCCGCCATTTGCTATCACGTGGATGTTGGGATACTTCTTCAGCTCGTCAAGGAAGCCCGTTTCACGCAGGTGAATCGCGCGCGAGTCGGTGATCCAGTGGATGTATCCAAGGGTGGCGCCATTCGGGTACGCCTTGTGAACCGCGTCAGCCAACTGGATCCCGAGATACTTGAAATCGTAGGTAATGAGAGCAACCATAGGCTTCCCCAGCCCTATGCCCCAGCCGGTGGCACCGAGCGATACGGTCGCGATAATGATGTGCTTCTTAACGGCTGGTTCCATGATCGAGGCTAGCTGCTCGGGGCTGACTGTCCCACCGGTGAGAATAATGTTTGGGTTCAGCGTCATGACCGAAGCCAGATCGCCAGCAAGACTTGCGGTGGGATTGAAGTTGTAGTTGGTGATCCGAAGCAGCTTGATTCCCAGGGCACCGAAGACACGCTTCACCGCAGACTCGATCGCCAGGTTGTACGGCACGCCGCTCCAGTCCAGGAATGCCGCCGTGAGATGCTTGGCGCAAATTCTCTTTACTTCGCTTGGGGTTAGCCTGTATGTGCTCACCCAGGCCGGCTTGATTCCTGGCGGGCCACCCAGATCGGACGCCCGGATAGTCATCGTGTTGATTGGCGGCTGAGCGGTAGCCGGATCAAGACTCGCAGGAATCGGGCGAGGGTTGAGGACTGCGGCATTGTAGGGGACGTCGCACGATGAGGAACCGCCAGCGGACGCACCTCCCGGCGACACCGCGCATGCGGCCGTGACAAGCGGTGCCGCCAGCAGGCCGATGATCGGTATAATATAAAAGCGTCTTTTCGCGCGCGCGCGGAAGCGATGGTTGATCACTTGCACCTCCATAGTTTCGTGATGGGTTGCGGCGTAGGCAGTGAGCTGCCGCTGAGCCTTGACGTGTACAAGTAGGTACGGCGAATGAAATAGGCCTGCTTTTGTATGCGGGTCAGTCGGCCGAGGGGCTGCCGCGCACGTTCATGTGACAGCGCCCTTTATGCGCAAGACACAGCGGCTGGCAGATCGGCTGATGGCATGACGCGGTCGGCCAGCGGTTGGCGTCCATGGCTGTCTGCCAGGACATCTCCATCGCACAGCGAGCCAAGATCGAGGTGTGATCCAGCACCACTGAGTGGTCACGTCGTGCTATTGCGGCTCGCATTCACCGACCTCGCCTTCGAGTCAGCGCCGCGGTGCTCCAGTAGCCGGGGTGTCGGCCTGGTTAACAGCCTGGCGTACCTCAGATGCTGTGTCAAGTAACGATTAACACACGACCCAACCCATGGGCACACGCTGACGGCAGGCCCTTGCTCTAGGGGGGCGGCACGCCTTCCGCTCGCGGTGCCTGAGCCAGCCGGTCAGGCACTGGATCGGGCACTCGCACGCACCTGCCGCAGAGCCAGGCGAGCCTGATCCTGCTGAGCCTATGCCCAGTACAGGGGTCGGCATCCAGGGGTGGAACGCGCCGGGCGGCTTAGCGTTGAAGGCTGACAGGCACCAGACCCACGGAGACGGCCTTCACTGCAGGCGTAGCGGCAGCGGGACGGAGACGAGCCCGCATTAGGCCGTAGCGTCGCGGTCACGTATGCTGTGACTTGACGCTCTGCTGTTCGGTACTAGTTCACGCCCAATGTCGGGCCAGTCGGCGCGCCTGGGCCCACCAGCCGGCGCGCCTGGGCCCACCAGCCGGCCGATTTGAACGCACCGAGATTGTAGCGATGGCATAATGGACGGAGGATCCCAGAACATGGCGCGATCTGGTGCGGGAAGTGTTAGTTACGGGGAGTCGGACACCCATAAGGGCAGACCCATCAGCCACGGCAAACTTGGCGACGCTACTCGCCTAAATGACGCCGAGCTCCAGCAGAGCCTGGATCAGGTTGGGTCACGCCTGCGCAAGGCGCGCATGGCCCGGGGGGTATCTCTTCGGGAGGTTGCGCGCAACATCGGCGTGTCTCCGAGCTTCGTCTCTCAGGTGGAGACCGGCAAAGCCAGTCCTTCCGTCGGGACGCTGTATTCCCTTGTCAACGAACTCGGTCTCTCGCTTGACGAGGTCATGAGCCCCGACTCCGGTGACCTAGCCATCAAGGACTCAGCGGACGCGACCGCCGGCTGGGACACTGTCGCTGCCCCTGAGGAGACCCTAAGCCTCGACGTTCTGTGGGAACCGTCCATACGGAAGACTTGGCCACGTGTCAGCCACCCTTTGCAGAGGGTGGCGGGACGGCCGACTATTCATTTGTCCGGTGTCACCTGGCAGCGCCTGACTCACGAAGATGATCCGTTTGTTGATTTTCTTCATGTCACCTATTCGCCGGGCAGCTCCTCCTGCCCGGAAGATAGACTGATGCGGCACGGCGGCCGAGAGTATGCGCACATTATCAGCGGCCACATCGATGTCCAGGTCGGATTCGATATTTACAAACTCGGCCCTGGGGATTCTCTGCATTTCGACGCCACGACACCTCACCGCCTCGTCAATCCGTACAGAGAATCATGCGTGGCGATCTGGCTGGTCGTGGCGCGCAAGGGCGACACGCGGCTCACCACACCGGTCGACCCTGACTCCAATCACCTGCCCGGACTCATCTAGGCTCCGGGCCGGTGACAGCATCCGCCTGTCACCGGCCCCGCCTGCACTCACGAGGGCGAGGCCATGGAGCCAGCCATGTGAAGTAGTGATTGACACTCTCTGCAGCAGAGCTTAACATGGCAGCCATGCGGAGCGGCAAGGCGCCTGGTCAGTCCCGGTTGCGAGCCGGTCGAACGCGCTGTTGCCGCCACCTACGTCGGGCTGAGTGGCGGCTCGGCACCCACCATCCCGGCCATCCCGGGTCAGGCCTGGTGTGCTGAGACAGGCGGGGACTTGCTCCCATCCGTTGGATCTCACAAGACCAGGCGGCATCGTTGCCGTAACAGCATTCGAAAGCCCCGCGCGGATCACGATCACCTCACGGGGGCTTTAGATGCGTCCTGGCCCGGGTATCGAGGCATATCTAGCTCATAATGACGCGCCGGACAACACCACATGCACCAGATTTCGGCACCATCCTATCGTCGGGCCGGGGCACGGGCGGGATTGCAGAGGCCGCTAGAAGATCAGAAGGAATGTCCCTAAATCCGCCCGCGACCGAAGGGATAGTAGGTTGGGAACTCATACGTATGGTACCAACGCCGTCGACTGGGAGCAGCGCGTCGACTTCCAGCGGCTTCGCGAAGAGCGGCTGTCCAGGCTGCAAGCCGAGCTGGAGCGCTCTGACCTCGGTGCGCTGCTTACTTTCGACTTCCATAACATCCGGTATATGACAGCCACGCACATCGGCACTTGGGGCATGGACAAGATGACTCGATTTGCCCTGCTAATGCGAGGCTGCCTCCCGATCGTATGGGACTTTGGCTCTGCGGCACGCCATCATGAACTCTATTGCCCATGGCTGGGTGATCAGCATGGTGATCAGTCCCGGGACGGCCAGTCCGCGGCGAGCCGCTCACGCGCGGGCCTGTCCACCCTGCGCGGCGCGATTAATCCGGCTTCGGGCCGTGCCGAGGATGTCGCCAGCAAGGTACACGTCGAGCTCGCTGCACGTGGCCTGGCCGGCGAACCACTTGGTGTCGATATCGTGGAGATTCCCGTGCTGCTGGCCCTGCAAAGGCTCGGCATCGCTGTTGTCGACGGACAGCAGGTATTCCTTGAGGCCCGGCGGCTCAAGACCCAGGATGAGATTTCGTTGCTGACGAGCGCCGCAGCGATGGTCGATGCAGCCTACGACTCCCTGTACGCATTCCTCCGGCCTGGTGTCCGTGAGAACGAATGCGTAGGCCTGGTCAGCAAGACGCTCTACGACCTCGGATCGGAGCACGTGGAGGGCGTCAACGCTATCTCCGGGGAACGATGCTCACCACATCCGCATGTGTACAGCGACAGGCTTATACGACCGGGTGATCCTGCTTTCTTCGACATCCTGCACAGCTATAATGGATATCGCACTTGCTATTACCGAACTTTCGCGGTCGGCAGTGCGTCAATAGCACAGCGCGATGCATATAACCGGGCCCGTGAGTACATGGACCGGGCTTTGGCGCTGGTACGGCCAGGTGCCACCACAGCGGACATCTGCGCACAATGGCCCGACGCGACCGAATTTGGCTTTCCCAATGAGGAAGCTGCTTTCGGGCTGCAGTACGGGCACGGCGTCGGGCTGTCGATCTGGGAGCGGCCGATCTTCAGCAAACTGACGTCATTCGACCATCCCGAGGTGCTGGAACAAGGCATGGTATTCGCTCTCGAGACTTACTGGCCTGGCAGCGACGGCTGGTCAGCGGCCCGCATCGAGGAGGAGGTGGTTGTCACCGCTGAAGGCTGCGAGGTCATCACCCGGTTCCCTGCCGAGGAGCTGCTCATTGCCGGGCAGCGTTACATCTCCGTGTCCGGCGGCTTGCCCACGCTCAGGGAGACTCAATCACATCTCAACAACATCGCCACTGCTCCGCTGTGATGGCCCGCCGGGCATCGGGCTTGGCAAGCTGACCAGGATCAAGCCATATGCGAACCAGCCGAGTCTGGGTGGCGCTTCGCATGAGACCGGCACCCCGGACCCCAGTGCCCCGGCATATGAGCGTGGCCATGACCTGGGGTCCGTTGCCGGTCCGGGTCTGGGATGCGTCTTCGCCGTAGGTAACGTCGCGGAGCTTCTCCAGGGGTCCGGATCGGGATGAATCGGATGTTTCCCTGGTTTGTCCAGGTTGAGACATGATCAACAAGTCGCCGTTAGCGGCTGAGGTGTTGCATACGTGGCGCGTCCGCACGGGCCGAGCCTGTGACTAGCAGCGACAACGAGCACTACACCCATCGGGGCATGCTGCCAAAGCTCTCCGCCGGGCATCTGGCGCTACGTCATGCGACAGGCTGGGGACCCCTGGAGAATGGATGTGGTGCAGGGCTTCGATGCGCCAGTGGCCGCGTATCCATCCGGCGAGCTGGGCGGGAGTGGCCTGGCCGACGGTCAGGCTGGTGACCGCGTAGGTGGTGACGGTCCGCCATTTCCCACCAGGAAGGGGCCGGATCCGGCGGGTGACGCGGAGGGCCTGCATGGCATACGGGAAGCAGAGCCCGGCGGCGATGGTGGCGGCTTTGAGCGTGCGGTGTTCCTCGCGGCCGTGGCCGCGGTCGCGCTGGGGGGCAGCGGCCGGGATCTGCCGCCAGGGCAGGTTCTTGATCTGCGCATGCAGGCTGGGCTGGTTCTTCTTCACCACGGCGATGTAGTGGCCTTTCTTCTCGCCTGCCAGCCAGTTCAGGTTCGCCCGTACCGTATGGAGGGCGTCGAAGGTCACCACGGCACCGGCCAGGTCCAGAGGTTCCAGGAGTTCGGTGAAGTAGCTGGTCTCGTTGTGTTCCGACGCACTCAACGAGGGATTGAATTTGCAGGGCGCAGCGGCGCTAGTGCACCTCGACCTGCCCACGACCTTGCGCGTCGCCGAGCAGCGAGTCGGCCGGGGCGACCGCATGGACAGCCCGCACGACCAGATCACCGTCTGGTGGCCCGAAGACAGCCCTGGCCGAACGCCATCTTGATCCACACGCCGGTCCACGCGTCCTGGCTGAACCAGATAGAGATCTTCTTCTCGATCGTGCAGAAAAAGGCCGTCTCCCCGAACGACTTCGCCAGCACCGCCCAGCTCTCCGCCACCCTGCTGGCGTTCACCGGCCGGCACAACAAGACCGCCCGGCCGTTCAACTGGAAGTTCACCGCCGCAGACCTCGCCCGGCTACCCGAACGGATCAGCGCCCGCGAAGAACCTCCCGCCAAGCCGGCCAGCCTGCCAGAGGCCGCCTGATGAACCCCCGGCGAACTTACCCGGCCACCCGCCAAGATCCCCCAGCTGCAGCCCTTCACGCCTTGGTGATGACTGTGATCAACCCGTCGGCGTCTCGGCGGAGGGCCGCGGCCAGCTCGCCGCGTGCTGCCTCGGGAACCCCGTCCGGGAGGTTGCCACCACTCGCGGCCAGGTCGGCGGCGCTGCCGATGTACCTGGCGGCACGGCGCAGCAACGCGGGCGGGAACATGGCCTTTGCCGAATTGCCGGCCTGGCCTGACGCGGCCTCGGCGGTGATCTGCCCAAGCCCCGACAGCACCTGCCCGTAGATGGCGACCACGCCGCCAAGGCGATCAGATGGCTCGTTCGCCGCCCGGACCTGCATTGCCTCGGCCAGGGCGGCAACGATGACCCCGGCAAAGACAAGCGGCACCGGGACGGTCCTTGGCACCTCCAGCAGATCGGCGCCTGGCTGCTCGGCGGCGAACTCGAACAGCATCCGCCGCGCCATGTCCCTGACTGTCTCGTCGTCCAGGTACCTGCGGGCGGTCGGCGCGGTGACCCGCATGAGGGCTGCCACAGCGCGGACCCGATCGGTGATCAGCTCACCGGCACGTCGCCGATCGAGGTCCATGCCGGACGCAGCGAGTTCCTCCAGGAGCGCGTCGACCTTCTGGTCGAGCCAGGTACGTCTCGGCACGCTGGAAGTCTCCCACTCCTCCCGCCACGGAACCCGGGTTTGAGACCGCCACCGCTTGATGGACCCCCGACGAACTTCCGGGGCCACCCACTAAGTCATCAGCCGGTACCAGCGTCCGGATCAGACCCGGGAAGCCGGCAACGTTCCGGGTTCCGGGCAATGGCACCGGAAACCCGGAACATGTCGCGGTGCCTCAGCGGGCGAGCAGGGGGATGAGGACTTGGGCGTCGGGGGTCCCCCAGCCGGTGACCGGGTCCCAGCCGGGTCCGGCCTGGTAGCCGGTGACCGTGACCCCGTTGAGGACCACGGTGTTGTTGCCGGTGGTGATGTCGTGGAACGCCTTGTGGTACAGCGGACCGCGGGCGATCCGGTAGATGGCCGGGTTGACGAAGCCGAGCGGGTGACCGGCCTCCTGGTCGGCCAGGGCGATCAGCCCCGCCCAGAACGGCGCGGCCGCGCTGGTGCCGCCGGCCCCGAAGAACTCGTAGCCGCCGCCCGGCGCGCTGAACGCGAGCGCCATGCCGGTGCCGGAGGAGGCGTCCGCGGCGACGTCCGGCACGCCCCGGGTGGCGCCGATGCCGGGCACGCCGTCCTGGTAGGCGGGCCGGGCGAACAGGTGGCTGAACCCGCCACCCGACGCGGACGGCCCGCCATTCGGTTCGGGCGGGGTGTTCCAGGCGGTCTCGCTGATGTACGCGCCGGTGACCGGGTTCGCGGTCAGGCTGGTGCCGCCGGCCGCGAGCACCAGCGGGTCGGACGTGGGCAGGATGATCCCCTTGACCGGCGTGGACGAGCCGTTGCCGAGCGCGCCCTCATCTCCCGACGCGACCACGACGGTGACATGGCGGGCGGCGGCGTACTGCAGCGCCGAGTTCATGGTCGCCACCTCCGCGCTGGTCCAGGAGCCCTCACCCAGGTTGAAGTCCTGACCGATGCCGCTCTGCGAGATCACCTCGCCGTGGCGGGCGGCGATCCGCACCGCCGTGGCCCACGTGTCAGCGAACTTCGCCGGGGTGCTCACGTCCGCCGGGTCGACCAGAAGCTCAACGATGGCAGCGTCCGGGGCGACCGCGTGCACCAGCTCGGTGTCCTCCACCTCCTCCACGCCGGCCAGCCACGGCGAGGCGGACGAGCCGGCCAGGGTCGTGATGACCTGGATCCGTGCCGGGGGCAGCCCGAACCGGCTGTCGAAGCCCGCCACGTCCTGCCGGATGTCGGTGACTGCCTGCAGGATGCCGGTGGGCGGCTGAGGCCGCGCCGGCCCCGTTTCGGCCTCCTCGGGCAGCACCACCGTGACGCCGCGGCCGGTGATCCCGCGATCCGGCAGCGGCTGGATGCCGTAGGCGACCCGGAACTGCCGGGGTGCATAACACGGCGGCCGGGAGGCCAGGCAGTCAGCCGCTACGGCACCAGGCGGGCTGGTCGTCGCCGGCGCTGTCGCGCTGCCGCGAGGCAGCAGGTGCTTGCAGGCGTCATTAGCCCGCGCCGCGGGGCTGTTGCCGTTGCCGTTCAGGACCGGGCTGAAGCTGAAGCCCCCCGATGGATTGGGGTTGGGGAACTTCGTCAGGCCGTGGGCTCGCATGCACTGCGCGTAGGCAAGGTCCGCCCGGTAGGTCGCCGACTCTGTCGAGGAAGAGCCGACAGGGGACGAGGGACCGCCGCCGCACGCCGCCACCAGCACGGCGGCGGCTGCCACGACAGCCAGGGCTCCCGCGCGCCGCGGGCCCCGGTTGCCGCCTGTCTTGCCGTTCATCGTGGCCTCCTCGAAAAGCCAAGACGGGACATCGTGTCTTTCTCCTGCTCTCCCCCGGTAAGCAGTTGTACAGATCGGGAGGTCACAGCTCGGCCACAGAAAATGTGGCCTGGCTGTGACCTGCGACCTGCGATCCTGTGACCCGGGCGGCTGGCTGGCATGCCACCAGGCGCGGCAAGCAGCGGGAGATGCGATGCGAGTGCTGATAGCCGAGGACGACGAGTTCCTGGCCGAGACAGTGGCTGCCGGGCTGCGCCGCGAGGGCATGGCCGTCGACGTGGCCCTGGACGGCGACGCGGCCCTGGAGCGGGCGGCGGTCAACCGCTATGACGTCGTGGTGCTGGACCGGGACCTGCCCGGCACGCACGGCGATGACGTCTGCCGGGCCCTTGCCGCGGGCAGATCCGAGAGCCGGGTGCTGATGCTGACCGCGGCCAGGTCGGTCCAGGACCGGGTCGAGGGCCTCGATCTGGGCGCCGATGATTACCTGCCCAAGCCGTTCCACTTCGCCGAGCTGACCGCCCGCATCCGGGCCCTGGCCCGGCGCGCCGCAGCCCCGCAGCCCGCCAGCCTGGAGCACGGCGACCTGAGCCTGGACCCGGCCCGGCGGGTCGCGGTCCGCGCCGGGCGGCGCCTGCCGCTGACCCGCAAGGAACTCGCCGTCCTGGAATGCCTGCTCGCCGCCGACGGGCGGCCGGTCCCGGCCGAGGAACTGCTCGAACGGGTATGGGATGAAGAGGCCGACCCGTTCACCAGGACGGTGAAGACGACCATCGGCCGGCTGCGGGCCAAGCTCGGCGACCCGCCGGTGATCCAGACCGTCCGGGAAAGCGGCTACCGCATCGGAGGACCCTGATGCGTACCGCCCGCCCGCGCCTCAGTCCTCCGCGCTGGCTGCGGTTGCCCCGCCGTACCGCCCGGCTGCGCCTTACCGTCCTGTACGGCGGCGCGGTGTTCCTGGCCTGCGGCGCGACCGTGCTCGCCTTTACCTACGTGCTCTACGGTCTGCTCGGCGGGCACACGATGCACCCAGTGCTCGTCCGCGAGCGAGGCAAAGTAGTCCCCATCGCCGCCGTCCAGCCGTCAGAGGCGGTGATCCACATGACGGGTCTCGGGCAGATCACCTTGGAGGACAGGCAGCAGCTGCTGATCGCCTCCGGCATCGCCCTGACGGTCATCGCGGTTGCCGCCGCCGCGATCGGCTGGCTCATCGCCGGCCGGGTGCTGCGCCCGCTGCGCGCGATCACCGCCGCCGCCCGGCGGATCTCCGCCAGCAGCCTGCACGAGCGGCTGGCCCTGCCAGGACCCGACGACGAGCTCAAGGAACTCGCCGACACCCTCGATAACCTGTTCGCGCGGCTGGAAGCCTCCTTCGACGCCCAGCGGCGGTTCGCCGCCAACGCCTCGCACGAGCTGCGCACGCCCCTGACCCGCGAACGCGCCCTGCTCGAGGTCACCCTCGCCGACCCCGCCGCCACCGCCGGCACCTGGCAGTCCGTCAGCCAGGACCTGCTCGCCTTCAACGCCGAGCAGGAACGCCTCATCGACGCACTGCTCACCCTGGCCAGCAGCGAAGGCGGCACCGGCAAGGACGAGCCCGCCGACCTGGCCGCCATCACCAGCGCCGCCCTGGCCGCCGCCCGCCCCGCTATCAGCCGCCTCGCCCTGAACGTCCACGCCGATATCCAGCCCGCCGCCCTCGACGGTGACCCCCTCCTGGTCCAGCAGCTGGTGACCAACCTGATCGACAACGCCGTCTGGCACAACATCCCCGGCGGGGACATCCAGATCACCACCAAGACCAGCCACGTCGGCACCGTCCTGTCGGTGACCAACTCCGGGCAGGTCATCCCGCCCGCCGAGGTCGACCGCCTGTTCCAGCCCTTCCAGCGCCTCGGCCCGCGCTCAGCCCGCCGCGACCGCGGCCACGGGCTCGGCCTGTCCATCATCCGCGCCATCGCCACCGCCCACGCCGCCGCCATCACCGCGCACCCCCGCCCCGGCGGCGGCCTGGCCATCGACGTCACCTTCCCCCCGTCCACCAGGTCACCGGCCTGGCGCACGTCCCGCGGCCGCGCCATCACGGCCTCATGAGGCGAGCAGGACACCGACCCGCCCGGGCACGCCGCAGCCGCCGACCAGTCCTGACCGCCCACACCTCCACCATGCCGGCCGGCCCGCCTGCACATCCGTTACCAGCAGGCCTTCACGCCGAAGAGTGCTGACCCTGGACCCTGGAACACGACGCCTGCGGCTTCCCGCTGATCTTGTCCCGGTTAACTTCGAAGGCCCGCATTACTCCGGAGCAATCCTCCGCATCTGCCTGACGTCGACGCGCGGAAACTGACCCGGTAGCGACCTGGAACCCGAGTGCCGCGCCGGGGTCAGTATTCACGTGCCGCCGACATGAGCATCCCTTCCAGATCGGCTTTGATGAGAAGGGCCAGGAACCTCGAGTAGAGTCGTGCTTCGTTGAGTGCCCCGCCCATAATCCAAAAGCCCGCTTGGCTGGTCCGGGTCCACATGTTCCGCATGAAGCCGTCTTCGTTGAACCCCCAGATGGGTCCTACTTTGTCAGCGACTTCGGGGCCGAACTGACGTTGGACGCTCTCCTGCTGATTCTCGTAGCCCGTCGCCATGACCACCAGGTCGGCACCGATCGCGCTGCCATCGGCCATGCGCAGGCCGCCGGGCGTAAAGGTGGTCATGTCCCGCGCCTGGACCAGGCGGATCCGGCCGTTGGCGATGAGATCTGAGCAGCCGACGTTGATGTAGTAGCCGCCACCCCGGCGCAGATATCTCATGTGGAAGCCCGTGCCATCGGGCTCGAAATCAGTCTCGAAGCCCGCGGCCCGGAGTTTCTCAAGGAGATCATGGTCGAGAGCGCACGTCCGCTTCGTCAGCCACTGATAGGTCTCCTTCAGGACCGGGTAAGGAATCGCCGCCGTGATGAGGTCCACGTCCTCGACGGATGGGCCTTCTGAGTAAAGGGCGTAGACCATCGTGCCGCTCGGGACGAGGCTGACCACGCAGGTGGGGTTGCGCTGGACCAACGTCACCTGAGCGGCACCATTGCCGTACAGGTCCTGGGCCACGTCATGCCCGCTGTTTCCGGTGCCCACCACGATCGCCCGCTTGCCCTGGTAGGCACTTCCAGTTGTGAACTGGCTCGAGTGGATCACCTCACCCGCGAACTCGTCGAGCCCCGGCAGCACGGGAACGTGCGGAAGGCCGCTCACGCTGCCGGTGGCCAGGACGACGTGCGGCACGCGCAACTCCCGCTCAACTCCCCCCCGCCTGGTGAGGCGGACCTTCCACACGCGCGCAGCGTCGTCGTAGTGCGCGCCGACGAACTCCGTCCCTGCCCAGACATCGAGTTCCATGAATTCTGCATAGGCCTCCAGCCAGCCGGCCAGCTTGTCCTTCGGCAGGAACGTGGGCCAGGTGGGCGGGAACGGGATGTAAGGCATGCTGTTGGCCCACACCTCGTTGTGCAGTGTGAGCGAGTGGTACCTGTTGCGCCAGTTGTCGCCGATCCGCTCGTTCTTCTCGACGATGAGCGCATCGACTCCGATCTGGGTCAGCCGGGCCGCCAGGCACAGCCCCGACTGCCCGCCCCCGACGATGAGTACCTCGGGATCACGGTCTGCGTACTCCTGTGACTTGATCCGCGCGTCGAGCCAGTTGTCGCCGGCGAAGTTCATCGAGTACTCGACCCCCGTCGGGCGCAACAGGCCGACTTTCTCCTCGAACCCGCGAAGCTCCTGCAGGGTTGTCAGGAGGATCCATACTTTCGACTCGAAGGGCTCGGTCTCATTGACGAGCAGGCGCACGAATCCGGTCCCGCGGCCGACACTGGTGTCGAAGTCGAAGTAGCCCTCGATGACGGGCCGGGCCGACCGCTTGACGAGCCGGGGCCGGTAGCGGTCCGCCGCCACTCGCGCGGAACGGGGCTGCGCCGCTGCCAGGGTCGCGGCAACCGCCCGCTGGATCTCCGCGGTGCCCGCGAAGGTCCGGTAATCCCAGGTGAAGGACAAGATGTCCCGCCAATAGCCGTCCTGCTCGAAGTGGCCGGCGATGAGTGCGGGGTCGCCGCTTTCCAGGGCCATCCCGAACTTCTCCACCCAGTTCGAGAACACGTCTCCGGCCAGAGCAGTCGCCGGCGCGTCAAGGACACTCATGGGGATCCCTTCACAGCTTGTCGTGCGGGCTCTCGCTGCGGCATGGTCAGGCCACCGTGAGCACAGTGCAGGTGGAGAACTGGCTGGCGCCGCCCTGGCCGGTCGCGACCGCCAGGGTGGCGTTGCGGACTTGGTGCTCGCCCGCGGTGCGCCGCACCTGCAAGGCGCATTCCGCCAGCCGGACCAGCGCGGTCGCGCCGACGGGGTTAGCCGCCTGCGGCCCACCGGACGGGTTGACCACCGGCCGGCTCTCCCATCCGCCAAAACCAGACGCGACCAGGTCCGGCCCATCCTTGGCAGCGCAGAACCGCAGCGGTGCGTACGCCATTGTTTCCGCGTGAGTGAACGGCGCGTGGATCTCGACCACGTCAGCCACCGCGGCCGATGGGATCCCGGCCTCGGCGAACGCCCGCTGCGCCGACTTGCGGAGAGTGAGCAGGTCGACGAGATCGCCTTCGGCACGGTCGAACCGGTCGCCCATGTTGTAGGTGTCGGTGAACGACGCCCGGCCCCGCACCCAGGCGGCCGGGCGCCCCGCCCGCTGCGCGGCCTCGGCTCCGGCCAGCACCACGGCGCACACCCCCTCAGAGATCGGGCACGCGTCGAGCTGGCGGATCGGCCACGCCAGCATGCGCGAGGCCAGCACCTCGTCGGCCGTGAACGGCCGGGTGATCTGCGCCAGCGGGTTGCGAGTGGCATGGGCGTAGTTACGGGCTGCGACCTGCGCCCACAACTCCGCCGTGTAACCCCACTTCATCATCATCCGGCTCGCCCTCAGCGCGCCCATCGAGATGGTGGACAGTCCGGTGTCGCGCTCATAGACCGGATCGAAGATCGAGTTGAAGACCGCGGGCACGTTCACCGCCTGAGCCATCCGCTCGACCCCCACGGCGATGGCGATATCGCCGTACCGCGCCTCCAGCAGGTCCATGGCAGCGTACGCCGCGGCGATGCCCGTTGTGCCGCCGGTGTTGATCCGCATGCTCCAGCGGCCCACCGCGCCGGCCGCAGGCAGGAAGCTCTTGTCGGGGCAGTTCTCCCCCGCCAGGCCGTCCGGGGCGAACCCGCCGATAACGATGTCGACGTCACGCATCTCGATGCCGGCGTCTCGCAGCGCCGCTTGGACCGCCTGGTGGACCAGTTCGGGAGTAGACGACTCGTGCCGCCGGCGATAGTGCGTCTGACCGACGCCGATGATCGCGAGCTCTCGTGACCTGCTCATGTGGGCTGCCTCCTCCTGGCATCTCGGGCCGCGTGCGCACTTGCGCCCGCGGCGTTGGTTCAGAAGACGAAGAGACCGAGGCCACCGTCCACCGTGATCGCCTGCCCGGTAAGGAAGGAAGCGGCGTCAGAGCTGAGGTAGGCGACCAGCGAGGCGACTTCTTCGGGCTCCCCGGGACGCTTCATGGCGGTGCGTGCCTCGACCCGGCCGCGCACGTCCGGGCGGATCCGGTCATACGCCGGCGTGCGGATCATGCCTGGCAGGACGGCGTTCGCGGTGATCCCGAACCGCGCGCCCTCCAGCGCGGCCGAGCGTGTCAGGCCGAGCAGCGCCGCCTTCGCCGAGGAGTACGCGGCGTGGGCGAAGTCGCCCATGCTGGCCGCGATCGAGGAGACGTTCACGATGCGTCCCCAGCCTGCCTCTCGCATGCCGGGCAGGCAGGCACGCGTCCACAAAAACGCGGCAGTCGCGTGCACCGACATTTCCATGTGCCACAGCGAGTCGCTCATCTCGTGGAGGAAAGCAGACTTGTCCGTGATCCCCGCGTTGCTGATCAGGATGAGCGGCGCGCCGAGCACTGAGGCGGTTTCCGCCACGCAGCGCCGCGCGGCGTCGGGGTCGGCCACGTCCGCGACGACCGAGTGCACCTGGCCATGCGGGAGCGAGGCACACAGCCGCCTGAGCCCTGCCTCGTCGATGTCAACCGCGCTGACCGGAACCCCCGCACCTGCCAGCGCGTGGGTGATCGCCGCCCCGAGTCCCCCGGCCGCGCCGGTCACAACGGCCGCTACGTTCCCGGGCCTGCTCACACGTCCTCCGCCTCGAAGAAGAAATCAGTGATGCGCCCCTCGCGCCGATCGCGGAAGCGGACTCGCACGGTCGGCTGCGTCAGGAGCCGGGCCGCGGCAGCCTCCACGTCGCTGAGGTCGACCCCTTCGACAAAGTTGAGCAGTGCGGTGCTGGCGCCCTCGAGAGTGACGTAGCCGATCACCACGGGCGGGTCGGGCAGCCCGGGGAACTTCGACGTCAGGATGGTGAACGTCGCCAGCCGTCCGGTGTCCCCGACCTGCCGCCAGTCGGTCGTCGCGGTGAAGCAGGCGTCGCAGAAGCTGCGGGCCGGGACGAGGATCCGCCGGCACCGGGGGCAGAGAGTGCCCATGATCCGGCGGTTGCCGAGTTCGTGGAAGAACCTGCTCGCCGCTTCCCCCGGCGAAGTAGTTGTAGTGAAAGTCCCAGTGGCCAGCGATGGTAAGAGGCGGGACGGGATCGCCGGGAGCGCCGGTCACCTGAGTCACTCCCCTTGTTCCCGTGCTCGCGCGGGACCGCGGGTGACAGGGCGGCCCGCTGGTTTCCCCGGGTGTGCCAGCACGACCGCCGCCTGCGCCTGCGCCGCGACGACCGAGCTTCCACTGGCCAGCGCCACCGACCCCGGCTCCGTGAGCCGGCCTGCCGCCTCGCAGATGCGAACCAGTCCCATGGCGGGCGCGCAGTAGCCCGCGGCAAAGCCTCCGTCGCGGTTGACCTGCGGGCTCTGGGCAAGCAAGCGCATTCCCCTGCCCGCAGGCGCAGCGCCGACCGCTTCCACCGAGAGCGCCTCGTCGAACAAAGTCAGCCCGTCCAGCTCAAGCACATCTACCTCCTCGATGACGCAGCCCGCCGCGCGGAGAGCCTGGCTGCTCGCCCGGGCGAGGGCGGGCAGGCCCAGCAGGTCGCGGTCACCGATCTGGTAGGGCTCCGTTGACATCCCGACCCCGCGGACCTCAACAGGCCCCGGATCGGCGGAGAGCACCGCTGCGGCGACGACGTCGGACCAGACCGGGAGCTCCTCGCTGCGCAGGGGCAGCGGAGCCGGGGACCTGCGGCCCGCCGCCCCGGCCGTCGCCGCTCCGGCCATCGCTGCTCCGGCCGTCACCGTCCGCCGAGCCACTGCGGCACTCCGCCACACGTGGTAGTCGGGGTAGCGGGCGAGCGCAGCCCCAGCACGCAGGGCGGAGACGGTGATCTCGGTGAGCCCGAGCGGCCGGGTGAAAAATGGGTCGAACAGCGCAGCGGCGACCGCATCGGGGACGCCCTCACTCGCCCTGCCCCAGGCCGCGACGATGCATGCCCGCGACGCTCCCGCGCGGATCTGCGCGGTTCCCAGAACGAAGGCGCTTGCCCCGTCATCGCCCAGGCGTATCTCGTCTTTGAGGTACGCGCCTGCGGCAGGCGCGGTGACCATGCTCGACAGCGACCGGCCATCGGTAACGTCGTGCGCGCCGAGGATGACACTGTCGACATCGCGTACCCGCAGGCCGGCCTGGGCTAGCGCCGCGCTCGTTGTGGCGAAGATCAGGTCAGTCAGGCTCGCGGCGGGGTCGGCCCAGGACCTGTGCACGGCGGTGCCGTGCAGATAAACGCGTTCCATGCGATCCTCCGCAGGGCTCCGGCTCGTGTGCGGGCAACCGCCGGCCGTTGCCTCCGGGTGCGTCAGTCATCCGCCGTCACCCACGCCCATAGCGGCATGCCTGCCTGAGCCATCTGCGCTGCGAGGTATCGCGACCAGTGGCTCTCTGAGCCGAACTCCTCTCGCCACGACCACAGCGCGCGGGTGTAGTGCTGCAGGGGATGCTCGCGGGTGACGCCGATAGCACCGTGCAGCTGGTGCGCGATCCGTGCCCCCACGCCGGCCGCCTGCCCGGTGCGTGTCTTGGCGATCGCGGCCAGTACCGGACGCCGCGGGCCATCGGTTCCCGCCAGGGCGAGCGTCACCGCGGCTTGCGCTGCCGCGGCCTCGGCTGCCAGTTCGGCGAGTTGCTGCTGAACCGCCTGGAACGCCGACAGCGGGCGGCCGAACTGAACCCGCTGTGCGCAGAACCGCGCGGTCATCGACGCGACACGCCCGAGGGCGTGGGCGATCTGGACACTTCGCGTCAGCGCACCCACCGCGGCGAGTCCGGCGAGGAGGTCGTCGTGCGGGATGCCGACGGTGACCGCCGCCAGCACTGGCGCCGCCGCTGTCTCGACGTCATCGCGGGGCTCACCGGCGAGGTTCGAACCGCGCCGGATCGCCGCGCGCATGGCGTCCACCGCCACCACCCACGTCCGGTCCGGGTCCCGCGGAACGGGGACAATGAGATGGCTTGCCCAGCTGGCCCAGGCCACGCGTTCCGCGCGCATGGTGAGCAACCCGGTGGCACCATTCCCATCCAGTGCCCCCTCGACCCGCCCGGTGACCGGCACGACGCACCGCGATGCAATCGGGAGTGCCAGCCCGGCGGTGCGCAGCAGCCAGCCGGCGATAATCGCCGTCTCGCCGACCGGCAGGCCCGTACCAGCCGCAGCCACGGCGGCTACGACTTCGGCGGCGTCCGCGATGCTGCCACCAGAGCCACCCAGGTGCTCGGGCACGCTGACCGTTGTCCACCCGCCGTCGGCGAGCCGGTCATACAGCAGGCGGGCATCGTCCTCAGCGGTGACGGGCAGGTCGCCGATGAGGTCCTCGACCGAGGTCCGCAGCTCCCCCGTCACTTCGGCACCACCGCCCGGGCGACAACGCCGCGAAGGATTTCGCTGGTGCCGCCGCGCAATGTGAAGGCCGGGGCGTGCAGCACTGCCTCCGCGAGCAGCCGGGTCAGCGGATCGCCTGAGTCCGGGTCGGGCTCGACGTCCGCGATCCGGCGCGCGACGTCGATAACCCGGTTCTCGAACCGGGTTCCCAGATCTTTCACCAGCGCGGCCTGGACAGCCGGGGCTGCACCGGCCTGCAGTTCCTGTGCGACGCCGTAGGAGAGCCGCCGCAGGGTGGCAAGCTCGGCGAGCAGCACGCCAAGCTCGGCGTTACCGCGGTGGCCGTACCGCCGGACGAGTTCGGCAAGCAGCGGGAACGTCGACAGGAAGCGTTCCGGGCCGCTGCGCTCGTGTGCGAGTTCCGACGTGGCCTGTGCCCAGCCAGCTCCTTCCTGGCCGAGCAGGGCATCCTCCGGGACGAGCACGTTATCGAGCACCACTTCGTTGAAGTGCTGCTCCCCGTCGAGGAAAGGAATCGGGTTGACCTGCACGCCGGGCGCACGCAGGTCGATGATGAGCTGGCTCAGCCCGGTGTGCCGATCTGAGCCGGCCGCCGGTGACGTGCGGACGAGTGTCAGCATGTAGTGCGACCGATGGGCATGGCTGGTCCATACCTTGGTGCCGTCGACCCGCCATCCGCCGTCAGCTTTCGCGGCTCTGGTACGTACCGAGGCCAGGTCCGATCCCGCGTCCGGCTCTGACATCCCGATCGAGAAGTAGCACTCACCGCGGGCGATGGCGGGCAGGAAACGGGATCGCTGGCCCTGTGTGCCGTACTTGAGCAGCCCGGGCCCGACCTGGCGGTCCCCGAACCAGTGAGCCGCAACGGGAGCCCCGGCGGCCAGGAGTTCCTCGTTGACGGTGAACCGCTCAAGCTCGGAGCGTTCGTGGCCCCCGCACTCTCGCGGCCAGGTCATGGCCACCCAGCCCCGGGCGGCGAGTGCCCGGCTGAACTCCGGGGAGAAGCCGGACAGCCACGAGTCGCACCGGGGGCGGTAGCCGCCGGCGGCCAGCTGTCCTGCCAGGAAGTCGCGCACGGCGGCGCGGAGCTCCCCGGGCCGTGCCTCCCTCACACCGCTCACCGGGCCGGCCCCGCCGGGCCGAGCTGCCGGATCGCCGCCATCGGACAACCCTCGATCGCGTCCGCGACCTCGTCGGGCCGCCAGTCCCCGTCCGGGTCGAACACCGACTGCCCGCTCGCGTTGAGGCGGAAAGCGTTCGGTGCGTACTGCAGGCACATGGAAGCCCCGGCGCACAGGTCGTGATCAACCTCGACGGCGGGCCTGCGAGCGGCTGGGGCGGTCACCGGTCGTGGAAGCGGACGCGGAGCTGCTGCAAGCTGCGCGACACGATCGTCGGATGGTAGTGAAGGTCGGAGTCCTGGACCTCGACAGTGTCGAACTCCGCCGCGAGATAGCGCAGCGCCCCATCGAAGGTCATCTTCCGCACCGACCCGCTGCCCCGCAGCCCGGTCGGGAAGATCCAGCGCAAGACGCTCCGCGAGCCCTACTGGACTGGCCAGGAGCGGCGGGTCGCCGGCTCCTGACCGGAGCGAGGCCGGGAAGTCGCGGTGGCAGGGCACGCGCCAGGCGCACCGGCGATGCCGCCACGGTGATGCCGCGCCAATCGTCAACGATAATGTTGAGGCTGTGCTGGCGGCAGAGAGGACGGCATGGTGCCGGTTGACAGGGCGGCGGCTTGAGCCGCATCAACGAACGGCGCAAGCTGGCGCAGGCCGAGCCGAGTGCGGAGTATGCGCACAAGCGTGCCACTTTGCTTGAGGCCGCGGCCCGAGTCTTCCAGGCGAAAGGCTTCGACGGCGCCAGCATCAACGATGTGGCGGCCGAGTCCGGCACGGACCGTGCGACCGTCTACTACTACTTCGCGGGCAAGCGGGAGCTGTTCCAATCGGTGATCGCCGACGCCGTGGAGAGCAATGTTGCCGCCGCTGAGCAGATCGCCGCAGGTGAGGGCGGGGCGGCGGCCAAGGTGCGCGAACTGGTGACGGCACTCCTGCAGTCCTACGAAGAGCATTACCCGTACCTGTTCGTCTACATCCAGGAAGACATGGCGAAGCTCGGCCGGGACGGGAAAGAGTCCACACGCCGTCTGCGCGATCTGGGCCGCCGCTACAACTCGGCGGTGGAAGCCATCATCCAGGCGGGAGTCGAATCGGGCGAGTTCAAGCCCGGGCTTGACCCACGGCTGGCGAGCTACGCGATCCTGGGTGCCGTGAACTGGACCCACCGGTGGTTCCGGCCCGGCAGAGGACCATCGGGGATCCAGATCGCGGAGGCGTTCGTCGACATCATCCTCACCGGCCTGGTGACAGCGGGCGCCAGTATGAGCGCGCCGGTGGACCCGGGGCCGGCCGCGAGCGCGCTGGACAAAGACCGCTGATCCCTTCCGCTGGTCTGGTCCGCCAGCGCGTCTGCGGGACCTGGGCCTCGCCCGGCCACTCATGAGAGGAGCGCAGTGCCGATTTCGCTGGATGTGCTGGATGCTGTGGCTGTTGTGACCATTGACGAGCCAGCTACCCGTAATGCTCTCACCGGGGATTCTGCCCGGGCCCTGGTCGCATGCCTCGATGAGGTTGCAGCGCGTGCCGACACCGGCGCGGTGGTGATCCGCGGTGGCGGGGGGCAGTTCTGTTCCGGTGGAGACCGGCGTTTGCTGGCAGCGGCCCGGGAGCATCCCTGCGACCCGGAAGTCACCGCCTCGCTCTCCGCCATCTACGACTCGTTCGTGAAGCTTGCCAGCATGCCGGTCCCGACCATCGCCGCCATCCGAGGATCTGCGGTGGGAGCGGGCCTCAACCTGGCTCTGGCGGCCGACGTCCGGATCGCCGCCCGTGACGCGCGCATGCTGTCCGGGTTCCTGCGCATCGGCCTGCACCCAGGCGGCGGGCACTTCTCGCTGCTCGACCGCGTTGCCGGTCCGCAGGCAACGGTGGCGATGACACTGCTGGGCGAGGAGATCACTGGTCAGCGTCTGGTCGAACTAGGGCTGGCGTGGGAAGCGCTCGAGGATGACCAGGTCGAGCCGCGAGCCATCGAGCTCGCCGCCCAGGTATCAGACCCGGAACTGGCGCGTGAGGCCACCGCCAGCTTCCGGGCACAGGCGCAATCACGGCAACTTCCGGCTGCGGTAGCCGTCCGGGCCGAGCAGGCGGCACAGATGTGGTCATTCGCGCGGTCATCGATCCGCTGAGCGCACCGGGACCGCGCTTGTGGCGAACCGAGCCGAAGGCTCCACAGCCACGCCGCAAGCCAAAGGGCTGAACCAGCCTCATGTGGTGACTGCGCCATGCCGCTGTCACCATCCAGTCACGGCTTCCGGCGGGCTTAACTAGCAAGCCGTTGGGCCCTGTGCCGCTTGTGGGCTTGGAGCACGGGGGCGTAGTCCTCGTCGTCGCTGGCGAACAGGGGCACGATGAGGTCGGCTTCCTCCGCGAGCCGGCACTGCCCAGAAGTAAGGAGCGGGCAGGCGCGTCCGGTCCGCCGGCGAGGGCCGGTGCATTGGCGGACGTCGTATCCGGCGGACCGTAGTGCCGCGACCCGCTCGTTGTCGAACCAGCCACGCTGTTCCACCAGGACACGCTGGCCTGCGGCGGCGGCCGCGGGCCAGCCAGGCATGCCGCCGATCGCGGAGATCTCCAGGCAGGCGACGGAACAGTCCTCGGTGGGTTCGGCCAGTACCCACCCGTAGGGTGCGAGCAGGTGCAGCATCGCAGCGTTGGCGGGGCTGACGACGGCACGCAGCCGCTCGAGCCCGGCCGCGCGGGCGCTGTCCACCAGCGCACCGAGCAGGAGGCGGCCCAGCCCGGCACCCTGGTAACTGTCGAGAACGGTAAGCCCCAGCTCAGCCACGTCATCGCCGATGGGCACATACCGGGCTTCGGCCGCCAGCCGTCCCGGATCGTGCGCCATGGCGGCGACGACCGACACCGTTCCGGGCGGCTGGTCGATGCGCGCGAACCTTGACACCACCGCTGGCGCCAGCTGGCCGGCCTGGAAACGGCTGCGGAAGGACTCCTGCGACAGTTCCGTGAACAGGCGTGCGACGGCGGGGAAGTCCTCAGGTACCGCCTGGCAAAGCAGGACCATCCGCCCATCCTTCAGCTGGTACTCGCCACGCGCCGGCATAAGCGCACCGTATAGCTGCCCACCAGCACCAGGGTAGGGACCAACGGCCCGGCTGCGGTCCCACCGGGCCAGGCAACCCAGACCCTCGCGATCGTGCGCCAGGACGGCAAGCGGGTCACTGTCCCGCTTGCACAGCAGACTGCCCGGGCGACCGGCCTGGCTACCGGGGAGCGCAGCGAACGCCCGATCAT
>Ga0307373_10003720_pt1 | contig 26277 bp, 23 predicted proteins | sample OX2MG_FD_202534 | JGI IMG/M metagenome (GOLD analysis project Ga0307373, IMG submission 202534) | Soil microbial communities from Risofladan, Vaasa, Finland - OX-2 | ecosystem: Environmental > Terrestrial > Soil > Coastal area > Acid sulfate soil | place: Finland: Risofladan, Vaasa | collected...
CGGCTAAATGGGGTCTACCGCAATTTGTGGGCGTTGAGGGACTCGAACCCCCGACCTCAGCCGTGTGAAGGCTGCGCTCTAACCACCTGAGCCAAACGCCCGTGAGTACGGTCCAACAACGCCTTCGACCGCCCGGGACACGACCGACTGACGCACCCAACTCTATCCCGTGTTCTCATGTAACTCCTCACGCTGAGAACTTCGCGAAGGTCTGTCGGCAACTCTCTCGCGCGATGTCCAAGTTTTGAGGCGCGGATTCGCGGCCCCTGAGAGCGTCAGCGAGTCCTGGTGCGCCTGTGTTCCGTCCCGCTGATTGCGGTCTTCAACTGTTCGCACACTCATCGCATGGGCAGCAACACTCTCTGTAATTGATCTCATTGTCGGCTTGGACGATGCCACGCTGGAGTCGTGCCATACGGAATCTCCAGTGGCGAATTTAAACCGATAGCCTGTACCCGTGGAAACCCCCGAGACAGAGACACCGCCCTCAAGTAACGGATCGGGTCGGCGCACCTTTCCTGAGATCGTCAGGGAACTATGGCACCAAAAGCCTGGCCCTCGACAGCTCAAACCCTCAAAAGTGCCGATAACCACGAAGGAGATCGTCAACGGACTCGATCGCCGGGAACTACTTATCGGATCGTTCCTGACAACACTTGCACTTGTACTTGCTGTACTCGGGTATTTCAACGAACGATCATCAACGACGCAGAGCATCCACGCAGGCGCTGTCGATTTCCTGATCACGATGATTATTGGCGCGTCTCTGATGGCACTCGGGCTATTCCTGCGACGCCGGGCGTTGCTCGGTTTCGCGGCATTCCTCTTTGGACTTGAACAGGCCACCTTCCAGTTCCTCCCTGGTGCACTGATCTACCTCGCATTTGGTGGGTGGCTGATATATCGCGTTATGCAAAAGGGCAAGGCAGATCGCGCGGCAGGGATCGAACGGGGGACAGTGGACTACGGTCCAAGCGGAAAGGGTGCGATACCACGGCCCTCAAAGCGTTACACCCCGCCCAAGAGCGGCAATCGTCGCTCCTCCTAAGTAATGACCGACGACAGGAGTATCAACGCACCGGCCGCGAAAACGCGAGAATGGACATCAAGTTCTTCTTCGAAGAGACCCAATCTTGGTGTGCACTATGACACTGAATGGACGCGTACTCGCCCAGCGACGATTTTGCGCAATGTCGTTTTTACACTTTTCATCGGGCCAGTCTCGCGCTTTATCTGCTCGCCATCGGTACATGGATTCGAAGCCATCGCTGGAGAGCAACAGCCTTTGATCTTTGCGCCAAATCATGTGAGTCACTTCGACACCCTCGCGTTTCTCTGCGCGATACCAGCGACATATCGCAAGAATATTGTCGTTGCCGCTGCCGTCGACAATTTTTTCAACACAAGATGGAAATGTGTCTTCTATTCGTTCTTCCTCTCGACGATTCCCGTCGAACGAACTCGCACGAACCGAAAGAGCGCCGACATCGCGGCGGGATTACTCGATCGGGGCTACAACTTGTTGATCTTTCCCGAAGGGGGAAGAAGCTTCACCGACGAGATGATGGAGTTTCACGGCGGCGCGGCATACCTCGCAAAGCGCTGCAATATTCCGGTGGTGCCGGTCTACCTCCAAGGCGTACGAAAGATCCTTCCGAAGGGCTCTTCGCGCGTGCGTCGAGCATCAATTGACGTCTTTTTTGGCGCCGCGCTTCGCCCATATCCTGGTATAGATGGCGGAAAACCCGAAGGCGCCCGCCGATTCACCATCCGTATCCAAGATGCTCTGGTCGGTCTCGGTGCCAAAAGGGCACCAGAGACTGGCGATTCGTCCGCAACTGAGTGACGCGGGATCCGTTCTCTCGACCACCGGCTCGATGATGCAATCCCGGTCAAGTGCCTAAACATGTGCCAAAACATGAAGAAAGGGCCGGAGGGGGGATCCGGCCCTTTCTTAATGACTCTTCAGAGCGTGGAGGGGGGTCCACTGAACTCTGAAGTACGTATCTAGTATGTGGGATCACGGTGTATGCGTCAAACACATGGTATAGATACTTGCTATCATTTAGATTGATGGACCTCCGCCAACTCAACGCGATCGTCGCAATTGCCGAGCACGGATCGTTCTCAGCCGCAGCAGATGCTCTTGCAACCGTGCAGTCGAACGTTTCGACACACATCAAGAAACTCGAGCGAGAGCTCGGCATGCCACTCGTCGATCGATCGACAAGTGGCCTCACCGAGGCCGGTCAACTTGTCGTCGAACGCGCCAGACGGATCATCAACGAACTCGACGCAATGAGTTCAGATGTCACGGCACTTACCCAGCAGGTCGTTGGCACCGTCCGTCTCGGAGTCATCGGCACGGCTGCACGCTGGCTTGTTCCTCAACTTATCGAACTCGCACCGATGCGCCACCCGATGTTGCATCTCGTCTTTGTCGAGGCTTCGACAGTCGGACTTGACTCACAACTTGCATCTGGTCAGGTTGACCTTGGCGTTCTCGGCCTGCCTGCTTCGGGAACTGAGGTGCGCACCTTCCCCCTCTTTGAAGAGGATCTGGTGCTTGTCGTACCCCTGTCCCATCCAATTGCAAAACAAGAGTTGGTCCACCTCACCGATCTGCGAGGCCTCCCCCTCCTTCTACCAACAAGGGGAACCTCATATCGCGATGAGCTCGATGCTGTCACCAAATCACTTGGATTCACCCTTGAACCTCACGCCGAGACTGACAGCATCCGCCTCATCGCGTCACTTACCTTTGAAGGTGCAGGGTTCGCCATCTTGCCCTCGGGCGCGCTCTCTGCGCGACGCGAGGGTGAGTGGGCACAGATCCCCGTGGAGGGACTCGCGCCACGTCTCGTCGGCGTCGCCCAGAGGCGGCGTGGTTTTCCCGGTGCTCCGGTCCGCGCCGTGCTTGACATTCTTTATGAGATCGTGCTGCAGAGCGATCGCACACCAAATGGCGTCCGCGCGCTGATTACTCCCGAATCGGTCGATCACATCCAGAAACCGAACCTCTGAGATCGCATAGTTCTCGGGCGATCAAAATGCGAGGCCTCAGTGCGCTGTCATATCCGAGAGGATTCTGGTTGGCGCCACATCAACCACAACGTAGGTCCCCCCTCCGGAGCCTGCACCTCGCGTTCGACATGGAATCCGTAGCGCTGATAGAAACCGACATTGTATTCGCTCGAACATTCGAGATAGCTGCCGACATTCATCATTCTCGCATCCTCAAGAAATGCCTCAATCAACAACGATCCGTACCCGCGCGATTGCACGTTTGGTGATGCTCCGATGGTTCCAAGATAAAGATGGGGTTCTTTTGGATGAAAACTCGCAAGCATGCGCGTCAGTTGTCTGGCAGGACCGAGGCGATCGCCCAATAGCAGCGGAATCCGAAGGTGCGCGATGCGGTCATAGATCGATAGCGGACGCGTCCACGAGCTGATCCACATCGCCGTCGCCTGGAAGTCTGCTGTACTCATGACCACGCCGCGGGGAAGATAGCCATGTCGCAGCTGGATTGAGAAGAAGCTCGAGAGATCCCGAATCCGTCTCGTAGGTCGAGAGAAGAGCCAAGCCGCTACCGGATCGTCAAGAAATGCGAGAGCGAGCGGATCTCTTATCGCGCTGACATCTTTTGGTTGTGCGCGAACAATTTCAGACACAATGCGATGTTAATGGCTACTCACGACAGGCTCCGATGTGCTCGGTTCTGCGAGAACTGGCCTGGAAAAGACAGCACGGATTCGTTCGAAACACTGCGCCCGGCCGGTAAGTTGGAGCCATGACCAAAGCCTTTTCCGTGAACTTTGACTACCGCTGTCCATTTGCCCGAAACGGGCACGAGCATGTCGTTGCGGCGTTACGGGCAGGTGCCGACTATGACGTTGCCTTCAAGGGATTCTCGCTCACCGAGGCGCATGTCGCAGAGGGTGAGTTGTCCGCCTTTGATGATCCTGGACACCGGGAAGACCTCATCGCACTCGCCGCGGGAATTGTCGTACGCGACCGCTTTCCCGATCATTTCCTTGACGCGCACCTCTCGCTCTTCGCAATCCGCCACGACGACGGAGATGATCTACGCGACGAAGCAGTTGTTCGCCATGCGCTCGCCCGCGCAGGCGTCGACGCTGATCTCGTCTTTAGCGAGATTGAGAGCGGGTGGCCAATCGAAACAATTCGCGCCGAACACGAGGCTTCGGTCAAAGAGCATTCGGCCTTTGGAGTACCGACATTCATCGCAGGTGACCAGGCAGCCTTTGTCCGCTTGATGACTCGCCCAAATGGGGACGGAGAGCTTGCGAAGAAAACGATAGACAAGGTGCTCGAACTCCTCATCGATAGTCCTGAGATCAACGAGTTTAAGCACACCTCGATTCCCCGCTAGCTCTGGCTAAGTCTTCATCAAGGGATAGAAACAGGGGTGGAGCTCAAGGGCTCCACCCCTGTTTCTATCTCTGATCCGTTGTCGCTACTTGGTGATTGGAAGATCCTCATCGAGTTCAATCGGATCGTCATCGCCGATGCCAGCTCCAATCGGAATATCGATTGCGGGAGCCATCGTCGCCTGACGAACGCGTTCGTCAATCTCGATGACAAGTTCAGGGTTATCACGAAGGAACTGCTTGGAGTTTTCACGTCCCTGGCCAAGTTGTTCGCCCTCATAGGTGTACCAGGCCCCGGACTTCTTTACGATCGCGAGGTCGACCGCGACATCGAGAATCGAACCCTCTCTGCTAATTCCAGTTCCGTACATAATGTCGAACTCAGCACTCTTGAAAGGTGGTGCACACTTATTCTTGACGACCTTGACCCGGGTACGGTTCCCAACAATCTCAGCGCCATCTTTGATCTGCTCAACCCGTCGGATATCAAGGCGTATCGAAGCGTAGAACTTCAACGCCCGTCCACCAGGGGTGACCTCTGGCGATCCGTAGATAACCCCGATCTTCTCGCGCAACTGATTGATGAAAAGCGCAATAGTTGAAGAACGGCTGAGGGTTCCCGTAAGTTTGCGCAGCGCCTGAGACATAAGTCGTGCCTGGAGACCAACATGCGAGGCGCCCATCTCCCCCTCAATCTCTGCGCGGGGAGTAAGAGCAGCGACGGAGTCGATGACAATGACGTCGATCGCTCCCGAGCGGATCAACATATCGGCGATCTCGAGCGCCTGTTCACCAGTGTCGGGCTGAGAGATCAGAAGCTCATCGATGTCAACACCAATAGCTTTCGCGTAGACCGGATCGAGCGCGTGCTCAGCGTCGATATAGGCACACGTTCCGCCATTGCGCTGGGCCTCGGCAACAACATGGAGCGCAAGAGTGGACTTGCCAGAAGACTCTGGCCCATAGAGCTCAACAATGCGTCCCCGGGGAAGTCCACCGATTCCGAGCGCAAGATCGAGTGACATTGCACCGGTGGAGATTGATTCAATCTGAAGGTGAAGGTTCTCCCCCATCTTCATGACCGAGCCCTTACCGAATTGCTTCTCGATCTGGCTCAATGCCGCATCGAGTGCTTTGTCCTTTTCCATCTGCTCTCTCTTTCGCTCTCGATCGCTGTTGCGACACTGTCGGGCACTCCGTGGTTTGGCAAGTTAAAGCCTGGCTGTATCAGTCCACGAGGCCCGACGACTCAACGACGACATGACGCTCGTTTAGCGAACTTTCATCACTGTAGTTCACGAACACCTGTTCGTGGTGGATTCTAGAATCCCAGTTCAGCGAGCTATGAGTCGAGCAGAATACGACGCATATTCCCAAGTGCAGCAATCGTCGCAAGTTCACGGATTCTCTGACGATCGCCGCTCAGGCGAAGCGCAAGAGATTCGCTCGGCCGCCCATTGACCGCAAGTCCGACGAAACAGGTACCGACTGACTGACCCTCCTGCTCATCGGGACCAGCAACTCCGGTGGTTGATATCGCGACGTCACTTCCGAGCAACGAACACGCTCCCTCTGCCATTGCAATCGCCGCAGCTCCAGAGATGACCGGTCCGAACGGCACGCCGAGTGTCTGGAATTTGACCTGTTCGTTATATGCGACGAGAGATCCCCGAAACCATCTGCTCGCGCCGACGACCGCGACAATCCGCGAGGAGATAAGCCCCCCGGTAAATGATTCAGCGAGCCCGAGAGTTAATCCCCTCTGTCTCAAAACCTCTCCAAGGGCATGTTCCATCGTCTCGTCGTCTACGCCGAAGACAGATTCGCCGAGCAAACCTCGAAGCGCTAGCTCCTCTTCGTCAAGACGGACGCGCGCGATCTCTTCAGTCGCAGCTTTGACCGTGATGCGGACCTTTACCCCCTCGATTCCACTCGCGAGAAAGGCGATCCTGGGTCCATCAGCTCCACCCTGTTCAAGTGCTTCAAATCTTGGGTTGACAATTTCGGCGATCTTTGACTCAGCAACTCCAAAGGTTCGAAGTACCCGGCTTCTGATCGTTGCCGTCTCTCCGGAACGTCGAGATAGGTCTTCAAGTACCACTCGGGTAATCATCTCTCGCATCTCGTGGGGTACGCCGGGAAGTGCGTAAATCACCTTGTCCCCGATAGGACAGATCAGACCCGGAGCTGAACCGATCACCTGGGAGATGATGCTTGCACCCTCGGGGACCTCTGCCTGTCGAAGATTGTTCTCGCTCATTTCGCGGCCGCGTGACGAGAACCTCTCGCGGACTCTTCGCTCGGCCTCGTCGTTGTGCAAAAGTTCAACGCCCATTACCTTGGCGATTGCCTCGCGAGTGATGTCATCCTGGGTGGGCCCGAGTCCTCCGCAGGTAATGACCGCGTCAGATCGTGAAAGCGCATGAGACAACACATCGACGATCCGGTCGATATTGTCACCGACACGGCTCTGGTAGAGACAGTCAATACCGGTAACTGCCAGCTGTTCAGCGATCCAGGTGGAGTTCGTATCGACAATCTGACCGAGCAGAAGCTCGGTACCTATCGCAACGATCTCTGCCTGCATCTTTCCTCCATCACCTGTCATGTCCGTACAACTTCAAGCGATTCACCGATATCGAGATCGCTTACTTTGGGGCGTTCTTTCTTGCCATCATGCTTCGGCCGTCGATGAGATATTCAAGACCGGTGTAGAGCGTCAACGCGGTCGCGATCCATAACAGGGTCTGAGGAATGACGATCGCACGTGAATGAAAGGGCGGAAAGAAGGCGCACCCAATCGCGAAATCCTGAACAATCGTCTTCCATTTGGCAAGGTTACGCGCGGGAATCGAGATCTCGAGTCGACTCACTCTCGTGCGGAACACACTCATTGCGACCTCGCGGAACGCGATGAGCACCACTGGCACCAGGGAGAATACGTGCTGACCGACAAGGACAATCAATGCACCAAGAACGAGAAATTTGTCTGCAAGGGGGTCAAGAAAGGCACCCGAACTCGTCGTACCAAGCCGGCGTGCAAGATGTCCGTCAAGACCATCAGAACTTGCAAGCGCGATCCAGATCACCCAGAGCCACCATGATCTTGGCCCCAATACAACAATCCCGAAGGCGAAGGCAGGCGCGGCGACCAAGCGAGCGAACGTCAGGGCATTGGCTGGTGTCGCGATCGCAGATGGGCCAAAGGTTGGCCTGGTAGTTCGTTCGGTACGCGTCATCGCGACACGCGCGCAAATGGTTGGCCACCAACTGGCGAGCCAATGAGATCAGGACCCTCTGCAGCGACAATCTCGATCTTTGACATCATCCCGACAGGGATCCGGTCGTCGACCCGAATAATCCCGTCGATCTCGGGAGCCTCTCGGAACGAACGGGCGACTCCGGGAGCATCGATCAGACACATCTGCGTCGTCGAAACGAGCTCTCGACGTTTGCGCGCCGTAATCACGTCCTGGAGTTCGGCACATTCACGGAGCCGCTCAAGCGCAAGCTCGCGAGGTACCTGTCCATCAAGACCGGCAGCGAAGGTTCCCTCCTCTTTTGAGTAAGGGAAGAATCCAACCCAGTCAAGATCGGCAGCTTCAATAAACTCAAGGAGCCGATCGTGGTCATCTTCGGTCTCGCCCGGATAACCGAGGATGAAAGATGACCGGAACGCGGCCGACTCATCGAGTGATCTGATGAAATCGATGCGCTGCAAAAACCGTTCGGCGTTACCGAATCGTCGCATCCGACGAACGAGCTGCGGAGAGACATGTTGTAACGAGAGATCGAAATACGACACGCCAGTCTCAATGATTGTCTCGATCAAAGCGTCCGTCAGCGATGAGGGATACAGATACAGCAGGCGGGCACGCTCAACGAGCTCCGCAACTCTTCTGACGAGCTCGGTGATCGATCCGCGCTCGTCTCTGTCGTTGCCAAATGAGGCCAGATCCTGCGCGACGAGAACGACCTCTTTCACGTCGAGTAACTCCACCTCGCGGATGATCGATTCGATCGTCCGCGAGGCCTGGGGCCCACGAAAGGTAGGAATTGCGCAGAACCCACAGGCGCGATCGCAGCCCTCGGCGATCTTTACATACGCCCAGGGAAGATCCGGCTTGGAGCGTGGAAGATCCATGAGCCGATGGCTCTCGGTGCGAAGGGCATCGGAACGCCAGCGAGGTCCATCGGAGAGCGTGATCGGAACTCCGACATCGGCGACATAATCGATCTCGGGGATCGCTGCAGCAAGCTCCTCGCCAGAACGGGCCGCAAGACACCCCGTGACCACGATGCGCGTGCCATCCCTGCGACCGGCGACAAAGTCTTCGATCGTGTCGATCGACTCCTGCCTCGCAGCATCGATGAACGCGCAGGTATTGACAACGATGACATCGGCGTCATCCGCGCTCTTGGCTGGGATCAGCCCGTCAGCAACGAGCGTTCCGGCAATCTTGTCAGAATCAACCTGATTTTTCGGGCACCCGAGCGTCTCTATCCAGTAGTACTCAGGCATATTGACAGCGTACCAAGCAACTTTGGCTCTCCCTATCCACCCGGAACTGGCATCGCGATCGGCAAAGTGGCCCTTAGGAGTCCTTCAACTCGCCATCTCGAGCGACATCGTCGATCCCGAGCGACCGTGCATGATCGGCGAGTTCTTGCTGGGTGATCACTCCCTTGCGGTGCAAAGAGATCAGTCTCCGGTGCTCTTTATCAAGGTCAACGGGTTGGCTCTCGGCTATCACGGCCGAGACACGCGAACGCTCGAGCGCCTCGGTCGCCCCATGGATCAACGCCACAAGCTGTTTGGGCCGAGACAGGTCGTGCAACACGAGCGGTTCATTTTGAGCGTTGATTCTCACTTCGACATCACCGAGTCCGACGACACGCTTGAGCAGTGACTGATGTGAACCAAGATCGATTATCGAGCCGAGCGGTATATCACGAGAGATTCGCCTGAAGATTCCAGAGCGAAAGATGAGTCGATTCGAGGTTAGGACAATCTGGGTCGAGCGGAACATCAGCAGCTTTACAAACAGATAGATAAGTGAGGCGAGAAACAGCGCACCAAGAGCTATTCCAAACCAGGTGGGTGCACTCTTCCAGAGGACAAATCCCGCGCCGAGTCCAACGAAGACCACCACAATCACGAACATATTGGGAGCCAATTTGATCAGATGCGTTCCGCGCTCATCAACGATTGTCTCGCCCTCAAGAAGATGTCGTTTGGGGTAGGTCATTGCTCATCTCGAGATGATTCAAAGCAGATCCGCACGCCAACGCCTCCCGCTATCCGAGCTTTGAAGAGATGCTCTTTGCGTCCAACAGCAAAGCTCCAGTCGCGCCGGCAGAGGAAAACTGTGCCGATGGATGTTCGATGGACTCCAAGAGGAGACGATCGAGGAGATCAGAAAACGCGAGTGGTGGATCAACAAACAGATGTCTTGAGAGCGAACCGGGAATCGTATTGATTTCGTTGAAATAGATCTGCCCATCGCCCGCAAGAAAGTCGATCCGCGCAACACCGCGTACGCCGAGCACTCTTGAAGCGATCGTGGCATCGTTACGAATGCGATCTGCGTGCTCGGCAGAGATCCGAGCGGGAAGCTCGCGGGCGGCAGCATCCATTCCACTTCCACCGACATACTTGTCTTGGTAGTTCAAGATCTCACCCGAGGAGTTTGCCCGCAACGGTCGCTCGATTGCCGAGAGTGTCAGGGACGGGAAGCTGCACAGCGCTATCTGAAGATCATGAAGATCACTGCGGTAGGGCTCAATCACCGCTCCGCGGCGAAGGTGAACGTTTGCATTGAGACGGGCAATTGCGGTAGCGAGATCTGCGACAACGTCAATGCCGATCGAAGACCCACCAAATCGAGGCTTGACAATATATGGTCCCTCGAACGGCAACTCCGTGAGTCCGCTTACCAATAAGACTCTTGGAAGTGTCACTAATCCAGCAGCGCGGGCAACCTCGCCAGCCGCGAACTTGTCCATGCCAAGAGCAGCCGACGCCGCACTCGGTCCGGTAAATGAGACTCCGGCGAGATCTAGTGCTCCCTGAATCGAGCCATCTTCGCCGGGTCCTCCGTGCGTGCAAAGCACCACAGAATCGAGCCCGAGATTTTCAAATTTTGGCGCTACCCTCCCGCGACGAGCGACGAATCCACCGCCTCCGCCAAGGACCAACGACACGGCCTCGGCTCCATGTGGAGCACCGTCGACATAGTCTTTCGCCTCGTTACGTCCTTCAACGGAGAAAAAGTCGCCGTTTTTTGACCAGAAGATTGAGACAACTCGTTGGTAACGACCAGAGTCTTGCAACGCTCGAACCGTCTGGAGTCCGGTCAGGACAGAGACATCATGTTCCGGGGAGGGACCGCCAAAGAGCACTCCGACGTTTTTTAGCGAATTGACCATGTGGCAATGCTAGGCACACGCTCCGCGCCAGAGACGCCGCTTTGCAAGATCGCTCGAAAAACATGCAAGGCAGGTGTTGTGGTTACGCGTAGTGATCGGGCAGGTCATTCTCGTAGAGCACGATGTCTTCGCCCGTGAGGTTGCTCTTTACCCAGGCGACCGCCTCATCGCGATGTTGAGCAAGAACAACATGTACCCCTCCGGTTACCCCAGCCAGAAGTGCCCGTCGATTGGTCCGACCAACGATCACGATGTCTGTACAGACTGCAGAGGCCTGTCTCGTGAGCATTCGGTTCGCCTGATGTTGGCGCCTGCCAAGCTCGATCATCCCAGGCGTAACCAGGACCCGGCGTTGCTTTCTTTGGCCGAGCAGTCCAAGTCGCTCGACCGCTAACTCTGCCCCTGCCGGGTTGGAGTTGAAGGTGTCATCGATGATTGTTACTCCGGTAGAACCTGTCGTCTCTGTAAGTCGATTTGGAGGCTGGTCGAGACGTCTGATCTCTTGAAAACATTCGACCGGATCGTCGCCGAGAAGGATCGCAACCCCAATCGCGCAAGCCGCATTGGTCAGCGCTGGTGGGCGCAGCTCCTCAGCGAGGCGCTCTCTCGCAAGCTGCCTTCCGTGCCGATAGAGGACAATCTCCTCTCCCTCAGAGCGCAGGCACAGATCAGCATGTTCGTCAGTCGCCGAGACCGCAAGGATCCGCTTGCCCTGTTCGCGCAGTGGCGAAACGAGGCGACGCAGAAGTTCGTCATCGCCGTTGATCACAACATCGTTGGCATGTTCAGCGATCTCGGCTTTGGCTGCAAGGGTGACAGAGAGATCCTTGAACCTTTCAAGATGGACCGGTCCGATTGCGGTGATCACCGCGATCCGGGGCGAGATCCACTGACAGAGCTCGCGGATCTCTCCAGGTCCATAGGTTCCCATTTCAGCGATAAATATCTCAGTTCCCGGGACGAGTAGCTCATTCACTGTTCTCGCCAGACCCGCTCTGTTGTTGAAACTTCGCGGACTCGCCAGTGTGGCGTGATGCAATGAGAGCAAATGGGCAACGTAGTGCTTCGTGGTGGTCTTGCCATAAGACCCCGTGATCGCGACGACCAGTGGTTGCACGCGCTGCAGACGCCTGCCTGCCTCAATCACAAACCGCTCACCAAGGCGACGCTCAATGGGAGTCGTGAGCCACAATGAAAAATCGACAAGCAGCGGGGCAAGCACGAGTAAAAGCGTCGCAGTCCGCACCCCGGTATCATCTGAAGTGACCGCGGTGACAAATATCACCGGCAACACCCACAGGAGTGCTGTGGTAATTGCCAGCAGACGAAGACGTCGAGTCCAGGCGAGTTTTGAGGTGCGCCCTCGAAGCGAGAGGCCAAGAGGCGCAATGACCATGAGTAAAGACACCGCGACAGAGCTTGCACTCAAGGAGAAAGTTGCCACGACGAGCAAGAGCGTGAGGAGCAAGATCACGAAGTTGACCAAAGAACTCGACCACCAGCGAAACGCGAATCTCGTCGCCGAGCCCGTCAGATAGTGCTCGCGTTGGGCCACTCGGAGCCAGCGGAGCTGTGAGCACGCCATTGCAAGGACAAGCGCAAGAAAGTAGATCAATTCAGACAACGCTCAACCGCCATGCTCAGTTCGAACGACGCCTCCAGGGGAAGCATGTGGCCACAGTGCTCGAGCACCTTCAGGTTCGCGTCAGGAAAGAGTTCAAGAGCTTGTCGCTCAAGTTCAACTGGCGTGGCAGTGTCTTGGTCACCCCAGACCAATTCAACGTGAGTCCTGACTTTTGGCATCAGTTGCTCATATCTCTCGTTCACCGACCGTATGAGCACCTCGCGCATGACACCTTCAGCGGCACGATAATCGGCCGATCCGTATCGCTTTCGTGCGCGTTCTAGACGATCTTGAGAGACAAGCCGGCGATCTGCGAGCGCCCGGATCACTCGATAGCTGCTGCGAGACCGGGACTGAGAGGCATTGGCGATAAGAGGCACGCCCGTCAAAACAAGTCCACCGATCCGATCGGGATAGAGCGCCGCAAACTGGAGTGCCACACGCCCTCCAAAAGAATGGCCGAGAAGAACAGGCCGCTCAATCATGAGGTCGAAAAGCTCGAGGAGCGCCTCCGCGTATTCAGCGCTACCCCAGGCCGTCGGAGGGGGCGCAGAGGCACCAAACCCAGGAAGATCGACCGCGAGTCCCGAGAGATTTCCGGGAAGGCCACCATCAAAGAGGGCCTGAAAATCATGGAGATCGCGGCGCCAGCCGTGCAGGGCAAGGACCGAAAATGGCGCATCTCCGCTCGGCTGGCCAAAGATTGTTCCCGAACAATAGGCGTGCAGCACATCCTTGACGCTAACCCGTAAGCACCAAGGCGTGCAGGAGTTGGCGAGCACAAGAGCGGTTCGTTCACGGATGACACCATGATTGTGTACGGTGCGACACATGGATCAGATCGGAAGTTCCGAGGAGCTACTGCGGGGATGTGACGAGTCACAAATTGCCGCAATTACCTCGCCGGCAAAGACGCTCCTTGTGATCGCAGGAGCAGGAGCTGGAAAGACCCGGGTCCTGACGCGAAGAATTGCCTGGAGGATTGGAGATGGCAACGCGTCTCCTCCGTTTTGCCTGGCACTGACATTTACCAGAAAGGCCGCAGGCGAACTGCGCGCGCGTCTTAGCTCACTGGGACTCCCCTCGCTGGTGAATGCCGGAACATTTCACGCAATCGCTCTCGCTCAGCTTCGACAGAGGGCAATCGACCGCGGACGGCCACTTCCGGTGCTTGTCGAGCGAAAGTCACAGTTACTTGGTGCAGTCTTGCCACAGTGGAGCAACCGGCGGCTCTCGAAGTTTCCAATTGAACGGCGCGACCTCCTCGCCTCTGTCGCTTCGGAGATCGAGTGGGCCAAGGCGCGTCTTGTGCGACCGGAGAACTATCTCATCGAGGCCACACGGGCAGCTCGAACACCGGTAATCGACCTAGAGGCCGTTGCAGAGGGATTTGTGCTCTATGAGGCAGAGCGCAAGCGACGCCGTCTCTATGACTTTGACGATCTGCTTACGACCGTGACAGAACTCATCAACCGTGACGCTGATTTTGCCGCAATGCAACGCTGGAAATTTCAACATCTCTTTGTCGACGAGTTTCAGGACGCGAACGCCGCGCAGATTCAACTCCTCGATGCTTGGTGCGGATCGACCCGCGATCTGTTCTGCGTTGGTGACGCGCGACAGGCAATCTACGGATGGAATGGCGCGGATCCAACAGCCATGGAGAACTTCAAGATGCGCTATCGGGGTGCGGAGATCCTTGAACTGTCGACGAACTACCGCTCGAGCTCATCGCTTGTGCGCTTTGCACGCGCAGCGCTGCCGGTCTCTGCGGGAACCCAGAACGCTGCGCGAGAGGAGGGACCCGTGCCAACGATTCACGCGTACGCAAATGATACTGACGAGGCGATAGGGGTCACAGAGAGAATCCGCTCGCTCTACCGAAGTCGTGGAACGTTTGCCAACTGCGCCGTGCTCGCTCGAACCAACGCGCAACTTTCTCTAATCGCTCGGGCTCTGAGCACCGTCGGAATCCCCACGAGACAAAGTGGTTCCGATGAATTTCTCGCTCTTCCCGTAATTCGTCGATCACTGGAGCTCTTAAATGGAGATCTCGACCGTCGACGGTCAGTCGCACAGGTATTTCGTGCATGGCTCGCTGATCTGTCTCTCGAACTCGATGCACAGACCCCCGATGACGCCTCTCCAGGCGAGTTCGACGACACAGCCGGTCGCGAGTCGGGAGAAATTGCAAACCTTGAAGCGCTAGTCCTCATGGCGCGCGAGTATCAAGAACTCGAGCCCCTCCCCTCTCCAGATGGCTTTCAGGCGTACCTCGAGCAGACGCTCTCCCAGGACATCCTTCCTGCAACCGCAGAGGCAGTTGACCTCTTGAGTTTTCACCGCGCGAAGGGGCTCGAATGGACCGTTGTCTTTGTCGTTGGCCTTGAGGACGGATTCGTACCCATCAGCCACGCGAAGAACCGGACGATGCTCGCAGAAGAACAGCGACTGCTCTACGTCGCTCTCAGCCGCGCCAAAGAAGAGCTGCATTGTTCATGGGCACGCCAGCGGACATTTGGGAAGAAGAACCTTTCAAGAGAACCCTCGCCGTATCTTGTGGCGATCAGCGAGACCCAGCGCGGCCTGCTCGAAGAACAAGAGGTCGATCCAGCAACCGCTCGTCATGCAATTGCACAGAGCAGGTCCATGCTTCGAGCCAAGCCCCGACAAGGCTGAGCCAGAGACGGTCTCCGGTGACTTGAAATATCGCAGAGCCAACCACAGAATTGCCGACGTATCCGCTAATCTTCCGTCGCCATGGATACCGAGCATTCGCCCCTTACCGATCGGCTTCTTTTGGCACTGAAACGGCTCACCCTATGGTGCCGCCTGCATCCGAACAGCATTGCACTTGGCCTGTACGCGATCATTGCGCTGATTGCAAACCTTCCTGTTTACCCTGGAGACCCAAGCAGGCTGAACACGAGTACGACGTATGACATCGCCCAGACAACGTGGTTCCTTGCGTACACGCCTTACGCGCTCGCACACGGGCACAGCCTCTTTTACACGAATGTTGTCAACTATCCCGTTGGGGTGAATCTCGCCCAGAACACCGGGATGCCGCTCCTCGGTCTGATTACCTCTCCCCTGACCCTGCTCGTCAGCCCCGTCGCGAGCCTCAATCTTCTGAGATGGTGCGCGTTCTTTCTCTCCGCGTTTGCCGCGTACTGGGTATTCCGACGATTTGTCAGATGGATCCCGGCAGCATTTCTCGGCGGACTCCTCTATGGATTCTCTCCGTACATGGTCACGCAGGGTTCTCTGCATCTCAACCTCACCTTCGTGCCCCTTCCGCCATTGATTTTCTACCTGCTTTTCGAGATCTGCATCTCGCAGCAAAAGCGCGTTGTTCGTTCCGGAGTGCTGCTTGGCGTACTAGTTGTTGCGCAGTTCTATATCTCAGCAGAGGTCCTCGCGACAACAGCGGTTGTCTCTGGCATCGCACTCTTTTACATCGTCTTCCTCAATATCCACGAGGTCGGGACGCGCGCCGCTCACGCGTTGACATCAGGAGCAGTCGCGCTGTGCGTCATCATCCCCGCGACGATTTATCCCGTGTGGTTCATAATGCATGGACTAGCGCACTACACCGGTCCAGCACAGGGATTCGTCAACGTCTTCAACGCCGACCTGCTCGGTCCTTTCATCCCCACGGTCGCGCAGTTGGTCGCTCCACGACACCTTGCCCAGATTGGTTCAAATCTTGTCGCTGGGCAGGGAGACATCAGCGAGAACGGGAGTTATCTCGGCATCCCATTGATCTTGTTCATCATCTACCTCGTCGCTCGGTTCTGGCGAAGGCTCTGGCCGCTTTATCTCTCGCTGATTGTCGCCACTGTGTTTCTTTTCTCCCTTGGGTCTCAGCTCGTTGTCGATGGTCGGCTGAGACACCTCCCGTTCAATTTGCCCTTTGAGAAGCTCAGTCACCTTCCTTTTCTCGAGAACCTACTTCCCGTGCGTTTCTCGCTCTACGTCGTGTTTTTTGTCGCGCTCATCATCGCGCTTGGGCTCGACTGGATCCATGACGACTACGCACGCCAGAGCCAAATTATTGGCTCTGGCATGGATTCAAAGAACACGCTTGCAGGGCGTTTTGTCAGCGGAGCCTTTGCCCTTGTCATACTGATCTCGCTTTTGCCGGCGTTTCCCTATCGTTCATTCCCGCTCCGCACGAACTGGTCCGAGACAAAGGCAGGTCTCGCAATCATTCCCAGCGGTTCTCGCGTACTGACCTATCCCTATCCCACGGTCTATGCAGACAATCCGATGCTCTGGCAGGCACTTTCGGAGATGCGGTTCAAGCTGTTTGGAAGTTACGCCCTGGTCCCAGGAGAGGGCGGACTTGCCTCGCTCATGCCGACCAACCTGTCACCAACAAGCGTGCAGGCGATGCTCGAAAACAGCGTCACACCGACTCCAGTTCCTGGGGTTCCAAATCTCACCGCCACGGATGAGACTGTGATCGCCCACTCCATCGGATATTTTCGAGGGACTGCCCGGTTCCACCTCAAGCCGCACGTATTTATTGCGGTGATGACCATCGATTCGATCGACTCCCAGAACAACACCTTCATTGCCTGGATAAAGCGTCTGCACCCCATTCTCATAAGGATAAATTCCTCGACAATATTTCGCGACATGGGTCAACGACATACGAACATCACCGGGCTTTTTCCAGGTGCACACGTGCTTGTCACGGGAACGACGACGACGGGAACTGTGAATACCCGTACTGCCGAGCTCCTCAGAGCGTTCATCCGGAACAACAGAGTCAATGCCGTCGTGGTCGATCTCGGCCTTCGAGATTCAGGTGTGATTGCGGACTGGTTCAGGCTCGCGCTCGGACCACCGGTGCGAGCTGGTGCAGGAGGCGAGGTCTGGCTCGATGCAACCGAACTCGCAACGCGTCCGGTTCCGACAACCACATCACCAGCAGGGTAGCTGCAAAGCATCGACCAATTCAGGCACAAACATGACCGAGGTCACATGGCGGAGTCCGAAAATGTCGCAAGGCTCCGTTAGCAGCGACCGAATCAGGCGAGGAAGAACTCGAGCAGCGCCTCGTTGAGCTCTACAGGAGCCTCGTGGGGAACCATGTGTCCACAGTCAAATGTGACAAGGCGAGCTTCGGGAATAAGCTCTGCAGTCTTTTGTCCAAGCGTGATGTCATTCACCTCATCATGAGTTCCCCAGGCAACAAGCGTCCTCGCCGAGATGAATGGCAGTCGACGAAGCGTGTTGTAACGACCCCTTGTCTCCGCGACATTCATGTTCGCGAGGATTTTTCGGTAACTCTCGAGCGCGTCTGGCGTCTGGATATTCGTCCAGTCATATTCAGTCCAATCCCGCGCTTCAGCCTCACTGATTCCAGGGAGCGCAATGATCCGCTCGTAGGTTGCCTCTTTCGTGGGGGGTTGAAACTCGGTCATCTGCGCCAGTGTGCGCGTCGCGGTGCCGCCGCTTGCCGTAAGCGCGAGACGATCGACGCGTTCTGGGCTCTCGTAGGCAAACAGGGAGGCAATCCACCCGCCCATCGAGTGCCCGACAATGTTCGAAGAGCCAAGTCCGAGTGCATCTTGAAACTCACGAACGAAATCGACCAAATAGGCAAAGGAATAGCCCTGCTCGAGTCGGTCACCAACGCCCCACCCGACAAGGTCGACCGCGATCACCCGAAGGCTCTCGGAGAGCTGCCCAATATTGCGATACCAACTCGTCCCACCCGCACTAAAGCCCACGCCATGTAACAGGATCGTCGGCGCACCGCCCCCCACATCGAAATAGCGGGTGCGCCCATGGCTCAGCTGGACAAACCGTTCTGCACTATCGAGTATCTCCGACATTGGAACTCCCCTAGACCGTAAAAATCCGACTGTATCGCCTCATTCACTTTCCCGTCGTGCCCGAACAGTGAATGACTCAAGATGACCCGCCCGAGAGCCACTCAGAGATCAGGTGACCTCCAGCCGATAACCGCGATGGAACAGCAAATTTTCCAGAGACCAGACCGTGTTCAACCTCGCGTCGATGAAACCAGCGCACTTCGAGGTGCTCCTCGTTGGGCGTCAGCTCAAGATGGCTCGAATGTGCCTCATAGGCGAGCATCAATGATGCAGGGAAAGGCCACGGTTGGCCGCCACGGTATCGCAAGGATTCCACCTGGAGACCGACCTCTTCTCGCACCTCGCGAAACACCGCTGCCTCTGGCGACTCGCCGGCCTCTACAAAACCCGCGAGAGTCGACCAACGATGTGGCTCTGAACCAAGGCGCCTTCCAAGTACGCAGTGCTCGCCAGCGCTGACAAGCATGATCACTGCGGCGTCGCTTCTGGGAAAAATATCGCGATCGCACGCACTGCAGAAACGGATGTGGCCAGATTCTCCAAATGTCGTAGGGCCACCACAACGAGCACAGAATCGCGAACGTCGATGCCAGCCAACAAGGGCGACCGCAAGGGCCAATGCGCTCTGTTCAACCGAGGTGAGCCCGAGGGCGATGTCTCGAAGATTCACAAGGTTGAGGTGCTCACCGTTGCAATTCTCGACGCTGAGCGCGAAAAGGGCGATGCCCTCTGGTGAACGCCCGAGGAAGATGGCCGCATTCTCGTCAAATGCGCCGGTATCAATCGGAGATCGCCAATCAAGGGTTCCGTCGGAACAGCAGACGATCTCGTGCTGGTCGCCGACCAAGACCACTCGGCTCTGCCCGTCTAGCCAAAATGAGCGAATCGCCCGCACGTCCTTTCGCAGGTGGGCCGAACGATCGAGCTCGATCCCACCAAAAGGCAGCGCCATCAGGTCATCAGCCAAGATCACATTTCTAGGTTAGGTCGACACGGTAACCTTGCGCGGTGGCAAAGGAAACGTTCGGCTCATATTTTGGCTTTCGATCTCCCAAACATCGGCGGAGTCATGGTTCTCGATCTCTCAAGATCCTCGTTGCAACGGCGGTTCTGGTTGTCATTGCAGGGATTGTCTTGACACTCACGCACCACTCGACTGGCCTATTACCGGGCTCGAATACGACAACGACCACTCAGGCTCCCCAGGGGACATCTGGCAACTCTGGAAACACCGGAACGACGGGAACCACCGGAACCACCGGGACGAGTTCAACCAGCTCGACTATTGCAAAATCCAGGAAGACGACGACAACGACTACCCCAGCGGCAAGCACTCCAGTGCCTCCCTCCCATGTCCTCGTCCAGCTTTTCAACGGTTCTGGGGTCTCTGGTCAAGTGGGAACGGCCGCGTCGCAACTCGCAGCGATTGGCTTTAGGATCAATGGAGTCGCTGATGCTGCGAGCTTCAATTACAGCAAATCGGTGATTTCATATGCACCCGGACAACTTGCTGCAGCACAGACCCTGCAGCACTACATCGGTGGTGCCACAACACTTCAGGAGTCCGCGTCGGTCCCATCCACAGAGGTTCAACTCATCACTGGCACAGATTTCACCGGTGTAACCAACTCCTGACCGACTGTATCTACCTTCCGTACCGACAAAGAGAGACCAATGTGAGCCCTTCGCCGTTCAAAGATATCCACGGAGACCGAACGCACGCCACGCGTTCATGGTTCCTCGTTCCATTGGTGACACTTGCAGCGTCGCTCGGTCTCGTTGTGTCAGGGTCCGCCGGAGCATCACCTCGACCCGACAGCACACATTCCGCGAAACTGCCCACGCCGGCATCGTTGATTAGCGCGATGAACAAAGCAATAGCCACGATGCATTCGGTGCACCTCAACATCAGCGCAGCCCAGTCCTCGCCGAAGGTAAACGAAACGATCTCACAAGACTCGGGTTACAACTCGGGTTCACAGCATGTGTCTACCGGCAACGAGCGCGCGAGCGTCCTGTTGACTCCATCAAACGCCTATCTTTCAGGCAACAGCTCTGGTCTCTCGGCCTTTTTTGCGCTGCCTCCCGATGACCTTCCACTCGTAGGTACGAAATGGATTGTGATCAAATCTGGCGCAACGCAGTACAAGACATTTGTCAGCACCATCGGTTACAAGAGCCTTTTCAAGAACCTCATTCCGAGCTCAAAGCCACTCTCGATCAGAGCTACCATGTATCACTCTGCGAAGGCGTACGCAATCTTGTGGCAGATCTCGAGCGGAACGTCGACCACGAAGCTGAGCCTCTATCTCCCGCAGATCGGCAAGGAGCTCCCAATTGCAGAGACTGCAGTGTCAGGGACAACCGTCGAACAATCTGTCCTCAGCCAATGGAACAAGAAGATTGTTGTGACAGCGCCGACCAACACCGTCGCGATCTCCAAACTTCACACGAGCTAGAAGAGGCGACCCAAGACCGTCATCATGCACTCATAACATAGTATCTCTATTAAAGTAATAGGGATACTGCTATTCTCCCCTGTCGGGACCATAGACTCGTGACAGGAGAGCCCTTCAGTGCAGATCGATGCTGGTATAGCGCTCGCAAGCGCGCCCGTCGGGCTGCTTATCGGACTCACTAGTACTGGGGGCGGCGCTTTGCTGACGCCGATGCTGGTCGTGCTCTTTCACGTCAAATCAGCCACCGCCATCTCGAGCGATCTGGTCGCCTCGGTTTTCATACGTCCAATCGCTGCTGCGGTGCACATCAAGAGACAGACAGTCAATTACGCCCTTGTCGGTTTGCTCTCCCTCGGCTCCATACCCATGGCATTTGTTGGCGCGGAACTTCGGCATCAGATGACCCGCAGTGTCGACTTCAACCGCGTGACCGCGATATTGCTTGGCCTGATGCTGATCACTGGCGCGCTCGTGCTCTGCGCACGCGACTTTCGCGAAAAGCGTCAGGTCTATGATGAGACAACATTGCAAGATCGGTTCCGACGAGATACCTCAATCGCGAAACCATTTACCGCGCGACCATTCCTTACCCTCGCAATAGGTATGTTCGGAGGGATCTGCGTCGCAATGACCTCTGTCGGCGCAGGAGCGGTGATGATTGCCCTTCTGGTTCTTGTTTATCCAGCCCTTAATGCACGCCATCTCGTCGGAACCGATCTTGCCCAGGCAGTTCCTCTCACTCTGGCAGCTGCGATCGGATCCCTGCTCTTCTCGCACGTCAATTTGTCGCTTGCGGGATCGATCATGCTTGGAGGTGTGCCGGGAGTTGCGATTGGTGCGGCGATTTCGTCTCGCGCTCCGACACGGGCAATTCAGCCACTCGTCGCGCTCGCCATCTTTTTTTCCGGTCTCAAATTTCTTTGGCTGAATGATTTACTGATCGCGATGCTGCTTGTGCTCGCGGCCATCACGCTGCCCGTGCTTGAATTCAGAAACCGACGGTCAAGAGCAAGATCGGGAGATCTCGCACAAGAGAACCCAAGATCGATCTATTCCGGGTCAGATACCGGTCTTGCCATCAACTGCCTCTCGCAACAGGTCGGCGTGCCCGTTGTGTCTGGCGTACTCCTCAATCAAATGAAAGAGGATCCAGCGCATCGACACGTACTGGTCACCCCGTCGCGGGCCGACCGCGATCTGATCAAACGAGGAGGTCTCGGCGACAATCTTTCGCGAGTGCTCACAGGCGCCGAGGAAAAGCTCCAGGCTCTGTTCAAGATCAGGACCGCTGAGGTCATTGAACGCTGCATCGGGGTCCTCGGCGGTCCGGAAGAGACCGGTCGGCTCTCCGCCTTGAAAGCGGGCGATGAACCACATCTTTTCGACATCAGTCATGTGGCGTACGAGGCCAAGCAGTGACATCGATGAGGGCGGGACGGAGTGCTGTTTCGCCTGTTCAGTGGTTAATCCAGCACATTTCTTCACAAGAGTTGCGCGGTGAAAGTCGATAAAGGAGAGCAGCATCTCCTCATCGGTTCCTACGATCGGTGTCTCAATTCGGTTGATCTCCATCTCGAGACGATACCCCGCCGTCTCCTCAAAACGAGTGAATTTTCACAGGTTCTCACTGCGCTCAAAGGCCACGGAGATTCCCTGGCCGACACCGATACACATGGTTGCAAGCCCAAGACCGACGTCCTCGCGGTGCATGCGATACAACAAAGTGGTCGCAATCCTGGCTCCCGATGCACCGAGCGGGTGCCCGATCGCAAGCGCGCCGCCAAGACCATTGAGGCGTGGATCGCCAATGTCGAGTGCAAGCTCTTGCGCGACGCCGATCACCTGCGCAGCAAATGCCTCGTTGATCTCGATCGCACCAAAATCATCAAGTCCAATCGAAAGACGCTCGAGCAGTCGCTCGGTTGAAGCTACGGGCCCGAGTCCCATCAGATCAGGGGTGATTCCTGCGACCGCTCCGCCGAGCACGCGGGCGAGAGGCTTTCGTTCGAGGCGCTTCGCGAAAGATTTGCTAACCAACACCAGCGCCGCGGCCCCGTCGTTGAGCGGACTGGAATTTCCCGCGGTAACACTGCCACCTTTACGAAACACCGGCTCCAAAGCGCTCAGCGCGCCAAGAGTCGTCTCTCTGCGAGGGCCCTGATCAACGAAAATCTCGCCACCAGAGCGCGCCAGCACAGGTGCGATCTCTTCGCCAAAGACACCGTCGTCAAGCGCCTGGATCGCCCGTAGGTGGCTTTCAAACGCAAAGCGGTCCTGTGCCTCACGGGAGATCGCGAGCATCTCGGCCACATTCTCTGCCGTAGCTCCGAGCGAGACGGTCCACTCCTTGGGCATCTGTTCGTTCACCAGCCGCCATCCGAGGGTGGTATCTACAAGATCTAGCGAACGCGGTAGCGCTGAGTCGGGTCGAGCAATGACAAATGGCGCGCGGCTCATGGACTCCACGCCGCCGACTATCACGCAATCGGCCTCACCGAGGGCAATCTGTCGATATCCCGACAACAGAGCCTCAAGACTCGAGCCACACAACCGGTTGACCGTGACCCCAGGGGTCTCGACACCAAGTCCAGCGAGCAGGGCTGCCATGCGAGCAACGTTTCGGTTGTCCTCTCCGGCCTGATTGGCCGCACCGAACACAACGTCGTCAACCCCGAGACCGACGAGATCGGGATTCCGGTCAATGAGTTTTCTGATTACGGTAGCCGCGAGATCATCTGGCCGAATATGCGAAAGTGTGCCGCGGTAGCGCCCTACCGGTGTCCGGACTGCATCAAGCACAAGCACCGGTCGCCCAAGAGTCTCCAAACCAACTTGTCCTCTCATACCAATGCACCTATCGACGCCGTATCCGAGGAAAACGATGATACAACCGCTCGACCGATCTGAGAGTTGATGATCTCGATGATCAAGAACCCCTTATCGGACACGGACCGTAACCCTCCAGGCTGCATTGGCTGCGCTGCACAGAAGAGCCTCACCGCAGCTACTGCGCGCTGCGCTGATGACCGAGACACCCGACGCAATAGCAACAAAGGATTCAACAACTGTTCCGCAACCAGATCCTGGAAGATGAGGACAGTTGTACTTCCGATGTGTCACTGAAGAGCCAAATGTGTGAAGCGCCCGACCCGATGGACGCTGAATCTTCCAGTAGGTCGAGTCCATGGTTACGACAAGATGTTCACCCTCAACGAGCGTGACATGTGGCAGGTGTTCAGATGAATCGACCCTGAAAGTTATGACTGGTGAACCTCTTTTCAATCCCGCCAACGCGGGAATCGAAAGTCCAGCAGCGATGATCGCGACGGGAATCGTTCTTGTAAGCAGACGAGCAACTCGTCGCATCGGCTCCTCTTTTGAAGCAGATTCATATGACACTGTGTCTCCCCTCCGCCAGAATCACCGAGCGCTCCCGTCTTGCTCCCGCGCCGCGAAGGGCAATGGCCATCGTGGCCCTTCAGTGGCCGCCCGCAGGTCGGCTACGTGTAAGCCTTCATGTGTGACACGATTCGGTGCTTTGACACCTTTGCGCCCCGCTTGTGCTTAACGATCGTGTGGCTCCGGCGAGACGCGGAGTGGGGGCTGACGATCATCTGGAACGAAGTCCGCGCGGAGTTGTGGACACTGTCGAACGCGAGAACAGTCACGTCGTAGGTTCCAGATACACGCGGCACACCAAAAATCCTCCCTGAATTTCCCCGTGCGTAAAGTCCGCGAGGGAGTCCGAATGCGCGTATCAGGAGCCGAGCACGGGCCGAATCTGAGACCGTAAGGGCGAGTCGGAAGGAGGTGCGCGCCCGCAACTGCTGTATCCCAGGGTTGACAATCGTGATCGACTCCGAGGGCTGCACCGTTGTCGTCGAAGTTGGGACCGGCACTGTGGTTGTTGTAGTCGTCGAGGTCGTCGTGGTTGTGGTCAAGGTCGTTGTCGTTGTCGTTGGCGTTGTGGTAGTCGTCGAGGCCGTTGTGGTCGTTGTGGTCGTCGCGGGCATGACGCCCTCACCAATCTCACAGGCACCCGCGAGATTGGACCAAGTGGCCTGCATCGGGAGGGACCCAGTCGCAAAGGTCAGATCCTGAGCCCCAGAGGTACCACCGACTCCAGCCCATGCGCACTTGTCGCCAGTCTCGTTCCCGTTTGTATCTACCCATCCGCCCGCAGGAATCTCATCGGTTAGGGTCTCTGCGTATTCATGACCTGCAACAAGGGTCACCCCATCAAGCGCACCTGCACTACCGGGATTGACATAGTTCGCGCCACAGTTCACGCCTGCATCAGTGACGTAAGGCATATTGGTAAAGGCAATGTCGCCATAGGGAGATGGCGCAGGACCGCCAGAGAGCGACGTATCGCCGTTCCAATCGTGCCAGGCACAGAAGGTTGCGCCCGAATCGAATCCTCCGGGGTAGGTGCCCGTCGGGCTGACGACAATGTACTGCACATTGCGATTCTCAGCACCGGTGACGTTTTGAAAATGCCCGGCCGCTGCGATTGCCTCCGCGGCGACCTGGTTGTCCGTAGCCTGAGAGGGAGCGGGAGCCAGATTGTCGACCCAGACGCCCGAAAGCACACCCGAAGACCCCGGCAATCCCACGTGGGGTGCGCTTGCGGGACAGATCGTCGTACCGGCTGTAACACCCTGACAGTATTCAGACATCACTCCAGACCACTGTTCCGCATCTGTTCCGAGCCCTGCGTACAACTGCTCGAGTCGCAGACCAAGACCGGAAGGATCGATGGATCCGACGGTATATCCGCCCGAGGTAACCGGGCTTCCCCACTGACTCCCCCAAAACACCACATATACCTGAGGCGTCCCTGTTGTCACACCGATTCCATCGGCAGCGCCACCTTGGTAGACCAACTGCGCCGTGGCCGACAGCGAGCCAAGTGAGCCCTGGTTGCGGATCCCACGACTCCAGGCGCCTCGTGTCGGAAAGAGGATCTTGTGTAAACGAAAATGTGAGTGGTACTTCGGCAGACGAGGATGGCGCGAAGCGGCAAGTACTCCACCGGTGAGTAAAGGTATACCAAACGCACTCAACGCCACGACGGCGAGCACAAGGTTGAACGGCCGACGACGAACCCCCATGGCCTCAACGTCCCTCTTGTTGCAAAGCTGCCGACAGCGGTCTCACATCGGTCTGGATCATCTCGATCCTCGAACATCTCCCGCAACTCTACCAGCGCCCGACAAATCTGCACGGGCGCTGCTGAGCCTCCAGAACGGTCTACCGAACGAGAGCTTGCGAATGTCTCCAGGCACAAATGGCCACAAACGAACCACAGGCCGGGTGCGAGAACCCGGCCCTCAAGGTGCCGTGGCTATTTCGACGAAGAGATCGTCGAGGAGGAGCCCTTCTGTCGCTTCTCGGCTCGTTTTTCTTTGAGCGATTTACCCGGCTTTTTTGCTGAGTCCTTCTTTGGCGATTTATCTGCCATGATCAGCTCCTTTTGGATAGATGAAAAAAATCCCCGCCACCAAGCAACATCAGCTACT
>Ga0307373_10003722_pt1 | contig 26269 bp, 22 predicted proteins | sample OX2MG_FD_202534 | JGI IMG/M metagenome (GOLD analysis project Ga0307373, IMG submission 202534) | Soil microbial communities from Risofladan, Vaasa, Finland - OX-2 | ecosystem: Environmental > Terrestrial > Soil > Coastal area > Acid sulfate soil | place: Finland: Risofladan, Vaasa | collected...
CCAGGCCGTCCACCACCGGGGTCTTGGCCAGGAGCGACGCCTCGACGACCCCGGCGTGGCACGCCACGACGACCAGCCCGCCCGGGTGGCGGGCCACGACCGCATCGAGCGTTTCGGCCACCCGGTTCACGAATCCGATCCAGCTCTCGCCCCCGGGCGCGATCGTCCGGCCCGGGTCGACGTCCCAGTCCGGGTTGCCGAACCGCTGGCTGAAGGCCGACCAGTCGAGCCCGTCGGCCTCTCCGGGGTGGAGCTCGCAGAAGCCGCACTCCTCCACGATCCGGGGCGGTTCGCCGGCCGTCCCCCCGTCGCCGACGGGCGCCAGGGCGGGGGCCAGGATGGCCGCCGTCTCGACCGCCCGGGGCAGGATGCTGGCGTACAGGGCGTCGGCTCCGGCCAACTCGCCCGTCTCGTCGAGGCGGTCCCGCAGCACGGCCACCTGGGCCCGTCCCCGATCGGTCAGGCCCGTGCAGCCGATCGGGCCGCCGCACACCCCCGACACATTGCAGACGGCCTCGCCGTGGCGGACCAGCACGAGGGTGGTGGCCGACGGGGCGCTCGCCCCCATGGTCCGGATGCCGGCCGGGGGCGCCCCGGGCGAGGGACCCTCGGGGGCGCCCGTCCCCGCCCCGGCCAGCGCGTCGAACCCCGTGCCCGCCGCCCCGGCGGAACGGGTCACGCGAGCTCCCCGACGAACCGCTCGAGCTGGCGGAGGGTGCGGCACTCCACGACCTCGTCGCAGTGGTTGGCGTACTCGCCCACGATGGAGTCCCCCGAGTCCCAGTAGGCCCGGGGCTCGGGGTTCAGCCAGTACACGTGGCGTGCCCGGGACCGGATCTCCTTGACCACCCACGATCCCGAGGCGTGGTAGTTGTTCCGGGCGTCGCCCAGCAGGAGCACGCTGGTACGGGGCGTGATCTCCTCGCCCCACCGCTCCCAGAACACGGTGAGGGCGTGCCCGTAGTCGGAGTGCCCGTCCACCCAGACCACGTCGGCCTCGGTGTTGATCCGGTGCACCGCCTGGGTCGGGTCGTCGACCCCTTCGAAGAAGCTGGTCACCTCGTCGATCCCGTCGATGAAGACGAAGCTCCGGACCTTGGAGAACTGCGAGCTGATGGCGTGCACCAGGTGGAGGGTGAACCGGGCGAAGCTGGCCACCGACCCCGAGATGTCGGCGATGACGATGATCTCGGGCTTCGACGGACGCGGGTAGCGGAACCGGGGCTCCACCGGCACCCCTCCCGTCGACAGCGAGTGGCGGACCGTGGAGCGGAAGTCGAGGGGACCCTTGCGCCCGTGCCGGCGCTTGCGGGCGAGGCGCACGGCCAGCTTCCGCGACAGGGGAGCCAGCGACCTGCGCAGCGCCACCAGCTCGTCACGGGTGGCGTGCATCACGTCGATGTCCTCCGGGAGCGGCTTCCGGATGGACTTGGCCAGCGCCTCGCTCCCGCGGTCGGCCACCAGTCGACGCCGGATCTCGCTCTCGATCTCCTTGCGCAGCTGGTCGATCCGGGCCTGGTACTCGTCGCGCAGCAGGCGCTCCTCGAGCGGGGTGAGCGTCACGTCGGGTCCGCGGTGGCCCGTCTCGGCGTTCTCGGCCGAGGTGACCCGTCGGGCCTCGTCGACCAGCCGCTCCAGGACCTTGTCGAGGTCCAGGTTCCGGAGGGTCCGGTAGAGGTAGTAGGTGCCGCCGACGGGGCGGCCGGCCTCCATGCCCCCGTAGCGGCTGACGGCCTGGCGGGCCACCGCCTGGATCATCGAGCTGTTGGCGCCGAGCAGTGCCTTGTAGAGCAGGTCGGCGAGTTCCTCGGGGGTCATCCCCTCGCCCCCGCCGCCCCCTCGGCCCTTGCCCCGCATCCCGCCCTGGCCCGGCTGGCCGGATCCCTCGTCCTCGGCCTCGGTCTCGCCACCGGGCCCCTCGTCCCCGCCGTCGATCGCGTACCCGGGCCCGCGCAGGCTGAAGTAGATCTCGAAGGCCGTCTCATAGGCGGGCCAGTGCGTCGACGACTTCACCAGGCTTGCGCCGAGGGTGTACTTGATGGCCTCGCGGTCCTCGAGGGGGACGTGCTTCAGCGTCTCGGCGGCGTCGAGGTGCTCCGACAGCGACACCGGGATACCGGCGGCGCGCAGCTCGGCCACGAAGCCGGTCAGGAGGTCCAGCACGCCCGGCCCCGACTCAGCCCGAGGAGTCCAGGCCGGCCAGCTCCTTGGACGCCCGGTCGATGTCCGAGCGGTACTTGAGCAGGATGTGCAGCGTGTCCTTGGCCTGCTCGGCGTCGATGGACTCGACCCCGAGCACCACCAGCGTCCGGGCCCAGTCGAGGGTCTCGGAGACGGACGGGGCCTTCTTCAGGTCGAGCGAGCGGATCGAGCGCACGATCCGCGCCACCTGGTCGGCCAGGGCCTGGTTGATACCGGGCACACGGGTCTCGATGATGGCCCGCTCGCGCTCCAGCTGCGGGTAGTCGATGTGCAGGTAGAGACACCGGCGCTTCAGCGCCTCGGACAGCTCGCGGGTGTTGTTCGAGGTGAGGAACACGAGCGGGATCTGCCGGGCCCGGACGGTACCCAGCTCGGGGATCGACACCTGGTACTCCGAGAGGATCTCGAGCAGCAGCGCCTCGGTCTCGAGCTCCACCCGGTCGACCTCGTCGATGAGCAGCACCACCGGGTCCTCCGACTTGATGGCTTCGAGCAGCGGCCGGGTGAGCAGGAACTCCTCGCTGAAGATGTCCTCCTCCAGCTGTTCCCACGACTGGCCCGAGTCGGCCTGGATCCGCAGGAGCTGCTTCTTGTAGTTCCACTCGTAGAGGGCCTTCGACTCGTCGAGCCCCTCGTAGCACTGGAGGCGGATCAGCCGGCTGCCGGTCAGGCGCGCCACCGACTTGGCCAGCTCGGTCTTCCCGGTCCCCGCCGGCCCCTCGACCAGCACCGGCTTGGCCAGCCGGTCGGCCAGGTAGACGACGCCGGAGATGCCCTCGTCGGCCAGGTAGTCCACACCGGCGAGCCCGGTGCGGACCGCGTCGATCGAGTCGAATCGCGGCGGCCCCGCCTCGGGGAACCCGGAGGTGATCTCCTCGGTGCGGGTTCCACCGGGCCCGGGGGCCGTGTCGGTCGGATCGCTGCTCATGTACGTACCTGCCCTGTTCCTGTGACGACGAATCGGACGGAGGTGAGTTCGCGGAGGCCCATCGGGCCCCGGGCGTGAAGCTTCTGGGTGGAGATGCCGATCTCGGCCCCGAGTCCGAGTTCGGCCCCGTCGACGAAGCGGGTCGAGGCGTTGACCACCACGGCCGCGGCGTCGATCTCGGCCGTGAACCGGCCGGCGGCGCCGATGTCCCGGGTCACGATGGCCTCCGAGTGGCCCGACCCGTACCGGGAGACGTGGTCGATGGCGGCGTCCAGGTCGTCGACCGTGGCGACGCTCAGCACGGGTCCGAGGAACTCGGCGGCGAAGTCCTCCTCGGTGGCCGACCCGATCCCCGGCAGCACGGCCCGGGTCGCCTCGTCGCCCAGCAGGGTGACGCCGCCGAGGGCGGCGGCGATCCGGGGCAGGAACTCGGCGGCCACGTCCCGGTGCACCACGAGGGACTCGGCGGCGTTGCACACGCCGGGTCGCTGGGTCTTGGCGTTGACCACGATGGACTCGGCCATGTCGAGGTCGGCGGCTGCGTCCACGTAGACGTGGCAGTTGCCGATCCCGTCCACGACGTAGGGCACCGTGGCGTGCTCCTGGATCGACGCGACCAGCGAGGCCCCTCCCCGGGGGATGAGGCAGTCGATGATGCCGGTCAGCTGCATGAAGGCCACGGCGCCCTCGCGGGTGGTGTCGGTCACCAGGCCCACGGCGGCCGTCGGGAGTCCGGCCTTGGCCAGCCCGTCGCGCAGGGCGGCGGCCACGGCCCGGTTGGTCGTGATGGCACTGGACGAGCCGCGCAGCAGCACGGCGTTGCCGGACTTCAGGCAGAGCCCGGCGGCGTCGCTGGTGACGTTCGGTCGGTTCTCGTAGATGATGCCGATCACCCCGAGCGGGATCCGCACCCGCTCGACCCGCAGGCCGTTGGGCCGGACCCAGCCGTCGACGACCTCACCCACCGGGTCCGCCAGGCCGGCGACGTCCCGCAAGCCGGCCGCCATCCCGGTGATCCTCGCGGCGTCGAGCCGGAGCCGGTCGAGCGATGTCGCGTCCGCTCCGGCTTCGGTGGCACGGGCGAGGTCGGTGTCGTTGGCGGCCAGAACCGCGTCCGCCCGCTCCTCGAGCAGGTCGGCCGCGAAGCGGAGGGCGTCGTCGCGGGCGGCCGACGACGAGCGCGCCACCACCCGGCCGGCGGCCACGGCCGCTCGACCGAGCTCGACCATCGCAGGGGACGGGCTGTTCGGCACCGGGCCAGCGTACTTGCCGGTCCCGGGGGGTCGGTGCGGCGGCAACGGGGCGGCGGTCCCCCCGCCCCGGGGGACCCGACCGTACGATGGGCCCGGCCGGGTCGGGTGGCTCGGCCCCGCGACCGGGAGGATCGAGCATGTCGACCATGGAGCCACCGTCCCCGGACGACCCGGCGGCCGTCGACGCCGCCGCCGGCGTCGTCCACCGCATACTCGGAACGGTGATGCCGGTCCTGCAGGTCGACCTCGATCCCGGACAGTCGGTGGTCTCGCCCGGCGGCGAGGTGTCGTGGATGTCCTCGACGATCGGGATGACCACGTCCACCCAGGGCGCGGGGTCCAAGGGCGTCATGGGGGCCCTCAAGCGGACGGTATCGGGTGGAGGGCTCTTCGTCACCCGCTACGAGGCCGACGGCGGTCCGGGCACCGTGTCGTTCGCAGCCAAGATGCCCGGCGAGATCCGTCCGGTCGCCATCGCCGCCGACCGTGAGTACCTGGTCCACCGCCACGGGTTCCTGGCCGCCACCTCGGACGTGAACATCACCATCGGGTTCCAGCAGAAGCTCGGAGCCGGGATCTTCGGCGGCAGCGGCTTCATCCTCCAGCGGGTCACCGGCCGCGGGACGGCCTGGATCGAGCTGTCGGGCGAGCTCGTCGAGTACCACCTGGCCCCGGGGGAGAACCTCCGGGTGATCCCCGGGCACGTCGGGCTCTTCGATGCGAACATGAGCTTCGAGATCACCATGGTCAAGGGCATCAAGAACCTGCTCTTCGGTGCCGAGACGCTCTTCCTGGCCTCGCTCACCGGTCCCGGCATGGTGTGGCTCCAGACCATGCCCATCTCCCAGCTGGCCCACTCGCTCGCCCCGTACCTGCCCCAGCAGGAGAACTCGAATTCGGGTTCGGCCGGGTCGATCATCGGCGGTCTGCTCAAGAACTAGCGGCCCCGTGCAGGCGGGCCGGAATCAGCCGAGCACGACGAGGTCGTCCCGGTGCACCACTTCGGCCGTCACGTCCTCGGGCAGGTCCTCGGACCGGAGGCCCGTCCACCCGGCCACGTCGTCGGACGCATGGCGGACCAGGCCCTTGGCGAAGACGGCGCCGTCCGGGCCCACCAGCTCCACGGCGTCGTCGATGCCGAAGTCCCCGTGGACCGACACGATCCCGGCGGGGAGCAGCGACCGTCCCCGCTCGACCAGTGCCTGGCGGGCGCCGGCGTCCACCACGATCGACCCCGAGGCCCCGATGGCGAAGGCGATCCACAGCTTTCGGGCCGGCAGCACCACCTCTCGGGGCCGGAACCGCGTCCCCACGCCGGGGGTGCCCCCCGCCACCGAGGCGAGTACGCCCGGTCGGGCGGCATCGGCGATGACCGCCTCGATCCCCGACCAGACGGCGATCTTGGCCGCCGCCAGCTTGGAGCCCATGCCCCCGCTGCCCACGGCGGTGCCGGGACCCCCGGCGATGGCCTCGAGCTCGTGGTCGATCTCGACGACCTCCTCGATGAGCGAGGCATCCGCCTCCCGTCGGGGGTCACCGGTCAGCAGGCCGGCGGTGTCGGTCAGCAGCACGAGGAGACCGGCGCCCACGAGGTGGGCCACCAGGGCGGCGAGGCGGTCGTTGTCGCCGAAGCGGATCTCCTCGTCGGCCACGGCGTCGTTCTCGTTGACGACGGGGACCACGCCGAGCTCGAGCAGCCGGCCGAGGGTCTGGCGGGCGTGCAGGTACTGGCTGCGGTGGACGAAGTCGAGGGGGGCGAGGAGGACCTGGCCGGCGACGAGCCCGTGCCGCCCGAGGGCGTCGCTCCAGACCCGCATCAGCAGGTGTTGGCCCACGGCGGCCACCGCCTGCAGCGTGGCCAGGTCCGAGGGTCGGGTACGGCCCTCGGCCAGGGTCGTCCACCCCGCGGCGATGGCACCCGAGGTCACGATGACCACCCGGTGCCCCGCCGCCCGGGCCTGGGCGACCTCACCGGCCAACTTGTCGATGGCGTCGGTGTCCACGCGTCCGTCGCCGGTCGTGACCGACGACGACCCGATCTTGACCACCAGGGTGCGGCCGGCGGCGTGCACCTCAGCGACCCCGGCGCCTGCTGGCGGGCTGGCCGGTGAACTCCGGCTGGTCCCGGTACCAGGTGAAGGACAGGTCGGCGATGTGCACCGTGTCCCCGTCCCGGGCACCGGCCCGGGCCAGTGCCCGGTCCACGCCCAGCCGCCGGAGCCGGCCCTGGACGTAGTCGGCCGCCTCGTCGGTGGTGACGTCGTTGAGGGCGACGGCCCGCTCCGCCACCTTTCCGAGCACGGCGAACTCGTGCTCCCCCACCCGCTCGACGGTGAAGCCCTCGGGTAGCGGACGGTGGATGACGATGGTCCCGTCGGCCTCGGGTTCGGCCGTGCGGGCGCCCGCGACCAGTGCGGCCAGACGACCCACCAGGGCCGGGATCCCCCGCCCGGTCACCGAGGAGATCACCAGGTCGGGGTGGAATCCGTCGGCCTCGCCACCCGTCGCGCCGCCGGCACCGACGGAGGTCGGTCCGGCGCGGTCGAACGTCTCGGCGGCCGCCGGTTCCGGCAGGTCCTCCGGTGCCACCATGTCGGCCTTCGACCCCACCACCAGCCGGGGACGGTCCAGCAGCTCCGGCTGGTACCGCCGCAGCTCGTCGACGAGGACCCGGTGCTGCTCGGCCGGTGGGACCCCGGTGACGGGGTCGAGCTCGACCAGGATCACCAGCACCCGGGCCCGGGTGATGTGGCGCAGGAACTGGTGGCCGAGGCCCTTGCCCTCGGCCGCGCCCTCGACCAGTCCGGGGATGTCGGCCACGGTGAAGTTCGCCTCGTCGTCGGTTCGGACGACCCCCAGGTGGGGCTCGAGGGTCGTGAACGGGTAGTCGGCGATCTTGGGCTTGGCCGCCGAGATCCTCGAGATGAGCGTCGACTTGCCCACGTTGGGGAAGCCCACCAGGGCCACGTCGGCCACCAGGGCCAGCTCGAGGTCGAACCACTCCTCGTGGCCCTTCTCCCCCTGCTCGGCGAAGGTGGGGGCCCGGCGGTTGTTGGACAGGAAGCTGGCGTTTCCCCGCCCTCCCCGGCCGCCCTCGCCCGCCAGCCAGCGGTCGCCCGGATTGGCCAGGTCGGCCAGCAGGGTGCCGTCGGCCCGTCGGGCCCGGGTGCCCACCGGGACGGCGACCTCGAGATCCTTGCCCCGGGCACCGTGCTTCTTCTTCCCGCCGCCGTGGCCGCCGTTCTCGGCCGCCCGGTGCGGGTGGTCGCGGAACGGGAGCAGCGAGGACTGGTTGGTGGTGGCGACCAGCCAGACGTTGCCGCCACGGCCGCCGTCCCCACCGTCGGGACCGCCCTTGTCGACGTGCGCCTCCCGTCGCATGGCGACGGCGCCGGCACCGCCGTCGCCCGCCTTCACATGGAGCTGTGCCTCGTCGACGAAGCCGGACATGGGAACGATCCTACCGATCGGGGGTCTGCGCCCCCGTGTGGGGGCGTCGGGTGCGGACGGCGCACCCCGGGTCGGGCGCCGCGTCGTGCCGGTGCGTGGGCGCGGGGTGGGCCGCGGATCGGGCGACGCCGGTCAGGCGTCGACCAGTACGGTGGCGCGCAGGCGGTCCATCGCCTCCACCACGCCCAGGGCTGCGGCCAGATCGTCGTAGGAGCCGTACTCCTCCACCAGGGAGCCGAGGAACTGCTCCATCGTCTCGGGGACGACGTGGAGGATCGCCGGAGCGTAACGCTCCACCTCGTCGGCTGCCTCGGGGTACTCGGCCTTCAGGCGCTCGAGCAGGCGTTCCATGGCGGCCGACGACAGCGCGTAGTCCTCGACGATCGTCTCGTCGGGCACGCCGAGGAAGGCGAGCACCAGCGCCGACAGCACACCGGTGCGGTCCTTGCCGGCGCTGCAGTGCATGACGGCCGGGAGCGCCTCCGTCGACGCCAGCACCCGGATGGCCTCGGTCAGCACCGGCCCGCCCTCGGCGACCATGGCCCCGTACCGGTCGGCGACGTAGTCCGCCTCCCGCCACTCCGGCAGGTCCTCGGTGGCCGGCAGCACGTCGGTGAGCGGCAGGCCGACGTAGCGGACGGGGACCTCGTCCACCGGGAAGCTCCCCCGCTGCGCCGCCTCGTCGAGCGTCCGCAGGTCGATCACCGTCGTGAGCCCGAGCTCGACCAGCAGGGCGCGGTCGGTCGGTGTCAGCTTGTTGAGCCCGTCGGCCCGGAAGAGCCGACGCCACGCCACCATCCGACCGTCGAGGGTGCGGTATCCCCCGAGGTCCCGGAAATTGACGCAGCCCTCGAAGTCGAGGGTCCGGGAGGTCACGACGGGTGGACGGGGCTCAGTCGGCGGGGACGACGTCGACCAGCTTGCGGCCCTTGCGGCTCGCGAACTGGACGGTCCCGTCCGCCAGGGCGAACAGGGTGTCGTCCTTGCCCAGACCGACGTTCAGCCCGGGGTGGAACTTGGTGCCGCGCTGGCGCACGATGATGGCGCCGGTGCGCACGTCGGTGCCGCCGAAGACCTTGACACCGAGGCGCTGGGCGTTCGAGTCGCGCCCGTTCCTGGTGGAACCGCCACCCTTGGTCTTGGACATGAGAGGTACTCCTTGCGATGCGTCGTGGTCGGCCCGTCCGGGGCACGGGGCCCGGGGCGGTCGGTCGGGTGATCAGCCGGCGGCGATGCCGGTGATGGCGATGGTCGAGTACCGCTGGCGGTGGCCCCACCGGGTGCTCTGGTTCGACTTGTTCTTGTAGGTGAAGCCGCGGATCTTGGGACCGAGCTCCTCGCCCTTCACCGTCGCGGTGACGGTGGCGCCTGCCAGCTGGGCCGGCGTGGCCAGGACGGTGTCCCCGTCGACCAGGAGGACGGGCTCGAAGGTCACCTCGGCGCCGGGTTCCTCGCCCAGCAGTTCCACGCGGAGCTCCTGGCCCTCGGCCACTCGCTCCTGCTTGCCTCCGGTTCTGATGACTGCGTACATAGGGATGACAGCCTACAGCTCCGGGTCGTCAAATACTATTCCCCGGCCCTCGCAGACCGAGCAGGTGGTCGACATCGACTCGATGAGGCCCTCGGACACCCGCTTCCGGGTCATCTCCACGAGTCCCAGCTCGGAGATGTCGAACACCTGCGTACGGGTCTTGTCCCTGGCCAGGGCGGTGCGGAGGGCGGCGCCGACCTTGTCGCGGTTCTCCCGGATCTCCATGTCGATGAAGTCGATGACGATGATGCCGCCGATGTCGCGCAGCCGGAGCTGCCGGGCCACCTCGTCCGCCGCCTCCAGGTTGTTCCGGTAGACGGTCTCCTCGAGGTTGGTGGTGCCAACGTTCTTGCCCGTGTTGACGTCGATCACGGTCAGGGCCTCGGTGCGGTCGATCACCAGGGAGCCGCCCGACGGGAGGAAGACCTTGCGGTCCAGTGCCTTGTGCAGCTGCTCGTGGACGTGGAACCGCTCGAAGATGGGCAGGTCCTCGACCACGGGGTCGTAGTACTCCACCCGGTCGGCCAGCTCGGGATTGACCGCGCCGACGTAGTCGCGGACCTGCTCGTAGAGGGCCAGGTCGTCGATGACCACGGCCCGGTACTCCCGGTTGAGCTCCTCGCGGATCACCCGCACGGCGATGGCCGGCTCCCGGTAGAGCAGGGCGGCGCCCTGTCCCTTGCGTGCGTCGGCGGCGATCGCGTCCCACTGCTCGACCAGGCGTCCGATGTCGTGCTCCAGCTCCTCGGCACTCGCCCCGGCGGCGGCCGTGCGCACGATCAGCCCGTGACCCTCGGGACGCACGGCATCCACGATCCGGCGCAGGCGCTTGCGCTCCGCGTCCTCGAGGCGCTTGGAGATCCCGTAGGCGGTCGAGTTCGGCACGAGGACCACGAAGCGACCGGGGAGCGAGACCTCCTGGGTCAGCCGCGCCCCCTTCGCCCCGATCGGGTTCTTGGTGACCTGGCACAGGATCGTCTGGCCCGGCTTGAGCAGCTGCTCGATCCGGGGCTGCCCCCCGCCCTTGCCCGACTCCACGTCGTCCCTGTCGTAGCGGACGTCCCCGTGGTACAGCACGGCGTTCTTCGGCGTGCCGATGTCGATGAACGCGGCCTCCATGCCGGGAAGCACGTTCTGGACCCGTCCGCGGTAGATGTTACCGTCGATCTGCGTGGCATCGTCCGAGGCCCGGGAGATGTAGTGCTCCACGAGCGTCCGGCCCTCGAGGAGGGCGATCTGGGTCATGTCCGGCCGGACGTGGACGCAGATCTGGTACCGCCCGACGGCCTTCCCCCGTCGCTCCCGGCCACCCTTGCGTCCCTCCCCCCGTGCCGCGCCGTCCGCCTTGGCCGCCGGAGGATTCGGACGGGTGGCCCCCGCCGCGGCTCGGGTGGCGATCGGTGCCCCGATCGGTGCCCCGGCCGCGCCCCCACCGCCCCCGGTCCCGGCGCGTGCGCCTCCACGGCCGCGGTTGCGCCCACCGCCCGAGCGGGCGGGCGTCCCCGCCGGGGCCGGGGACGACCCGGCCGGTGCCGGGCGGGTGTCGCCGATGGACGGTCGGGTGTCACCGATCTTGGGACGCTCGGCGGGTGCGGCGGGCACGGGTGGGGCTGCGGTCGCGGCCGGCGGCGCGACCGCGGGGGCCGGCGCGTCGCCCGACTCCGCCCGGGACGTGCCCACGGGAGCGGAGGACCCACCGGCCGGCGCGTCGGTGTCGTCGGTGCGTCCTGAGACGGGCTCGCCCCCCGGACCACCGGCGCGCCCCCGGCCACGGCCGCCGCGGGACCCGCGCCGGCGGCGGTTGGCCGATCCCGCTCCCGTGCCGGGGCCGGTGGCGCCGGAGCCCGAGCCGTTCGCGCCGGACGGCCCTCCGGTGTCGGTCGTCCCGCTGGTACCCGTCGGGGCGACCCGCGTCGGGTCAGTGACGCGCGCCGCCTCCGGTACGCGGGTCGGGGCGTCGACCGCGGTCCGGTCGGCGGTGGGTGTCGGCGACGAGGGGGGCGATTCCGCCCCGGGCGTCTGCCCGGTAGGTGCTTCTGACATCGAATTCCCTTCTGAAACTGCTCACGACACACGCTCCAGGGCGTGCACGGCGCGGTCTGCTCCGGCCGGGACGACCCGGCCGAGGAGCGGCTCCTGACGGAGCCCGTCGCGCTCGATCCACTGTTGTGTCCTACAGGCCCGGTCGATGACCGGGATACTTCCGGGGTGGCCGTCGGTGGCCGCCCCTTCGGGCGATGTGCCGGACGGACCGCCCGACACCGCGATCAGGCCGCGCACGAGTTCCACGGGACGCACCCCGCGCGGCTGGGTCGAGAGTTCGGCGACGAGGCCGACGGTGCGCCCCGTCGGGTCCGCGGCACCGTCCGCCTGCGGATCGGCCAGGGCCAGGGCGAGCACGGACGGCCGGAGGTCGTCGACCTCCTGGCGTCCCTTGCGCTCGCGGGTGATCGGGACCGTGTCGGCCGCCAGCAGGGCGTCCACGGCGAGCGCCAACTCGTACCGGGTGATGCCGGTCAACCGCATGGTCCACGAGCACGAGGTCACGATCTGCTGGAGCGACTCCTTCGAGCGCTCGATCTCCACCGCCTCCTCGACCTCGACGCCGGAGGGCAGGAGGCCGTCGAGCAGCGCCGGCAGGGCGGCCACGTCTACGCCGGCCTCGTGCGCCCGAACCGGGTCCAGGGCCACGTCGAGGTACTCCGCCAACGACTCCGCACCCGTGGGCAGGGCCAGGCCGAAGCTGAGCTGCGGCCGCGGGGAGAACCCCTCGGTGTAGGCGAGGGGGAGGCGCGCCCGACGCAGCGCCCGCTCCCACATGCGGGCGATGTCGCGCTGGCTGGTGAAGCGGACCTTGCCGAGCTTGGCGAAGCGGAACCGGATGCGCACGTCAGTTCCTCCCCTCGGTCGCCAGCGCCACGGCGCTCCCACCCGGTGGGACCACCGGGCCGGCGCCGGACGGCGCCGTGGACAGGAATCGTACCGGCACCTGGCCCCCCGCAGAGAGATCCTGTCCGGTGCCCTGGCTCCCCCCTGCCGGGGGGACGGCGGAGGCCACCACGTGCTCGACCCCGTAGCCCGTGCAGGCACCGCAGTCGTAGCAGGGGGTCCACCGGCAGTCGGGCAGGCCGTGCTCGGCCAGGGCGTCCTCCCAGTCCTGCCACAGGAAGTCGCGGTGCAGGCCGGCGGAGACGTGGTCCCAGGGCAGCACCTCGTGCTCGGTCCGGTGCCGGTAGACGGTGTCCTCGAGGCTCATCCCGTGGGCGGCCAGGGCGTCGGTCCACAGGTCCAGGTCGAAGTACTCCGACCACTCCTGGAACGTGCCGCCGTTGCGCCACACCTGCTCCACCACGGCACCCATGCGCCGGTCGCCCCGGCTCACGATCCCCTCGGCCGCCGTCGCCTTGGGATCGTGCCATCGGACGGTCAGCCCGCGTACCGGCCGGGCGGCGTCCCGAAGCAGGTGGACCTTGCGGGTGAGTTCCTCGATCGTGTTCTGTCCGAACCACTGGAACGGCGTCTGCACCTTGGGGACGAAGCCGCCGACCGATGCGGTCACGGTGACCGATGAGTGGTACCGCTTGCCGATGGCAACGCACTGCTTGGCCAGGGCGACGATGCCGAGCGTGTCCTCGTCGGTCTCGGTGGGGAGGCCGATGAGGAAGTACAGCTTCACCCGCTTCCATCCCTGGCTGAAGGCGGCGTCGACGGCCGCGTAGAGATCTTCCTCGCGGATGAGCTTGTTGATGACCTGACGCATCCGCCACGTCCCGCCCTCGGGGGCGAAGGTCAGGCCGGTCCGCCGCACCCGCTGGATCTGGGCCGCCGTCCCCACCGTAAAGGCGTCGACCCGCAGGCTGGGCAGGCTGACGGACACCTGGCCGGAGCACGACGGGTCGTCGATGATCCCGGTGACGGTCTCCTCGATGCCCGAGTAGTCGGCGCTCGACAGCGACGTCAGGGCCACCTCGTCGTAGCCGGTGCGCTCGAGCCCCGAACGGACCATGGTCCGGACCTGGTCGGCGGGCCGCTCCCGGACCGGGCGGGTGATCATGCCCGCCTGGCAGAACCGGCAGCCCCGGGTGCAGCCCCGGAAGAGCTCCACGTTCAGCCGGTCGTGGACCACCTCGATCAGCGGAACCAGTTGGCGGCGGGGGTAGGGCCAGTCGCCGAGGTCCGTGATCGTCCGCTTCTCGATCCGGGCCGGGGTGTCGGGGAACCGGGGCGCGATACCGGCCAGGGTGCCGGTGGCCTCGTCGTAGGAGACGTCGTAGCAGGAGGGCACGTACACGCCCGGGACGCGGGACAGCGCCCGCAGCATCGCCTCGCGGTCGCAGTCGGCGCCCGGTGCGCCACGGGCCGCCCCGGTGCGGAAGGCGGAGAGGACCTCGTTGATCTCGCCGACGACCTCCTCGCCGTCGCCCAGGACGAAACAGTCGACGAAGTCGGCGAGCGGTTCGGGGTTGAAGACGCAGTGCCCACCGGCCATCACCACCGGGTGTTCCGCCGTGCGGTCGGCGGCCCGCACGGGCACCCCGGCCAGGTCGATCAGGTTGAGGACGTTGGTGTAGACGAGCTCCGCCGACAGGTTGAAGGCGAGCACGTCGAACCCGGCGGCCGGGTGGTGGCCCTCGACGGAGAACAGCGGCAGCCCGGCAGCCCGCATGGCAGCCTCCATGTCCACCCAGGGGGCATAGGACCGCTCCGCCGCAGCGTCGTCGCGCTCGTTGAGGATCTCGTAGAGGATCTGGAGGCCCTGGTTGGGCAGGCCGACCTCGTAGGTGTCGGGGTACACCAGCAGCCACGACACCGTGTTCGGGCCGTGCTCGGCCTCCTGTGCGCCGAGTTCGCCCCCGATGTAGCGGGCCGGCTTCGTGACGTGGGCGAGGAGCGGCTCGATCCGTGGCCAGAGGGACTCCATGTCCCCCTCCATCCTAGGGGCACCCCGGAGACCCTCCGGACCGGGCGGTCCCTTCGACCCCCGGGGCACGACCCGACGGGGCCGGCGGGGATTCCACAGGGTGCGTCCCGTGGTCGCCCCGACCGGTTCAGCCCGGCAGGGTCGTCGTGGTCGTCGTGGGCGTCGTGGTCGGGGTCCCCGCCCCCGTCGCGGGGGTCGTGGACGTGGTCGTGGAGGTGGGTGGCGCGACCGGGGTGGTGCTCTGGGTGGCGGAGGCCGGCGGGGGGATGGCCGCGGGGGCGATCGGGTGGGTGGCCAGGTAGGAGAAGATCTGGCTGACGACGGGTGCCGCGGCCGTGGCGCCGTAGCCGGCCTGGTCGATCACGCAGACCACGACGTACTGGGGATCGGCGGTGGGGCCCCAGGCCACGAACCAGGCCGTCGGCTCCTTGCCGGCCACGGTGTCGGCCGTTCCGGTCTTGCCGGCCAGGCCTCCCGGGAACGTCGCCAGCCCGGGGATCCCGTAGGCCGTGCCGTGCGGATTGGTGATCACGCCCTCGAACCCGCTGAGCATGGACTGGCGATCCTGGGGCGAGAGGGTCACGTGGCCGGCCACCTGGGGCGTGAATCGGGTGACCACCTTGCCCGAGGGTGAGACCACGGCGGCCGCCACCTGCGGGACGTAGCGGGTCCCCCCGTTGGCGAAGGTCGCATAGGCCACCGCCTGCTCGATGGGGGTGATCACCGTCGCCCCCTGCCCGAAGGCCATCTCCATGGCGTCGCCCGTGTACCACGTGGTGGTGGGGAATCCGGTGGGGCTGATGGCGTGCAGCTTCAGCCGCTCGGCCTGGCTGTCGACCCGGCCCTTGATCTCGCCGGGCAGGTCGATGCCGGTCAGCTGGCCGAGGCTGTACTGACCGGCGACGTCCTGGATGGGGGTCTGTCCGTAGGTCGCGCGCTGGACGTAGAACTGGGCCCCCAGGTTGTAGAAGAAGTCGTCGTCGGACGCCGTGAGCGCGGTCGACATGTCGATGTAGCCGAGGGCCCCGTCGCCCGGGGCGTTGTGGAGGGTGCACGTGGTGCTCTGGTACTGACACCCCGGGGCGGTGTAGGTGCCGGTGTCGTGGAACAGCTGGCTCGGGGTCCACAGGCCGGCCTGGAGCGCGGCGGTTGCGGTGTTCAGCTTGAAGGTCGAGCCCGGGGTGTAGACGCCGTCGATGGCCCGATTCAGCAGGGGCGCGGTGGCCGGGTCCGACAGGGTGGCGTACTGCGACTGGGTGATCCCCCCGACCCACACCGACGGGTTGTAGCTCGGGTACGACGACATGGCGTAGACGGCGCCGGACTGGGGGTTCATGACCACGACGGCGCCGCCCGATGCGGCCGGGTAGCAGCCGGTGTTGTTGTTGCAGGCCTTGTCGAACGTCTTGTGCAGGCTCAGGACCTGGGAGGCCAGGGCGTTGTCGGCCACCTGCTGGAGGTTGGTGTCGAGGTTCGTCACGACGTCGTTGCCGGGCGTCGGCGGGGTCGACTTGATGACGCCGGCAACCTGCCCCGTCGGGTCGACCTCGAGTTCCTGGCGGCCCGGCACCCCGTGGAGCTGGGTCTCGTACTGGTACTCGAGGCCGGCCTGGCCGAAGGCGTCCCCGGCCTGGTACCCCTGGGACGCCCGGGACTTGAGCTCGGCCGCATTGATGGTCCCGACGTAGCCGAGCGCCTGGGCCGCCGGGTAGGTCCCCTGGGCCGGCCCGGGCAACTCGGTCTGGGGGTAGTCGCGCTGGGTCGTCTGCTGGGACGCCACGCCGGGGAACTCGGCCTGGTGCTCCTTGATGTAGATGACGTCGGCCAGCGGGGCGTCGGCCAGGATGGGGACGGGCTTGTACAGGCTGTACTGCTGGTTGGCGATGGCCGCCTGGACCTGCTGGGGAGTCTCCCCCACCACCGCCGCCAGGCGGCCGATGACCGTCGGGTCCTGCTGGGCCGCCACCCGGGACAGGGTGATCTCCTCGGTGACCTTGTTGTCGGCCAGCGGGTTGCCGTTGCGGTCGAGGATGAGCCCCCGGGTGGGGGTCACCGGTACGGTACGGATCTGGTTGGCCACGACGGCCTGGGCGGCGGCCGGAGCCTGGAGGACCTGGAGCGCCCACAGCCGCAGGCCGAGGACGGCGAACAGCCCGACCACGGCGACCCCGACGATGCGCAGCCGCAGCCCGGGACGGGCCTCGGTGGTGTCGGGCGCGTCGAGGAGCGACTCGACCGAGAACCGGCTCTGGCGCATGCGCGGTTGACGGGCCTTGGTGCGCACCGGCTTGCTCCCGGTGGTCGCCTGGAAGATGCGCTTCTCGCCGAAGGGATGGCGCAGGGATCGGCTCACGGGCCACCAGTATCCCAAGTCGGCCCGGCCTCCGGTACGCGGGACGGTCCCGACGCCCCCGCCGCGGCCCGGTGGGCCGGCCCAGGGTCCGGGGCGAGCGCGGGGTCCGGAGCGGCGCCCACCCGTCGTCTCATCGTGCGGCACCCACCCCGACGTCGGAGGTGGGCATCCCCTCGGTCGACGACTGGGTCATCCCCCACGACATCACCCGCATGGCCGGCAGGGCCAGTACGGCGTTGGTCACCGACACCACCACCACGATGCGAGCCAGGGCGACATGGAGCATCTGGGGCTGGCCGAGCACGGACCCGAGGGCCCCGTAGGTGACCTCGTAGAGGGCGCTGCCCCCCAGGGCGGCCACCGGGGCCAGCCACCACGCCGTGCGGTCGAGGGCGATCGTGGCGAGCCCCACGGCAAACCCGAGCAGGCACCCGACCAGGGCCGACAGTCCGAACGGGGTGGGGAGGAAGAGGTCGGCCACGAGTCCCGTGCCGAACCCGATGGTCGCCCCACGGGAAGGGCCCCCGATGATCCCGGCGACGATCGGGAGCAACACCATGATGTCGGGGTGGACCCCGCCGATGCGGAGGTCGAGCATGACCGTCTCCTGGACGACCACGAACCCGAGGACGACCAGGGTCAGGCGGGCCGCGTCCCGGGGTGTCACGCGCTCGGCCCCCACAGCACGACGGTCACGTAGCGGAGGTGGGCGAGGTCGGCCAGCGGTTGGAGGGTCACCGACTCCTGGGAGGCGGAGCTCCCGGTGTGGGCCGCCGTCACCCGAGCCACGGGGATCCCGGGCGGGAACAGGGCGCCGGCCAGGCCGCTGGTGGAGAAGACCTCACCGCTGGTGAGCGGCGTGTTCGAGGGCACCAGGTCGGCGCTCAGCGGCTTGCCGCTTCCGGTGCCGTTGAGCACGGCCAGCGAACCCGGCGGCGGCCCGTAGACGGTGCCGACGGCGGACTGCCCGTCCGTGATCAGCCGGACCGTCGCCGTGTGGTGGCTGACGGCCACGACCTGGCCGACCAGGCCGCCGAGACCGACGACCGGCATGTCGAGCTGGATCCCGTCGGCGCGCCCGACGTCGATGTCGATGGTGGCGGCGAAGTCGCTGGTGCCGAAGTCGGTCACCTCGGCCGGCACACTCTGCAGGTTGTTCAGGTAGGGCAGCTTCAGCAGGGCCGAGAGCTGGCTCAGCGCCTCGGCCTGCTGCGCCGCCGCCGCCTGCTCCAGCTTGAGCTGGGCGATCTCGGCCTGCAGCTTCTGGTTCTGCTCCCGCACCGCGCCGTAGTGCACCGATCCGGCCAGGAAGCTCCCGATCGGCTCGATGACGGCGTTCACGCCGGACCGGATCGGGGCGAAGGCGTCGGACGCAGCCGACCGCGCGCCCGAGGTCACGACGTGGAGCCCACCACGGGCGTCGAGCGTGATGAGGGTAATCGCGGCGAGGACCAGGATCAGCAGCGTCGTCCGAGGGCGGCGGGAGCGCCGCGGCATCGCCACGAGAGTACGGCCGCCCCGGCGGTCAGCGGGCCGACGAGGTGATGAGGACCTGCTTGAGGGCCTCGAATTCCTCCAGGCACTGTCCGCTGCCGATGGCCACGCAGTTCAGCGGGTCGCGGGCCACCACGATGGGCATGCCCGTCTCCTGGGTGAGCCGGCTCTCGAGGCCGTGCAGCAGTGCCCCGCCGCCGGTGAGCACGATGCCCTGCTCCATGATGTCGGCGGCCAGCTCGGGCGGGGTCCGGTCGAGCGTGACCTTGACGGCGTCGACGATGGCCGAGACGGGCTCGTCGATGGCCTGACGGATCTCCTGGGTCGAGATGACGACGGTCTTCGGCAGGCCGGTCACGAGGTCGCGGCCGCGGATCTCGGCGTGGAGCTCCTCCTCGAGTTCGTAGGCGGAGCCGAGGGCGATCTTGATCTCCTCCGCCGTGCGCTCGCCCAGTGCCAGGCTGTACTCCTTCTTGACGAACGAGACGATGGCCTCGTCGAGTTCGTCCCCACCGATCCGGATGGACTGGCTCGTCACGATGCCGCCCAGGGAGATGACCGCCACCTCGGTGGTGCCACCGCCGATGTCGACGACCATGTTCCCCGTCGGCTCGTGCACCGGCAGGCCGGCGCCGATGGCCGCGGCCATGGGCTCCTCGATGATGTACGCCTTGCGGGCCCCCGCGTACTCGGCGGCCTCCATCACGGCCCGCTGCTCGACGCCGGTGATCCCCGACGGGACGCAGATGACCATGCGGGGCTTGGCGAACCGCCGCTGGTGCACCCGGTGGATGAAGTAGCGGAGCATCTTCTCGCAGATCTCGAAGTCGGCGATGACGCCGTCCTTCAGCGGACGGATGGCCTGGATGTGGCTGGGGGTCCGGCCGATCATGCGCTTGGCCTCGGCACCCACGGCCAGGGGCCGGCCGTCCTTGGTGTTGACCGCCACCACCGACGGCTCGTTCAGCACGATGCCGCGGCCGCGGACGTACACCAGGGTGTTCGCGGTACCGAGGTCCACGGCCATGTCGCGTCCCAGGAGGGAGAAACTGTTGTCGCGCATCAGAGATGCACTCCTCTGTCGATCATCGGCATGGTGGACACGGGGGCGCGTGACCAGGCCGGGCTTCCGCTGCGCTGACACCTCGAGGCAGCTGGCATGTGCCCTCAGGCTACGGGATGCAGCAGGGCGGCACAAGGGCGGACCCGGTCGCGGCGGGGCCCGGGACGGTTCCGTCCCAGCTCAGGAGGGTCCTGCGTCCACGGGCGCCCGTCCCGGGAGGCCCGACCCCCCGCCCCCGTGGCTCCGGGCCCGGGATCCCGGGGCCTACAGGCCCGGGAAGAAGAGCGCGATCTCCCGGGCGGCCGACTCGTCGGAGTCCGAGCCGTGGACCAGGTTCTCGCCCATCTCGAGGGCGAGGTCGCCCCGGATGGTGCCCGGCGCGGCGTCGACCGGGTTGGTGGCACCCATGAGGTTCCGGACCACCTTGTAGGTGTCGTCCGGACCCTCGACGACCATCACCAGCACCGGTGACCGGGTGATGAAGGTGACCAGTTCGCCGAAGAACGGCTTGCCGTCGTGCTCCGCGTAGTGCGCCCGGGCCGTCTCGGCCGTCAGGGTGCGGAGCTCGGCGGCGACCAGTCGGAGGCCCTTTCGCTCGAGGCGGCCGATGATCTCCCCGGACAGTCCGCGTTCGACGGCGTCGGGCTTGGCGATGACAAGTGTGCGTCCCACAAGCGGGGCAGGCTAGCCGACGCGGCGGGGGCCCCGGCGCGGCGGGGCACCCGCCGGCGCCACGTCACGGCGGGGACCGTCCGTGCCCGCGGTCGACCCGCCACTGCGGCGCTAGCGCGCCAGGAGCAGTGCGGGCAGATCCCGCATGTCGTCGAAGACCACCGAACCGTCGATCCCGAGCGCCTCGGCGCCGGTCACGCCGCCGGCGAACGCGAAGACCGCCATGCCCGCGGCCAGTCCGGCGGTGACGCCCGGGACGCTGTCCTCGACCACGGCACAGCGTTCGGGTGACGCTCCCAGCCGTTCGGCGGCCAGCAGGAAGACGTCCGGGGCCGGCTTTCCGTGCACCACCTCGTCGGCGCTGAAGATCCGGCCCTCGAACCGATCGAGGAGCCCGGTCGTACCCAGCGTGAAGCGCAACTTGTCGTGACTCCCGCTGGACGCCACGCAGGTGGGCGCCGTGATCGCGTCGAGTGCCTCGACGATCCCCGGTACGACCGCGAGCTCCCGCTCGAACACCTCCCGATAGCGGCACTCGAACTCGGCGTCCAAGTCGATCCCCCGACCCAGGTGTCGTTCGATCTCCCGGTGCATGTGCGCGGCCGACCGACCGACGAACCGCTCGATGACGTCCTGCTCCGTCAGGGGCCACCCGAGCGTCGACAGGATCTCTGCCTCCGTCCGGACGGCGAGACGCTCGCTGTCCACGAGGACTCCGTCGCAGTCGAAGATCACCAGGTCGAATCCGCACATCGCCGCCAGCCTACGGAGCCCGGCGGCCGGCAACCGGGACGCCCGTGCCGCCGAGCCGTGCGCCCGGTGCACCGTCGGGACGGGCTCCGGACCCACCGGGTCGGTCAGCCCCGGGGCAGGAGTACCTCGCGGGCGTCGGCCACCACGTACAGCGAACCGCACACGACGACGCGATCGTCCGGGCCCGAGCGCTCCACGGCCCGACGGGTCGCTTCCGCCGGGTCCGCAGCGAGGCTCACCTCCATACCGAGCGAGGCCGCCGCGCTGGCGACGTCACCCACCGGCATCGCTCGAGGCGAATCGGGGGCGCACACGACGACCGACCGCACGCCGGCCGACACCAGGGCGTCGAGCATGGCCGTCGGGTCGCGCCCGGTCAGCATGCCCACGACGGCCGTGGTCTCCCCCTCGGTGGTGAACTCCTCCGTCAGTGACCGGGCCAGGACCATCATCCCCGCCGCGTTGTGGGCTCCGTCGACCAGCACCAGCGGGTGGCGGCCGACGACCTCGAGGCGACCCGGCACCCGGACCGCGGCCAGCCCCTCCTCCACCACGTCCTCGGGGAGCGGCGACCCGAAGAACGCCTCGGCCGCGGCCAGGGCGCAGGCCGCGTTGTCCCCCTGGTGGCTGCCGTGCAGCGGAACGAGCACCTCGCCGTAGGCGCCGCCGGGCGTGCGCAGGTCGACCAGCCGGCCGCCCACGGCCACCCGGTTGGAGGTGCAGGCGAACTCGACGCCCCTGGCCCAGAACTCCTCACAGCCGGCGGCGTCGGCGGCGGTCCGGAACAGAGCCACCAGCGTGGGGTCGGTCTCCCCCACCACCGCCCGGCCGCCGGCGGTGAAGATCCCGGCCTTGTCGCGGGCGATGTCCTCGAGGGTCGGCCCGAGCACCTCGGTGTGGTCGTAGCTGATGTTGGTGACCACCGACACCGCGGCGTGCACGATGTTCGTGCAGTCCCAGGTGCCCCCCAGCCCGACCTCGACGACGGCCACGTCGACCGCCTCGTCGGCGAACCACGTCAGCGCAGCGGCGGTCAGCAACTCGAACCGTGTCGGCGGTTCGTCCATGAGGGACTCGATCCGGCGCAGCGAGTCCAGCACGTCGGTGAACGCCTCGTCGTCGATCGGATCCCCGTTGCGCGCGATCCGCTCGTTCACCCGGGCCAGGTTGGGACTGGTGTAGGTGCCCACCGACAGCCCCATGGCGGCGAGCAGCGAGCTGGTCATGGCCGCGGTCGACCCCTTGCCGTTGGTGCCGGTGATGTGGATCACCGGGTAGGCGGTGTGCGGGTCGCCCAGGAGCGCAGCCAGCTTCTCCATGCGATCCAGCGACGGGAGCGTCCGCCGGGTGAGCATGGACGATTCGAAGTCGATGTGGGAGTCGAGCCAGGCCAGCGCCTCGGACAGGTCGGAGAAGGTCACGGGTGGGCGCGGGGGGTCACGATGCTCCGGTGAAGTGGGAGGGACAGAGGTGGGACGTTAGGAGGCGGCCCGGCGGCTGCGGCTCGACTTGGTGGGCGGGCTGAGCGGCACCAGGGTCGGATGGACCTTGTCGAGCACGACGGCCCGGTCGACCACGCACTTGGAGATGTCGGTCCGGCTGGGCAGGTCGTACATGACCTCGAGGAGCACCTCCTCGAGGATGGCACGCAGGCCCCGGGCACCGGTGCCTCGGAGCAGGGCCTGCTCGGCCACGGCTTCGAGGGCGTCTTCGGTGAATTCGAGCTCGACGTGGTCCAGCTCGAAGGTCCGCTTGTACTGGCGGACCAGGGCGTTCTTGGGTTCCACCAGGATGCGGATCAGCGCCTCCTTGTACAGGTGGGAGACGGCGCTGACAACCGGCAGCCGGCCGATGAATTCGGGGATGAGGCCGAACTTCATGAGGTCCTCGGGCAGGACGTGACGGAGCAGCTCGGAGTCGTCGCGCTCGGACGCCTTGCGCACTTCGGCCCGGAAGCCCATGCCCTTGCGGCCGATCCGGCTCTCGATGATGGTGTCGATCCCTGCGAAGGCGCCACCGCAGATGAAGAGGATGTTGGTGGTGTCGATCTGGATGAATTCCTGGTGCGGGTGCTTGCGCCCGCCCTGGGGCGGTACCGAGGCCGTCGTGCCCTCCAGGATCTTGAGCAGGGCCTGCTGCACACCCTCGCCGGAGACGTCGCGGGTGATGGACGGGTTTTCCGACTTGCGTGCGATCTTGTCGATCTCGTCGATGTAGATGATCCCGGTCTCCGCCCGCTTCACGTCGTAGTCCGCGGCCTGGATCAGCTTGAGCAGGATGTTCTCGACGTCCTCGCCCACGTAGCCCGCCTCGGTCAGGGCCGTGGCGTCGGCGATGGCGAACGGGACGTTGAGCATGCGGGCGAGCGTCTGGGCGAGCAGCGTCTTGCCGCAACCGGTCGGTCCGAGCAGGAGGATGTTCGACTTGGCCAACTCGACGTCGTTGTCGTGGGCGCCGTTCCCGCCGGCCTGGACCCGCTTGTAGTGGTTGTAGACGGCGACCGACAGGATCTTCTTGGCGTACTCCTGCCCGATCACGTAGTCGTTCAGGAACTCGTAGATCTCCTTGGGCTTCGGCAGCTCGTCGAAGCTCAGCTCGGTGGTGTCGGCCAGCTCCTCGGCGATGATGTCGTTGCAGAGCTCGATGCACTCGTCGCAGATGTAGACGCCGGGGCCGGCGATCAACTTCTTGACCTGCTTCTGCGACTTGCCGCAGAAGCTGCACTTCACCAGATCGCCACCGTCTCCGAATTTCGCCACGTCGGTTCCTCGTGTCCTTCTGTCGGCGGTCCCTGCTGCTCGACCGAACGCTGTGCTGCCTGTGCGAACTGCTGACGCCCGGATCGCCGTCGGCGACCCGGTGGTCCGGACCTCCAACCCTAGCGGCTGGGGTGCCGCGGACCGGACCTTGTCGACCCCCGGTGCCGCTGCCCCGCGGCTGCCGTCAGGCGGCGCCGATCGCGTCCATCGGCAGCGTGTCCCGGGCGGAGATGACCTCGTCGATGAGCCCGTACTCGACCGCTTCGGCGGCCGTCATGATGAAGTCGCGGTCGGTGTCCTTCGACACCCGTTCGGCACTCTGGCCGGTGTCGTCGGCGAGCATGCCGTTCAGCAGGTCCCGCATCCGGAGGATCTCCTTGGCCTGGAGCTCGATGTCGCTGGCCTGACCCTCGACGCCGCCGAAGGGCTGGTGCAGGAGGATGCGGGCGTGGGGAAGGGCGAAGCGCTTTCCCTTGGTGCCGGCACCGAGGAGCACGGCTGCGGCGGAGGCCGCCTGGCCGAAGCAGAAGGTCGACATGTCCGGCTTGATGTACTTCATCGTGTCGTAGATGGCGAAGAGTGCCGTGATGTCGCCGCCCGGTGAATTGATGTAGAGGTGGATGTCCTTGTCCGACTCCTCCGACTCGAGGAAGAGGAGCTGGGCGCACACCAGATTGGCCACGGTGTCGTTGATCGGGGTGCCCAGGAAGATGATCCGCTCCTTGAGCAGCCGGGAGAAGAGGTCGTAGTTGCGCTCCCCCCGGCTGGTGGACTCCACGACCCACGGCACGCTGTACCCCTGTGCGTCGATCGACCTGCTTGCGTCCGTGAACGTCACTCCGAGTCCTCCTCGCCCTGATTCACCTTCAGGTCGTCCCGTGAGACGGGCGCCCCGTTCTCGTCGACCAGTTCGACGGAATCCACGAGCCATCGCATCGCTTTGGCCTTGCGTCGGTCCGAGCGTACCGCCGCCAGCCTCCCGGCCCGTTCCAGTTGGCTCCGTACCTGGTCGGCGTCCATCTCGAGCCGGCTGCCCATGGCGGCCAGCTCCTCGTCCAGCTCCTCGTCCGTGACCTGGATGTCCTCCGCCTCGACGAGTGCCCGGAGCGCCAGGTCGGCCTTGACGCTCTGCAGCGCCTGGGCCCGGAGCTCGTCCAGGAATTCATCCTCGCTCCGACCGGTGACCCCGAGGAACTGGCCCAGGCTCATACCCTGACCCTCGAGGCGGTGGTTCAGGTCGTGGATCCGCTCGCGCAGCTCTGTGAGGACGAGCTGCTCGGGCACCTCCTCGGTCACCAGCTCGACCAGGGCCTCCACCGTCTTCTGCTGGAGCGCCATCTGGGCCTCGACGATCCGCCGCTGGCGCAGCCGCTCGGCGATGTCCGCCCGGAGCTCCTCCAGCGTGGCGAACTCGGAGGCCTCGGAAGCCCAGTCGTCGTCGGCGTCCGGCAACGACAGCTCCTTGACGTCCTTGACGGTGACCGTGAAGGACACCGTCTGCCCGAGGGCCTCGAGCTCGGCGTCGAACGTGACCGAGTCACCGGCCTTGGTACCGAGGAGCTGGTCGTCGAGACCGGGGATCACGCCTTCGGAGCCGACCTCGTAGAGGAAGTCGTCGGCGGTGAGGTCGGAGTCGTCCCCGTCGGCGTCCGCCTCGGCGCGGGTGCCGCGGATGTCGATGGTCACCTGGTCGCCGGTCAGTACGGGCCGCGTCACCTCGACGAGCTCCCCCGACGTGGCCCGCAACCGGTCGACCTGGGCCGTGACCTCCTCATCGTCCACCTCGAGTGCGGGGAGGGCCACCACCAGGCCGCCGTACCCCGGGATGGCGACCGTCGGGCGCACCTCGACCACGGCCTCGAACGACAGCGGACCGGACTCCTCGCCGGCCGTGATGTCGATATCGGGCTGGTCGATCGGGTCGACCTCCGTCTCGTCGACGGCCCGCGAGTAGAAGTCGGGGAGCGCCTCGCGGATGGCCTCGCCACGCAGGGCGACCCTCCCGCCCATCCGGGACTCGAGCACCTTTCTCGGCACCTTCCCCGGTCGGAACCCGGGGACCCGGACCTCACGCGACAGGCGCTGGAGCACGTCGTCGAGGGCTTCGTCCATCTCGGCTTCGTCGATCTCGACGGTGAGACGGACCTTGTTGCCCTCCTCGGGCGCTGCTGTTGCTCGCATACGAATACAGGAGTGTACCGGCCCCCGGGGCACCCACTTCCCGCAATCGCAGCGGCGCCGACCGGTGCCGATCCGTGCGGACCCGGGGACCACCGGTCGGACCGCGGTGCAGCCCGGCGTCAGCCCATGAAGGCCATCGACTCGAGCACCCGGCGGCCGAGGACGGCGTCGCCGTCCACACGCACCTGCCCCGACGCCAGGACGGCGTCGGCGTCGACCCGACCGAACCCGAGCCGCCAGAAGGTCTCCTGGTCGGTGACCAACGCGACCGTCGGGTCGTCCGGGCCGCCGTCCGGTGCCACGGCGGCCCGCCCGCCGTCCATCACCACCGGCACCCGGCGGCCGAGCGCACCGGCCACCTCGAAGCGGACCGCCGTCCCGTCGGGTGGCGCCACCCGCTTGCCGACCACGTAGGCCATCGTCGTGGCGCAGCGGTCGAGGACGGCGGACTCGCCGGCGCCGTCTCGCCCCCCCGGCCGGCCGAGCGCCCGCCGGGCGTCCTGCTCGTGGGCCCAGCAGTCGACGACACGGGTCACCAGGAACTCGCGGTAGGGCACCTCACCGACGGGACTCCATCCGACCACGTCGAACCGTTCGGGCGACAGGGCCCGGAGTTCGCGGAGACGCCGTCCGGTGACCGTCGCGAATTCGGCCAGGACGTCCGGGCCGGGTGTGTCCCGCCGCGCCGCGATCCAGGGCTCGTTCAGGG
>Ga0307373_10003723_pt1 | contig 26264 bp, 22 predicted proteins | sample OX2MG_FD_202534 | JGI IMG/M metagenome (GOLD analysis project Ga0307373, IMG submission 202534) | Soil microbial communities from Risofladan, Vaasa, Finland - OX-2 | ecosystem: Environmental > Terrestrial > Soil > Coastal area > Acid sulfate soil | place: Finland: Risofladan, Vaasa | collected...
TCATCCTCGGGATCAGCGTGTGTTCGCGCCTGCTCCTGCGCAGCGGGGTCAAGCGGACATGAACCGCGCCGCGGCCCCGCAACCGGCCGGCAGCGCCGATGCGTCCACCGCGAGCGCCGCCGATTCGCCCACCGCGAGCGCCGCCGATGCGCCGTCGGCCGCCGCCGAGCCGCGGCCGGAGGCGTTCGTGCCGAAGATCACGGTGCGCGGCCTGAACTTCTACTACGGCAAGGCCAAGGCGCTGAACGACATCTCGCTCGAGATTCCCGAGAACCGCGTGACCGCCTTCATCGGCCCATCCGGCTGCGGCAAGTCGACGCTGCTGCGCACCTTCAACCGCATGTTCGAGCTCTACCAGGACCAGCACGCGCAAGGACAGGTGATCCTCGACGGCGAGAACATCCTGCATTCGAAGAGCAACATCGCGCGCATCCGCTCGAAGATCGGCATGGTGTTCCAGAAACCGACGCCGTTTCCGATGTCGATCTACGACAACATCGCCTTCGGCATCCGCCTGTACGAGAAGCTCTCGCGCGGCGCGATGGACGCCCGGGTCGAAGGCTGCCTGCGTCAGGCCGCGCTCTGGGACGAGGTCAAGGACAAGCTCGGCCAGTCCGGCACCTCGCTCTCCGGCGGCCAGCAGCAGCGCCTGTGCATCGCGCGCACGATCGCGGTCAAGCCCGAGGTGCTGCTGCTCGATGAGCCGTGCTCGGCGCTCGATCCGATCTCCACGGCCAAGGTCGAGGAGATGATCTACCAGCTGAAGGCCGAATACACCGTCGTCATCGTCACGCACAACATGCAGCAGGCCGCGCGCGCCTCCGACTACACGGCCTTCATGTATCTCGGCGAGGTCGTCGAGTTCGATCTGACGCGCAAGATCTTCACCGCGCCGCGCGAAGCGCGCACCGAGGACTACATCACCGGGCGCTTCGGCTGACCGCGCCGCACGCCCCGAGCGCGGGCGTGCTTGCGCCGCTCGGTCGCCGTTGCGACGCTCAGTCGACGTTGCGCAGCAGTTCGTTCAGGCTGGTCTTCGCCCGGGTCTGCGCATCGACGCGCTTGACGATGACCGCGCAATACAGGCTGCACTTGCCGTCGGCCGAGGGGAGCGACCCCGGCACCACGACCGAGCCGGACGGCACCCGGCCGTAGAGGATCCGGTCGTTCTGCCGGTCGTAGATGCGCGTGCTCTGGCCGAGGAACACGCCCATCGAGATCACCGAGCCGGCCTCGACGACGACGCCCTCGACGATCTCCGAGCGGGCGCCGACGAAGCAATCGTCCTCGACGATCGTCGGGCTCGCCTGCAGCGGCTCGAGCACGCCGCCGATGCCGACCCCGCCGGACAGGTGCACATTGGCGCCGATCTGCGCGCAGGAGCCGACCGTCGCCCAGGTATCGACCATCGTGCCGCTGCCGACGTAGGCGCCGATGTTGACGTAGCTCGGCATCAGCACGACGTTCGGCGCGATGAACGCCCCGCGCCGCACGATCGCCGGCGGCACGATCCGCGCGCCGGCGGCGGCGAAGCGCGCCGCGTCCCAGCCGGCGAACTTCAGCGGCACCTTGTCGTAAAAATCGAGGGCGCCGGCGCGCAGCGGCGCGTTGTCGGCGATGCGGAAGGAGAGCAGCACGGCCTTCTTCAGCCACTCGTTGACGCACCAGACGCCGGCGCGCTTCTCGGCGACGCGCGCGGCGCCGCGGTCGAGCAGATCGAGCGCGCCTTCGACCGCCGCGCGCAGCTCGGCGCTCGCCGAGTGCGGCGTGAGGCTCGAGCGCGCCTCGAAGGCCCGCTCGATCGTCGCGCGCAAATCCTCCTGCGCCCCGCCCATCGCTTGCGCCATGGCGTCAGGCACGCGGCGGATCGCGCCGGTCGAGCTGTTGCATCAGCGATTCCTGGACGCGTGCGCAGGCCGGCGCGTCGAGCGGCAGCCCGTCGGCGCCGGTGATGGTGAAGACGTCCTCGGCGCGCTCGCCGATCGTCATGATCTTCGCCCCGTCGATCGTGATGCGCTCGGTCTTGAAGACCTTGCCGACGTCCGACAGCAGCCCGGGACGGTCGGCCGCGACGAGTTCGAGGATCGTGCGGTTGTTGCGCTCGTCGAGGCTGCAATTGACCCGGGTCGGCGTCGCGAACATGCGCACCTGGCGCGGCGCGCGCCGCGTCACGGTCACCGCCGAATCCTCCGGCTGCTGCAGGTTGCGCCACAGGCCGCCCTCGATCTCCTGGATGCGCTCCGGGTCGGCGATGACCGCGCCGTTGTCCTCGAGCACGACGTAGGTCTCCAGGCTGAAGCCGTTCGCGCTCAGGATCAGGCGCGCGTCGACGACGTTCAGGCCCATCTGATCGAGCACCGCGGTCGTACGCGCGAAGCTGTGCAGGCCGCGCGGCGCGTAGGTGAGCACGGTCGTGCCGCCGCGCTCGGCGAGCTGGCGGATCGCGACGAGCGGCGCCTCCTCGCGCGCATGCCGGTCGGCGAGCAGCGCCGTGTGCCAGGCGATCTCCCCGGGCGTGAAACGCAGGAAATACGCGTCGGTCCACTGCGACCAGACGCGCTCGACGCGTTCGCCGTCGAGACCGGCGAGCAACGCGCGCGCGGCCGCCTGGGTCTCGCGGATCAGCTCCTCCTGGTCGACGGGCGTCTCCAGCCCGCGCCGCAGCGCCTGCTTGGTGCGCTCGTAGAGCTCCTCGAACAGGCGGGCCTTCCAGGCGTTCCACAGCTTCGGGTTGGTGCCGCGCACGTCGGCGACCGTGAGCACGTACAGGTAGTCGAGGTGCGCCTGGTCGCCGACGCGGCCGGCGAAATGGCGCACCACCTCCGGGTCGCCGATGTCCTGCTTCTGCGCGGTGATCGACAGCACGAGATGGTGCCTGACCAGCCAGGCGACCAGGCGCGCCTCGTAGCGTCCGAGGCCCTGCTCCAGGCAGAACGCCTCGGCGTCGACCGCGCCGAGCTCCGAGTGGTCGCCGCCGCGGCCCTTGGCGATGTCGTGGAACAGCGCCGCGAGATACGCGAGTTCGGGGCGCGGCAGCGACTGCATGATCTGGCTGAGCTCGGGGAACTCGTGGTTGAACTTCGGCATCGCCAGGCGCCGCAGGTTGCTCACGACGAACAGCGTGTGCGCATCGACGGTGTAGGCGTGGAACAGGTCGTACTGCATGCGCCCGACGATGCGCCCGAACGCGGGGATGTAGCGCCCGAGCACGCCGTACAGGTTCATGCGCCGCAGCTCGTGCGTGACGCCGACCGGCGCGCAGAGGATCTCCATGAACAGGCGGTGGTGCCGCGGATTCTGCCGGAACTCCTCGTCGATCAGGCCCGCGTGCATGCCGACGAGGCGGATCGTCTCGGCCCGCACGCCGCGGATCTGCGGCTGCTGCTCGAGCAGCGCGAACATCTCGAGCAGCGCCGAAGGGTAGCGCGTGAACACCTCCGGGTGCGCCACTTCGAGGTACTCGTTGCGGATCTGGAAGCGCGCGTTGATCGGCTCCGGCGGCGCGCTGCGGGTGAGGATCGCTTCGCGAAACAGCTGCAGCAGCATCTCGTTCAGCAGGCTCACGTCCATCACGGTGCGGTAGTACTTCTGCATCAGCTGCTCGACCGCGAGCGTGAACGTCGCGTCCTCGTAGCCGAAGAGCCTCGCGAGCTTGATCTGGTAGTCGAACAGCAGCCGGTCCTCGCGCCGGCCGGTCAGCATGTGCAGCCCGAAGCGCACCTTCCAGAGGAAATCCTGGCCGGCGAGGAGCTTGCGCAGTTCCTCGCGCGTGAGAAAGCCGTGTGCGACCAGCTCATCGAGCGTGTCGGTGCCGAAATGGCGCTTCGCGACCCAGCCGATCGTCTGGATGTCGCGCAGGCCGCCGGGGCTCGACTTGACGTTCGGCTCCAGGTTGTAGGCGGTGTCGAAATACCGGTGGTGGCGCTCGGTCTGCTCGCGCACCTTCGCCTCGAAGAACTCGGCCGATGACCACAGCCGATCGGCGCCGAGCGCGCGGCGCATGCCGGCGAACAGCGCCTCGGGACCGGCGAGCAGGCGCGCCTCGAACAGCGTCGTCGCGACGCTGATGTCGGCGATGCTCTCGCGCTGGCAATCGTCGATCGAACGCACGCTGTGCCCGACCTCGAGGCCCATGTCCCAGAGCACCGTGAGGAAGCGCTCGATGTCCGGCTGCCAGTCCGCCGAATCGCTCTTCGGCAGCAGCACCATGATGTCGATGTCGGAGCACGGGTGCAGCTCGCCGCGGCCGTAGCCGCCGACCGCGACCAGGGCGAGGTCCGCGGCGAAACGGCCGGTCTGGCGCGCCCAAGCCGCGCGCAGCGCGCTGTCGACGAGGCGCGCGCGGTCGCGCACCAGCGCGGCGACGTCCTCGTCCGCGGCGAAGCGCTCGCGCAGCAGCTCCGCGCCGCGCTCGAGCACCTGGCGGAACGCGTCCGGCGAGAATTCGCCGCCTTCGAGGGCTTCGGCGGCGATCCGCAGGTACGGCCAGGCGCCGCCCGCCAGCGGCCGGCCGAGCGCGCTCACGTCGTCGCCGCGGCGGCGACCAGGGCCGCCGCCGTGGAGCGCTCGCCGAGCGTCAGCACTTCGAAGCCTGCGTCGGTGACGAGCACCGTGTGCTCCCACTGCGCCGAGAGCGACCGGTCCTTGGTGACGACCGTCCAGCCGTCCGGCAGCACGCGCACGTCGCGGCGCCCGGCGTTGATCATCGGCTCGATCGTGAACGTCATGCCCGCTTCAAGGAGCAGCCCGGTGCCCGGCTGGCCGTAATGCAGCACCTGCGGGTCCTCATGATAGATCCGCCCGATCCCGTGGCCGCAGTATTCGCGCACGATCGAGTAGCCGTTGCTCTCGGTGTACGTCTGGATCGCGTGGCCGATGTCGCCGAGGCGCGCACCCGGCTTGACGATGCCGATGCCGCGCCACATCGCCTCGTGGCAGACCGAGCTCAGGCGCCGCCCGAGGATCGAGGGTTCGCCGGCGAAATACATCCGGCTGGTGTCGCCGTGGAAGCCGTCGCGAATCACCGTGACGTCGATGTTGACGATGTCGCCGTTCTTCAGCGCCTTGTCGCCGGGGATGCCGTGGCAGACGACGTGGTTCACCGACGTGCAGATCGTCTTCGGGAACCCCCGGTAGTTCAGGTTCGCCGGCACCGACTCGAGATCCTCGACGATGAAGTCGTGGCAGCGACGATCGAGCTCGTCGGTGGTGACGCCGGGGCGGACGAAGGGCTCGATCATGTCGAGCACGCTCGCCGCGAGGCGGCCCGCCTCACGCATCTTTGCCTGTTCCTCGGCGGTCTTGATCGTCACGTTCATGGGCAACCTGCGCCACTTTGTTTCGTCGCACGCTCATGGTATAAAGAGCGGCTTTTTTTAACAACCCCGCACGCGTGTCGACACAATCGGCCGGGTGCCCGGGGGCGGCTCGCGCCGGCCCCGGGTTGCCGATTGGGATGCGCGGAGGCTCAACCCGACCTTAAGGAGCGATATCGATGACCAGCGTGTCCATGCGGCAGATGCTGGAGGCGGGCGTGCACTTCGGGCACCAGACCCGCTTCTGGAACCCGAAGATGGCCCCCTTCATCTTCGGCGAACGCAACAAGATCCACATCATCAATCTCGAGCGGACGCAGCCGTTGTATGCGACGGCCGCCGGCTTCATCAAGGGCATCGCCGCCGGCGGCGGCAAGGTGCTGTTCGTCGGCACCAAGCGCTCGGCGCGCGATGCAGTGCAAAAAGAAGCGATTCGCTGCAGCATGCCGTACGTCAACCAGCGCTGGCTCGGCGGCATGCTCACCAATTTCAAGACGATCCGCCAGTCGATCAAGCGGCTCAACGAACTCGACGAGATGGCGCAGAGCGGGGGGCTCGAGCGCCGCGGCAAGAAGGAGGCGCAGGTGCTGCGCCGGGAAATGGACAAGCTGCTGCGCAGCCTCGGCGGGATTCGCGAGATGACGGCGCTGCCCGCCGCGTTGTTCGTGATCGACGTCGGCCACGAGCAGATCGCGATCAGCGAGGCGAAGAAGCTCGGCGTGCCGGTCGTCGCGGTGGTCGACACCAACTGCTCGCCGGACGGCATCGATTACGTGATCCCCGGCAACGATGATGCGATGCGCGCGATCGTCCTTTATACGACGGGCATCGCCGATGCGGTGCTCGAGGGCAAGGCCTCGCTCCCCGAGGTGCCGGTCGGCGAGGACGACTTCGTCGAGCTCGACGAGGAGGGCAACCCGAAGAAGCGGGCCGCGCCGCGCCGCGGCCCGGGGCCGACCCGCGGCAAGAAGCCGCCGCCGCGGCGCAAGGTGCCGGTCACGGTCGTGCCGAGCGTCGCCGCGGTCGCCGTGGCGGACGTCGCGACGGACGAGGAGGTCGAGGCGGACGAGGTGGACGCCGAGCCGGCTGCGGCCGGGGCCGTGACCCGTCCGGCGGCGAGCGCGCCGCGGCGCCGGCCGATCGGCCGGCGCACGCCGCTGCGCGGCAATTGAGCCGCGCGCAGGGGCAGCGATGAACATTCCCGCCGAATCCGTCAAGCGGCTGCGCGAGCGCACCGGCGCCGGCATGATGGAGTGCAAGAAGGCGCTGGTCGAGACCGCCGGCGACCTCGACGCCGCCGCCGAGCTGATGCGCAAGAGCGGCCTCACGAAGGCCGACAAGAAGGCCCAGCGCGTGGCCGCCGAGGGCTGCGTCGCGATCGAGCGCAGCGCGCGCGATGCGGTGCTCCTCGAGGTGAACTCGGAGACCGACTTCGTCGCCCGCGGCGAGGAGTTCCAGAGCTTCGCCCGCGACCTCGCGCGCCTCGCGCTCGCTGCGGCGCCTGCCGATCTTGCAGCGCTGCTCGCGCTGCCGATCGACGGCGTGAGCGCCGAGGAGCGGCGCCGCGCGCTGGTGGCGAAGCTCGGCGAGAACATCAGCGTGCGGCGCTTCACCCGCGTGAGGGCGCCGACGGCGCTCGGCACCTACGCGCACGGCACGCGGATCGGCGCGCTCGTCTGCCTGCAGGGCGGCTCGGAGGAGCTCGCCAGGGACCTCGCGATGCACGTCGTCGCGGCGAACCCCGCCTATTTGGACGCCGCGGGCGTGCCCGCCGAGGTGCTCGACCGGGAGCGCGCGATCCTCGCCGAACAGGCGAGCGGGGAGAACAAGCCGGCCGAGATCCTCGCCAAGATGGTCGAGGGGCGGCTGCGCAAGTATCTCGCCGAGGTCACCTTGCTCGGCCAGCCGTTCGTCAAGGATCCGGACCACACCGTGGAGCATCTGCTGCAAAAATCGGCGGCGCGGGTCGTGCAGTTCGTACGCTACGAAGTCGGCGCCGGCATCGAGAAGAAGCAGGAAGATTTCGTCGGCGAGGTCATGGCGCAGGTTGCGGCCCGCGCCAAATAGACCGCAAGGCGACGGCGCCTCCCCGGTCGTCGCCGGGCGCGCGACTCCGTCGGCACGCTTGGCCGGTATAGTAAGGTTCCAGATCATGACACCGCAGACCGCCTCGGCGCGATACCGCAGAATTCTGGTGAAGTTGTCCGGCGAGGCCCTGCTGGGCGGCGAGGACTACGGCATCGACGCCGGGATGCTGAAGCGCATCGCCGGCGAGATCCGCGACGTCACCCAGATGGGCGTGCAGATCGCCGTCGTGATCGGCGGCGGCAACATATTCCGCGGCGCGGGACTCGCGCGCGCCGGCATGGACCGGGTCACGGCCGACCACATGGGCATGCTCGCGACGGTGATCAACGCCCTCGCGATGCAGGACTCGCTCGAGAGCCTCGGTGTGTACGCGCGCGTGCTGTCGGCGCTGCGCATCAATGAGGTCTGCGAGGACTACATCCGGCGCCGCGCCGTGCGCCACCTCGAGAAGGGCCGGGTGGTGATCTTCGCCGCAGGCACCGGCAATCCGTTCTTCACGACCGACACCGCGGCGAGCCTGCGGGCGATCGAGATCAACGCCGAGGTCCTGCTGAAGGCGACCAAGGTCAACGGCGTCTACGATTCGGATCCGCTGCAGAACCCCGCTGCGAAGCGCTATGCTCGCCTGACGTTCGACCAGGTGCTCAACGACCGGCTCGGCGTGATGGATGCGACCGCGATCGTGATGTGCCGCGAGAACCGGCTGGCGCTGCGCATCTTCAACCTGTTCGAGCCGGGCGACCTGGTGCGCATCGTGCAGGGCGAGGACGTCGGCACCGCGGTCTGCAGCGAATTGTGAGGAGAACCAAGCATGCTGGATGATCTCAAGAAGGATGCGGCGCTGCGTATGCAGAAGTGCGTGATGACTTTCCGCGATCAGCTGAAGAAGCTGCGGACCGGGCGCGCCCATACGAGCTTGATCGAGCACATCAAGGTCGACTACTACGGCAGCGAGATGCCGCTGAACCAGGTCGCCAACGTCGCCACCGAGGACGCGCGCACCTTGACCGTGACGCCGTGGGAGAAGGCGATGGTGCCGGTGATCGAGAAGGCGATCTACAAGTCCGACCTCGGTCTCACGCCGAACTCGGCCGGCCTGATCATCCGCATCGCGATGCCCGCGCTCACCGAGGAGCGGCGGCGCGACGTCACCAAGGTGGTGCGCGCCGAGGCGGAGAACGCCCGCGTGGCGGTGCGCAACGTGCGCCGCGAGGTCAACAACGAGATCAAGGAGATGCTGAAGGCGAAGCTGATCGCGCAGGACGAGGAACACCGTGCCGAGGACGACGTGCAGAAGCTCACCGACAAGCACGTGGCCGAGATCGACCTCGCGATGGCCGAGAAGGAAAAGGAATTGATGCAGGTCTGAGACGCGAGGACCCCCGCGCCAGCGCAAGATCATGTCCGACTCGCCGCAACATGTCGCGATCATCATGGACGGCAACGGCCGCTGGGCGCGTTCGCGCGGCCTGCCGCGCCCCGCCGGCCACCGCTCGAGCCTGAAAGTCGTGCGCCGGATGGTCGAGGAATGCAGCGCCCGCGGCGTCCGTCACCTGACCCTGTTCGCCTTCAGCAGCGAGAACTGGCGGCGCCCGCCGGACGAGGTGGGCATGCTGATGGGCCTGTTTCTCGATGCGCTGGTGCGCGAGATCGATGCTTTGCACCGCAACAAGGTGCGCCTGCGCTTCATCGGCGACCGCGAAAATCTCGGCGCGGAGCTGCTCGGCAGGATGGTCGGCGCGGAGGCACTCACCAAGGACAACCCGGGCCTCGAATTGATCGTCGCGGTTGCCTACGGCGGGCGGTGGGACATCGGCCAGGCCTGCCGCTCGCTCGCGGCCGACGTCGCCGCGGGGCGGCTGCGTTGCGAGGCGATCGACGATGCCGCGATCGCCGGCCGGCTCGCGCTCGCCGGCGTACCCGATCCGGACCTGCTGATCCGCACCGGCGGGGAGCAGCGGATCAGCAACTTCCTGCTGTGGAACCTGGCGTACACGGAGCTGTACTTCAGCGAAGTCCTGTGGCCGGAGTTCTCGACGGCGCACCTCGAGGCGGCGTTCGAGCTCTATTCACGCCGCGAGCGCCGCTTCGGCCGGACCTCGGCGCAGTTGGTGGCGCCTACCGATGCTTAAGACCCGCATCGTCACCGCTGCGATCCTCGGCGGCCTGCTGCTCGTCGTCCTGTTCCTCGCGCCCGCGGCGTTCACGCGGACGATGTTCGGTCTCACGGTCGTCGCCGGCGCCTGGGAGTGGGCGGCTTTCGGCGCCCTGCGCACGCCGCCGGCACGCGCGGCCTACGCGCTCTGCATCGCCGTCCTGCTCTGGCTCGCCTGGTCTTGGACCGCCGATCCGGCGCGGCTCCTGTGGCTGCTGCGCGTTGCCTGCCTGTGGTGGCTGCTCGCGTTCCTGTGGGTCACGCTCGCGTCGGGGCGGCAGCAGCCGGCCGTGACGCTGCTCTGCGGAGTTGCGGTCCTCGTGCCCGCGTTCGTCGCGATCGCACGCCTCCAGGCGGGCTCCGGCACCGTGGCCGGCTCGCTCGCGGTCCTGTGGTTACTGCTGCTGGTGTTCGGCGCCGACATCGGCGCGTATGTCGTCGGCCGCCGGTTCGGCCGGTTGAAGCTCGCGCCGCGGGTCAGCCCGAGCAAGACCTGGGAGGGCCTGCTCGGCGGCATGCTCGCGGTCGCCCTGATCGCCTGGGGCGGCGCCGGCGCGTTCGATCTGCCGTCCGCCGCCGCGGTCGGTTTCGGCTGCGCGGTCGGGCTGGCATCGGTCGTCGGCGATCTGACCGAAAGCATGTTCAAGCGCTCGGCGGGCCTCAAGGATAGTGGCGCCCTGCTTCCCGGGCACGGCGGCATCCTCGATCGCATCGACAGCATCACCGCGGCGGCGCCGCTGTATGCACTCGGCTTGTTCGGCGCGGGCTTGTTCAAATGACCGCGATGCGCGGCCTCGCCATTCTCGGCTCGACGGGCAGCATCGGCGTGAGCACGCTCGATGTGATCGCGCGCCACCCGGACCTCTACCGCCTCCACTCGCTCGGCGCCCGCCGCGGCTGGGAGACGATCGTCGCCCAGGCGCTGCGCTTTCGCCCGGACACGGTGATCCTCACCGACCCGGCGGCGGCGGCCAAGGCGCGCGAGGCACTGCGCGCCGCGGGCTCGAGCTGCCGCGTCGAGAGCGGCGAGGCGGCGCTCGCCGAGGCGGTTCGCGCACCCGAGGTGGACAGCGTGATGGCGGCGATCGTCGGCGCCGCCGGCCTCCTGCCGACGCTCGCCGCGGTGCGTGCCGGCAAGCGCGTGCTGCTCGCGAACAAAGAGGCGCTGGTGATGGCGGGGCGATTGATGATCGACGAGGTGCGCGCCGCCGGCGCCACGTTGATCCCGATCGACAGCGAGCACAACGCGATCTTTCAGTGCATGCCGGCGAGCTATCTGCCGGGCGAGAGCGCGCGCGGCGTCGAGCGCGTGATCCTGACCGCCTCCGGCGGCCCGTTCCGCACCACCGACCCGGCCTTGCTCGCCCAGGTGACGCCGCAGCAGGCCTGCGCCCATCCGAAGTGGAAGATGGGCCGCAAGATCTCGGTGGATTCGGCCACCCTGATGAACAAGGGGCTCGAGGTGATCGAGGCGACCTGGCTGTTCGGCCTGCCCGAAGCGCGCGTCGAGATCGTCGTGCATCCGCAGAGCGTCGTGCACTCGCTGGTGCAATACGTCGACGGTTCGGTCCTCGCCCAGCTCGGCGCGCCGGACATGCGCACGCCGATCGCGCAGGCGCTCGCCTGGCCGGAGCGCATCGCTTCCGGTGTAGAATCCCTCGATCTCGCCGCGGTCGCGCGCCTGGATTTCGAAGCGCCGGATCACGCGCGCTTCCCGAGCATCGGCCTCGCCCGGGCTGCGGCGCGCGCGGGCGGCACGGCGCCGGCCGTTCTGAACGCCGCGAACGAGGTCGCCGTCCAGGCCTTTCTCGACGGGCGCTTGAACTTTACCGGCATTGCCGCGGTCATTGACGAAGTCTTACAACGCCTCGAGTCCTGCCCCGTCAGGGCTCTCGGCGACGTGCTGGACGCGGACGGCGCCGCGCGGCGGCTGGCGGAGGGGTTGATCGAGCCCGCGCGGGGAGCATCGGCATGAGAATATTGATCTTTCTGGGCGCGTTCCTCGCCGCGATCGGCATCCTCGTCACGGTTCACGAGTTCGGCCACTATTGGGTCGCGAAGCGCCTCGGTTTCAAGGTTCTGCGCTTCAGCATCGGTTTCGGCAAGCCCTTGTTGACCAAGGTCGGGAAGGGGCCGGACCACACCGAATATTGCGTCGCCGCGATCCCGCTCGGCGGCTATGTGAAGCTGCTGGACGAGCGCGAGGGCGAGGTGAGCCCGGCCGAACTGCCGCGCTCGTTCACGCGCCGGCCGATCGCCCAGCGGGTCGCGGTGCTGCTCGCGGGACCTGCGATGAATCTGCTGTTCGCCGTGCTGGTCTATGCCGTGATCGCGATGCTCGGCACCCAGGTCGTCAAGCCGGTCGTCGGCGACGTTCGCCCGGGCAGCCCCGCGGCGCTCGCCGGCCTCGAGCCCGGCGACCGGATCCTGCAGGTCGGCGACCATGCGACCCCCGACACCGGGGAGCTGCAGATCGCCCTGCTCAGCCGATTCTCGAGCGGGGCGGCGATTGCGCTGGTCGTGCGCCGCGATGGGCAGCCGCGCCTCGTGACCCTGCAATATCCCGGCGATCGCCTGCCGCTGACGGTACCCGGCCGGCTGCTGCCCGGCCTCGGCTTTGATCTGGCGAGCTGGACCGCGGCGACGGTCGTGCAATCGGTGCCGCCGGGCAGCGCGGGCGCCCGCGCCGGCCTCGAGCCGGGCGACCGGCTGCTCGCGGTCGACGGCGCCAAGCTCGCCAACGGCACCGCGTTCATCGCCGCGGTGAGCGCCGCGGCGAACCATGAGATCTCGCTCGGGATACTGCGCCACGGCGTCCGGCTGCAGTTGCGCGCGGCGGTGCCCGCCGTGCGCCAGGACGGCCGCACGATCGGCCGGCTCGGTATCCGGGTCGCCGAGGGCCCGCGCAGCTGGCCGGCCCACCTGATCGTCGAGCGCCGCTCGGGTCCGCTCGAGGCCGTGCGCAGCGGCTTCGCCGAGACCTGGGAGATGTCGGCCTTGACGGTGCAGATGCTCTGGCGCATCGGCACCGGCGCGGTGTCGGCGCGCAACATCAGCGGGCCGATCAGCATCGCCGAATTCGCGGGCATCAGCGCCTATCTCGGCGTCACGGCGTTCCTCTCCTTCCTCGCCGTGATCAGCGTGAGCCTCGGCGTGCTGAATCTCGCGCCGGTGCCCCTGCTCGACGGCGGCCAGGTGGTCTATCAATTGATCGAGGCTGTCAAGGGCAGCCCGCTTTCGGAGAGAATGCAGATCTTCGGCCAGCAGGTGGGCATCGCCTTGCTGGTCTTGTTGATGAGCCTCGCGTTCTACAACGACATTTCACGCCATTGGAACTGATGAGAACCCATGCCAAATCGTAATATCGAGGCTCGCGCGGCGCGACCGGAGCGCCGCGCCGTCATCCGGAAATTCAGACGGTTTGTTCCGCGTGCGGTTTGAACTCGGTCTCCTCGGGGCGGTGGCTCTCGCCATCCAGCCGGTAACGGCCGTGCACGCGCAGGCGGGCGGCGCCGGCAAACCGGCGGCGGATACGCCGCCCGCGTCGCTGCGGCCGTCGCCCGCGCAGGCGCCGGCGGACGCGGTGCCGATCGCGGCGGCGCCGGCGAATCCGGCGGATTTCGTCGTCGGCGACATCCGCGTCGAGGGCCTGCAGCGCATCTCCGAGGGGACGGTCTTCAACTACCTGCCGATCAACATCGGCGATCACCTGACCCCGGAGCGCATCCGCGAGGGGATGCGGGCGCTGTACGCGACCGGGTTCTTCCGCGATGTGCAGATGCGCCGCGACGGCAATACACTGGTCGTCGTCGTCATAGAGCGCCCGTCGATCGAGAAGTTCACGATCAAGGGCAACAAGGAGATCAAGACCCCGCAGCTGAAGAAGAGCCTGCGCGACGTCGGCCTCTCCGAGGGCAAGATCTTCGACCGCTCCGTGCTCGATGAGGTCAAGCAGTACTTGACCGATCAGTACTTCAGCCGCGGCAAGTACGCCGTGCGCATCGCCGCGACCGTCACCCCCCGGCCGGGCAACAAGGTCGATGTGGCGGTGACCATCGTCGAGGGCAAGCGCGCCGTGGTGCGCGAGATCAACATCGTCGGCAACACCGCATTCAAGGAAAAGGACATCCTCGACACCTTGCACCTGAAGACGCCGAACTGGTTGTCCTGGTACAAGCAGGACGACCGTTATTCGCGCGAGACCCTGCGCGGCGATCTGGAGCGGATCCGCTCCTACTTCATGGACCGCGGATACGCCAACTTCCGCATCGACTCGACGCAGGTGACGATCACCCCCGGCATGCACAACATGTTCATCACGGTGAACATCCACCAGGGCAGGGTGTTCCGCGTCTCCACGGTCAAGCTCGCCGGCACGATGGTGATCCCCGAGGCCGATCTGCGCCGGCTGCTGCTGATCAAGCCCGGCGAGATCTACAACCGCAAGCTGATCTCGAAGTCCCAGGAGGACATGCGCTACCGGCTCGGCGCCGACGGCTACGCGTTCTCGAAGATCGAGCCGGTGCCGACCGCCGACAAGAAGCTCGACACGGTGGCGCTCACGTTCTACGTCGAGCCCGGCAACCGCGTCTACGTCCGTCACATCAACTTCCGCAACGAGTCCTCGATCAATGACGTGACCCTGCGCCGGGAGATGCGCCAGCTGGAGGGCGGGTGGCTGTCGAACTCGGCGCTGGAACGCTCCAAGCAGCGCATTCAGCGCCTGCCGTTCGTCAAAAAGGTGAGCTACACCACCAAGCCGGTGCCGGGCAGCGCCGACCTCGTGGACGTCAATTACAAGATCAAAGAGGGGCTGCCGGGCCAGTTCGGCGGCGGCATCGGCTATTCGGGCGCGTACGGCATCAGCCTGAACGGCAACTTCGTGCACAGCAATTTCATGGGGACCGGCGATCGCATCTCGCTCGACATCAACGCCGGCAAGTACGCCAAGACCTACACCTTCTCCGAGACCAATCCGTACACGACGATCGACGGCGTCTCGCGCACCGCCTCGTTGACCTATCGCGACGTCACGCAGTTCGTCTCGTCCTCCTCGGTTTTCGGCACCAAGCAGCTGACCGCGGCGCTGCAGTACGCCTACCCGATCAGCGAATATCAGTACGTCGAACTCGGCCTGTCGGCGAACAAGAACTCGCTGGTCACCTCGCAGGGCTACAGCGCGCAGCAGGCGGTCAACTGGGTGAGGTCGAACGGCAACACCTTCTCGCGGGTGGTCGCCGACACCAACGGCGACGGTGTGGTCAATTCGCTCGACAGCCCGTACACGGTCTACGGCTCGGATTTCTACACCTACGAGCTCACCGCCGGCTGGTCGATGGATTCGCGCAACCGCTTCCTGTTCGCGACCCGCGGCATGCGCAACGCCTTCTCGGCGCGCCTGGCGATCCCGCCGAGCAACGTGCGCTACTACGCGCTCAGCTACCAGTTCGCCAAGTACATCCCGCTATGGGGCCGGTTCCTGATCAGCGACAACGCGCAGGTCAACTACGCCTCGGCGCTCGGGCACACCACCGCGCTGCCGCCGTACATGAACTATTACGCCGGCGGGCCGGACAGCGTCCGCGGCTACCGCGAGGCGACCCTCGGCCCGCGGGACAACATCGGCATCGGCAACCCTTACGGCGGCAACCTCCTCACCGTGAACCGCCTGGAGTTGATCCTGCCGGTGCCGGCGAAGTGGCAGAGCGCGGCCCGGGTGAGCCTGTTCTACGACATGGGCAACGTGTTCCAGACCGGCAACAAGATCCAGTTCCTGGGGGTCGACGACTCGACGCCGGTCACTTATCATTTCAGCTATAATAATCTCAAACGGTCGGCCGGCTTGGCGGTGGAGTGGCTTGCGCCGCTCGGGTTGTTCCGGTTCTCGTACGGCATTCCGTTGAATCCCAACCCGGGGAATACGGTCCAGTTCGGCGATCAGACTGAGCGGTTTCAGTTTTCCATCGGACAAGCGTTTTGATCCCACACATCATGCGAGGCCTCAGAGTCAACATGTCGACCTTTACCCGTTCGATTCCGCTGCTGGCCCTGTGCCTGTGCGGACTCGCCGTCGCCCAGGGCGCGAGCGCGCAGACCAAGATTGGCGTGGTCAATTTCCAGCAACTGCTGCAGGAAGCCCCACAGACGAAGACCGCGATGCGCTCCCTGCAGAAGGAATTCGCGCCGCGGCAGCGCGCGCTCCTCGCCATGCAGAGCGATTTGAAGGCGAAGAACGCCAACCTCGAGAAGAACGGCCAGATGATGGCCGACGCCGAGCGGATCAAGGCTGAAAGTGCTCTGCGCGACGAACAGAGCGACTTCCAGGCCAAGGCGCACTCGTTCCAGGACGACGTGTCCGCGCAGCGCAACGAGGAGCTCGGCAAGGTGCAGCACTTCCTGCTGGCGCAGATCCAGGACTACGCGCGGTCGAAGGGTCTCGACATCGTCTTCGGCGACGGCGTTTTCTTCGCCAAGGAGAGCTACGACATCACCCCCGGGGTGCTCGCGCTGCTGATGACCAAGCCGGCCACGCTGCCGGAAGCCCCTGCCGGCGCGAAGAAGCGCGGCGGCCCGCAACACTAAGCTTCGGGACCCGCTCGAACGCGGCTCGCGCGCGGCACGTGCAGACCGACGGCCACAGCCTGGGGAAGCTGGCGGTGCGTTTCGGGTTGACCTTGCGGGGCGACCCGGATCTGCAGGTGTCGCGGGTCGCGACGCTCGCCGGCGCCACCGCCGGCGCGCTCAGCTTTCTCGCCAACAGCCGCTACCGGCGCCAGCTCGCGGCGACCCGGGCGACGGCGGTCGTGCTCTGCGAGCGGGATGCCGCCGCCTGCCCGGTCGCGGCGCTGATCGACGCGAACCCCTATCTGGCGTATGCGCGGATCGCCGCGGTGCTGCACCCGGAGCCGGCCGCCGCGCCCGGCATCCATCCGAGCGCGGTGCTCGCCGCCGGCGCGCGCGTGCCGCGTTCGGCGACCGTCGCCGCGCTCGCGATCGTCGAGGACGATGTCGAACTCGGCGAGCGCTCGTTCGTCGGGCCGGGCTGCATCGTGCAGCGCGGCGCGCGGCTCGGCGCCGATTCGCGGCTGATCGCCCGGGTCACGCTCGGGCCCGGCGTGCGCCTCGGCGAGCGCTGCATCGTGCACCCGGGCGCCGTGATCGGCTCGGACGGCTTCGGCTTCGCCCGCGACGGCGAGGCCTGGTTCAAGGTGCCGCAGCAGGGCGGGGTGCGCGTCGGCGACGACGTCGAGATCGGCGCGAACACGACGGTCGATCGCGGCGCGATCGACGACACGGTGATCGAGGACGGCGTGAAGCTCGACAATCAGATCCAGGTCGGCCACAACGTGAGCATCGGCGCGCACACGGCGATCGCCGCCTGCACCGGCATCTCCGGCAGCACCTCGATCGGCAAGCGCTGCATGATCGGCGGCATGGTCGGCTTCGCCGGCCATCTGAGCATCGCCGATGACGTCGCGGTGACCGGCTGCACGCTGGTGAGCGCGTCGATCCGCGAGCCGGGCAGCTACTCGGCCGGCATCCCGGCCGTGGATACGCGCGCCTGGCGGCGCACGGTCGCGCAGCTGCGGCGCCTCGGCCGGGCCGCGCGGCCCGATTGAGCGAGAACTTTCGAAGGAGCGATCGATGAGCGAACCACCCTACATGGACATCGAGGCGATCATGCGGCAATTGCCGCACCGATATCCCTTCCTGCTCGTCGATCGCGTGCGCGAGTGCGTGCCCGGGGAACGCATCGTCGCCTTGAAGAACGTCACCTACAACGAGCCGTTCTTCACGGGCCACTTTCCCCACCGGCCGGTGATGCCGGGCGTGATCCTGATCGAGGCGCTCGCGCAGACCTGCGGCCTGCTCGCCTTCGTCACGGCGCGCGTGGTGCCGGACGAGGAGACCCGCTTCTATTTCGTCGCGATCGACAAGGCGCGCTTTCGCAAGCCCGTCGAGCCGGGCGACCAGATCGTGCTGAAGGCGACGCTGCTGCGCTCGATCAAGGGCATCTGGAAATTCCAGTGCCTCGCCGAGGTCGACGGCGTCGAAGTGGCGGCGGCGGAAATCATGGTCGCTCCCGAGACGCGCGCCCAGGACAGGAGCGGGGAGCCGAAGTGATCGATGCGCGCGCGATCGTCTCGCCGCGGGCCGAGCTCGACGCGGACGTCGAGGTCGGGCCCTACACGATCATCGGTGCCGACGTGACCATCGGCAAGGGCAGCTGGATCGGGCCGCATGCGGTGCTCAACGGCCCGACCCGGATCGGCCGCGACAACCGGGTCTTCCAGTTCGCCTCGATCGGCGATGCGCCCCAGGACAAGAAGTACCGCGGCGAACCGACGCGCCTGGAGATCGGCGATCGCAACGTGTTCCGCGAGTTCGTGAGCGTGAATCGCGGCACCACCCACGATCGCGGCGTCACGCGGATCGGCAACGACAACCTGCTGATGTCCTACGCTCACGTCGCGCACGACTGCCAGCTCGGCGACCAGATCGTGATGGCCAATTGTGCGACGCTCGGCGGCCACGTCGAGGTCGGCGACTGGGTCATCTTCGGCGGTCTGTCCGCCGTGCATCAGTACACCAAGATCGGCGCGCACTGCTTCATCGCCAACAACGCCGCGGTGACCCGCGACGTGCCGCCGTACCTGATGGCGATCGGCCAGCCGGCCGTGCCGCACAGCGTCAACAGCGAGGGGCTGAAACGCCGCGGATTCGGGCCGGAACAGATCCGCAACATCCGCCGCGCCTATCGCACGCTGTACCGCTCGGGGCTGAAGCTCGCGATCGCGCTCGCCGAACTCGAGAGGGCCGCGCTCGAACAGCCGGAAATCGCCCCGTTCGTCGCGTTCATCAAGCAAAGCTCGCGCAGCATCGTTCGCTGAAGAGCATGCCGGATCCATTGCGGGTCGCGCTGGTGGCGGGAGAGGCGTCCGGTGACACGCTCGGCGCCGCGCTCATCGAATCGCTGCGCGCGCTCGCGCCGCAGGCCCGCTTCTTCGGCATCGCCGGGCCGAAGATGCGCGCCGCCGGTTGCGAGGTCTGGGAGCCGGCCGAATCGCTCGCGGTGATGGGCCTGTTCGAGATCCTCGCCGAACTGCCGCGGCTGTTGCGCTTGCGCGCGCGCGTGCGCCGCGCGCTGCTCGCGGCGCGGCCGGATGTGTTCGTCGGCATCGATTCTCCGGAATTCAATTTGGGACTGGCGCGCCGCCTGCGCGCGGCGGGCATTCCGACCGTGCAATACGTGAGTCCCCAGGTCTGGGCCTGGCGCAGCGAGCGCGTGCGCGGCATGTGCGAGGCGGTCGACCTCGTGCTGTGCCTGCTGCCGTTCGAGAAGCGTTTCTACGACGAGCAGGGGCTGCGCGCCGAATTCGTCGGCCATCCGCTCGCCGATCAGATCCCGGTGCAGGTCGACCGCGCCGCGGCGCGTGCGGCGCTCGGGCTGCCGGGCGCGGCGCGGGTGATCGCGCTGCTGCCCGGGAGCCGGCGCGGCGAGGTGCGCCGTCTGGGGCCCGACTTCGCGGCAACCGTGCGCCACCTCGCCGCGCTGCGCCCCGATCTTGCGTTCATCGCGCCGATGGCGAGCGCGGCGACCCGCGAGATCTTCGCCGCCGCGCTCGCCGCGCGCGCCCCGGCGGTGTCCGTGCGGCTGCTCGACGGCGGTGCGCAGGCGGCCTTGATCGCGGCCGACGCCGCGCTGGTCGCCTCCGGCACCGCGAGCCTGGAGGCGGCGCTGTGCCGGCGGCCGATGGTCGTCGTCTACCGCCTCGGGCGCATGACCGCGTGGGCGCTGCGGCGCTTCAAGCTGGTCAAATCGGCGTATTTCGCCCAACCGAACCTACTTGCGCAGCGGCGCATCGTCGGCGAGTATTTCCAGGACGACATAGTCCCGGAGGCGATCGCAGCGGAGCTCTTGATGTGGCTGGACGATGCGCCGCGGCGGGCGGAACTGCTCGCGCAGTTCGCGACGATTCACGCGACCCTGCGCCGCGGAGCGAGCGCGGGCGCGGCGCGCGCGATCCTCGGCCTGCTCGGCCGGGCGGGGGCCGCGTGACCGCCTTCGTCGCCGGCATCGACGAGGCGGGACGCGGACCGCTCGCGGGACCGGTGGTCGCGGGCGCCGTGATCCTGCGCCCCGGCTCGCGCCTGCGCGGGCTCGCCGACTCCAAATCCCTGAGCGCGGCGGTGCGCCTGCGGCTCGCGGCGAGTATCCGGAGCGAGGCGGCGGCGCACGGTGTCGGCTGGGCGGACCCGGCGGAGATCGACGCGCTCGACATCCTCCAGGCGACCCATCTGGCGATGCGCCGCGCCGTGCTCGCCCTCGCGCTGCCGCCCGACCGCCTGCTGATCGACGGCAATCGAGCGCCCGCACTCGGCGGCCTCGGCCGCGCGATCGACGCGCTGTGCATCGTGCGCGGCGACGCGACCGTGGCGGTGATCGGCGCGGCCTCGATCCTGGCGAAGACCGCGCGCGACGAATACATGGAACGTGTCGACGCGCTGTATCCACAATACGGCTTCGCGCGGCACAAGGGCTATCCGACCGCCGAACACCGCCGGCTGCTGCGCCGGTTCGGCCCGTGTCCGCTGCACCGGCGTTCGTTCGCGCCGGTCGCCGAGGCGCTGCGAGGGCGGGCATGAACGCGTTCGTCCACCTGCGCGTGCACACCGAGTACTCGCTGGTCGACGGGATCGTGCGCGTGCCCGAGCTGATGAGTGCGGTCGCCGCGGCCGGGATGCCCGCGGTCGCGTTGACCGACCAGAGCAACCTGTTCGCGATGGTCAAGTTCTACAAGGAGGCCCAGCGCGCGGGCGTGAAGCCGCTGGTCGGCGTCGATGCCTGGATCCGCGAGAGCGGCGATCGAGCCGCGCCGTCGCGCATCGTCCTGCTGTGCCAGAACCTCGCCGGCTACCGCCACCTGACCGAGCTCGTGACCCGCTCCTACCTCGAGGGCCAGCGCGGCGGCGCACCGCAGCTCGAGCGCGCCTGGCTCGACGCGGAGCGCCTCGGCGGCCTCATCGTGCTCTGCGGCGCGGCGCACGGCGACATCGGGCTCGCGCTCGCGCGCGGCCGCGAGGACGAGGCGGCCCGCTGTCTCGACGCCTGGCTCGCGCTGTGCGGCGACCGCTTCTATCTCGAGGCGCAGCGCACCGGCCGCCCCGGCGAGCGTGCGCTCAGCGAGGCGATCCTCGATCTCGCCGACCTGCGCGGCGTGCCGGCGGTCGCAACCAACGACGTGCGCTTCCTCGCGCGCGCCGATTTCGAGGCGCACGAGGCGCGGGTCTGCATTCACGACGGCACGCAGCTCGCCGACGCCGCGCGGGCGCGCCGCTACACCGAGGAGCAATACCTCAAGAGCCCGGCGCAGATGGCCGAGTTGTTCGCCGACGCGCCGCAGCTGCTGCAGAACACGCTCGAAATCGCCAGGCGCTGCTCGCTCGAGATCAGGCTCGGCGCTTCGATGCTGCCCGCCTATCCGGTGCCGGCCGGCAGCAGCACCGACCAGTTCCTGCGCGAGGAATCCGCCCGCGGCCTGCAGGGGCGCCTCGCCGCGGCGGCCGTGGCGCGCGACGCCGAGGCCTATGGGCGGCGTCTCGCGCTCGAGCTCGACGTGATCTGCCAGATGGGGTTCGCCGGCTACTTCCTGATCGTCGCCGATTTCATCCGCTGGGCGCGGCACAACGGCGTGCCCGTGGGGCCCGGGCGCGGCTCCGGCGCCGGCTCGCTCGCCGCCTATGCGCTCGGCATCACCGACCTCGATCCTCTGGAACACGACCTGCTGTTCGAGCGCTTCCTCAACCCGGAGCGCGTCTCGATGCCGGATTTCGACGTCGATTTCTGCATGGAGGGACGCGACCGGGTGATCGACTACGTCGCGCACAAGTATGGCCGCGACCGCGTCTCGCAGATCATCACCTACGGCACGCTCGCGGCGAAGGCGGTCGTGCGCGACGTCGGCCGCGTGCTCGGGCACAACTATGGCTACGTCGACAAGATCGCCAAGCTGATTCCGTTCGAGATCGGCATCACGCTCGACAAGGCGCTCGCCCAGGAGGAGGAGTTTGCGCGCCTGTATGCGGGCGACGGTGAGGTGCGCGAACTGATCGACCTGGCGCGCGCGCTCGAGGGCCTGGTGCGCAACGCCGGCACCCACGCCGGCGGCGTCGTGATCGCGCCCTCGGTGCTCACCGACTTCACGCCGCTTTACTGCGAGGAAGGCGGCGGCGCGCCGGTGACGCAATTCGACAAGGACGACGTCGAGGCAGCCGGCCTCGTCAAGTTCGACTTCCTCGGCCTGCGCACGCTCACGATCATCGACTGGGCCGTGCGCGACATCAACGCCGAGCGCGCGCGCGCGGGCTCGCCGCCGCTCGCGATCGAGGCCTTGCCGATGGACGATGCGCCGACCTACCAGCTGCTGAAGAGCTGCCGCACGACCGCGGTGTTCCAGCTCGAGTCGCGCGGCATGAAGGACCTGATCCGCAGGCTCCAGCCCGACCGCTTCGGCGACATCGTCGCGCTGGTCGCGCTGTTCCGGCCAGGGCCGCTGCAGTCGGGCATGGTCGAGGATTTCATCGCGCGCAAGCACGACACCAGCGGCGCGACGATCGATTACCTGCATCCGGACCTCGAGCCCGTTCTCGCGGCGACCTACGGCGTGATCCTGTATCAGGAACAGGTCATGCAGATCGCGCAGATCCTCGCCGGCTACACCCTGGGAGGCGCCGACCTGCTGCGGCGCGCGATGGGCAAGAAAAAGGCCGAGGAGATGGCCAAACAGCGCGCGGTGTTCGTCGACGGCGCCGTCGCGCGCGGCGTGCGCGAGAGCCGGGCGACGCACATTTTCGATCTGATGGAGAAGTTCGCCGGCTACGGCTTCAACAAGTCGCACTCGGCGGCGTATGCGCTGCTGTCCTACCAGACCGCGTGGTTGAAGGCGCATCACCCGGCGGCGTTCATGGCGGCCGTGCTCTCGGCCGACATGGACAAGACCGACAAAGTGGTGACCTTGATCGACGAGTGCGCGAGCATGGACCTCGAGGTGCTGGCGCCGGACGTCAACGAATCCGTCTACAAGTTCACGGTCGCCGGGCCGGCGCGCATCCGCTACGGACTCGGCGCGGTCAAGGGCGCCGGCGCCTCGGCCGTCGAGGCGATCGTCGAGGAGCGCACGCGCGGCGGTGCGTATCGCGATCTGCCGGATTTGTGCCGGCGCATCGACCTGCAGCGCGTCAACCGACGGGTCCTCGAGGCGCTGATCCGCTCCGGCTGTCTCGACACGCTCGGGGCAAACCGCGCGACCCTCGCCGCGCAGCTCGATCGGGCGATGCACCTCGGCGAACAGAATTCGCGCGCGCAGAGCACCGGCCAGGTGGATCTGTTCGGCCTCGCCGCGACCGAGGACGCGGCGCTGCCCGAATGGAGCGACTCGGTGCGCCTCGCCGGCGAGCGCGAGACCCTCGGGCTCTTCCTGAGCGGGCACCCGATCACGCCGTACGAGCCGGACCTGAAGTTTCTGGTCGGCGCGCGACTCGCCGACGTCGGCGGCCCGAAACCGGCGCCGGTCGAGGGCGGCCGCGCCTGGAGCGCCGGCAAACCGACGTCCGTCGCCGGGCTGGTGCTGGAGGTGCGGCGGCGCCCGAACCGCGTCACACTGATCCTCGACGATCGCAGCGGACGACTCGAGGTGAGCCTTTACGAGGAGATCTACCAGAAACATCGCGACATCATCGTCAAGGACGCGATCCTGTTGATCGACGGCACGTTGCGCTTCGATGACTTCATCGAGGACTGGCGGCTGCAGGCGAAATCCGTGATCGACATCGACCGGGCGCGCGAGCGCCATGCCCGCCGACTATGGATCCGCTGGCCGGAGCAATTCGACGGTCCGGCCGGAATGAGCCGCCTCGAGGAACTGCTCCGGCCGTATCTGCGCGGCACCTGTGGGATCGGCGTGTTCATTCAGCGCCCGGGCTATTCGGGGCGGGTGACGTTCGCCGAGGCCTGGTCGGTCCGGCCGGCACGCGAACTGCTCGACCAGCTGACGGCTCTGCTCGGGCGCAGCGCCTGGCATTTGACCTACGGTCCGCGGATCGAGATTCAGGATGAGGAAACTTCAACATGGAAATGAATTTCTTAGATTTTGAACAGCCAATTGCCGAGCTGGAGGCGAAGATCGAGGAGTTGAAGTTTCTCGGCACCGACGCGAGCGCCAACATCACCGAGGAGATCAAGCGGCTGCAGGCGAAGAGCCGCGCGCTCACCGTCGGCATCTTCCAGAACCTCACGCCCTGGCAGATCACGCAGCTCGCGCGCCATCCGCAGCGGCCGTACACCCTGGACTACGTGTCGATGATCTTCACCGACTGGCACGAATTGCACGGTGACCGCATGTACGGCGATGACCTGGCGATCGTCGGTGGCCTCGCCCGCATCGGCGGCATCCCGGTCGTCGTGATCGGCCATCAGAAGGGGCGCGACACCAAGGAGCGCGTACGCCGCAACTACGGCATGCCGAAGCCGGAAGGGTATCGCAAGGCGCTCCGGCTGATGATGATGGCCGAGCGCTTCCGGCTGCCGGTGATCACCTTGATCGACACACCGGGCGCGTATCCGGGGATCGGCTCGGAGGAGCGCGGCCAGAGTGAGGCGATCGCCCGCAACCTGTTCGAGATGTCGGCGCTCGCCGCTCCGGTGCTCTCGATCGTGATCGGCGAAGGCGGCTCGGGCGGCGCGCTCGCGATTGGCGTCTGCGATCGGCTGGTGATGCTGCAGTTTGCCGTCTATTCGGTGATCTCACCCGAGAGTTGTGCGTCGATCCTGTGGAAGAGCACCGACAAGAAGGAGATCGCGGCCGACGCGATGGGCGGCACCGCGGATCGGCTGAAGAAGCTCGGCCTGGTCGACGAGGTGCTCAAGGAGCCTTGCGGCGCGGCCCATCGGGATCCGCAGGCGATGGGCGAATCGCTGCAGGCGTGCATTCTGCGGCACTTGAACGAGCTGCGGGCGATGCCGGTCACGCAGCTGCTCGATGCGCGCCAGGCGCGGCTGCGTTCCTTCGGCGCATTCCACGAAGCCTGAAGCCGCGATGGAGCCGTGCGCGGCCGCGCTCGCGGCGTTGCTCGAGAGGCAGCTGCCGCCGCGAACCACCGCGGTCGTCGTCGCCGTGAGCGGCGGGACCGATTCGGCCTGCCTGCTCGCCGCCGCGGCGTGCCTCGCCGGTGCCGGCCGGACCGTGCGCGCGGTGCACGTGGATCACGGCCTGCAGCCGGCGGCCGCGGACTTCCGCCGCGTGTGCGCCGAGCTCTGCGCGCGCCTCGGCGTGCCCTTGTCGATTGTCGCGGTGCCGGTGCGCGCCGCGCGCGGCGCATCGCTCGAGGCGGTCGCGCGCGAGGCGCGCTACGCCGCGCTCGGCGCCCAGCTCGCCGCCGGTGAGTGCCTGCTGACCGCGCACCACGCCGAGGATCAGGCCGAGACCGTGCTGCTGCAGGCGCTGCGCGGCGCGGGTCCCGCAGGACTCGCCGGCATGCCCCGTGTCCGTCCGCTCGGCCGCGGCTCGCACCTGCGGCCGTTGCTCGAGCGCTCGCGCGGCGACCTCGCGCGCTGCGCGGCGGCGCTCGGGCTCGCGACGATCGCCGATCCGATGAATTGCGATCCACGCTTCGACCGGGTCCATCTGCGGCTGTGCGTCTGGCCGGCGATCGAGGATCGCTGGCCCGGCGCGGCCGGCGCGCTCGGCCGCGCCGCGCGGTACGCGGGCGAGGCGCTCGAGGTGCTGAACGCGGTCGCGGATGCCGATCTTGCCTCGTTGCGCGACGGCGAGGCGCTGTCGATCGCGCGCCTGCGCCCGCTCGCCCACGCCCGGCGCGGCAACGCGCTGCGCCGCTGGATCGGCGAGCGCGCGCTGCCGCCGCCGAGCGCACGCCTCGCCGAGGCCTTGCGCCAGTGCCTGGAGGCGCGCGCGGACCATTTGCCGGTCGTCGCCTGGGGCGAGCACGCGCTGCGCCGCTACCGCGGCCGCATCCATCTGACGGCGGCCGCACCGCCGCGCATCGCCGGCACCCTGCACTGGGAGCCGCGCGCGCAGCCGACGCTCGAGCTCGGCGCGGGGCTCGGCCGCTTGCGCTGGGTCGAGCGCACGGGCGGCTTCGACGCCGCTCGCCTGCCGCCGCTGCTCAGCGTGACGGCGCGCCGCGGCGGCGAGTCGCTCAAGCCCGCGCCGCGCGCCGCGACCCGCAGCGTACAACATCTATGCCAGGCGGACGGCATCCTGCCGTGGATGCGCGGCGCGCTGCCGTTCGTTCACGCCGACGGCCGCCTGATCGCGGTCGGCGATCTGTGGGCCGACGCGCGCGATCGCGTGCCGCCCGCCGGGACCGGCGCCGGCATCGCCTGGGAGGGCGCGCCGACGCTCGTCTGACGTGTTGCCGTCGCGCCTTGCGTCGCGCTTTGCGTCGGGCCTTGCGTCGCGCCTTGCGTCGCGCCTTGCGTCGGGCGAGGCGGGCGGCACCTCATTGCCACTCACAGCGATAAACAGGCATATACTCGAACCGACCTATGCGTCATCACGGCACACTCCGTCGCATCGCGAAATGGGCGCTGATCGGTCTGACGCCGGCCGTGTTGATTTGCCCCGCCGCGGCGCATGGCGCGTCTGCTGCCGCCGACCCGCACGTGCGCTTCGAGTTTCTGACGCCCT
>Ga0307373_10003725_pt1 | contig 26257 bp, 28 predicted proteins | sample OX2MG_FD_202534 | JGI IMG/M metagenome (GOLD analysis project Ga0307373, IMG submission 202534) | Soil microbial communities from Risofladan, Vaasa, Finland - OX-2 | ecosystem: Environmental > Terrestrial > Soil > Coastal area > Acid sulfate soil | place: Finland: Risofladan, Vaasa | collected...
GCAAAACTCGAAATCCCCATAGACCATCGCCGCATCCCCGCGGGTTCGTGCTTGGGCGGTTTTAGTACGCCGGCCCCATGCCCAGAACGCGCGGCCTGCGACGGCCGGCGTCCGAAAACCTTCACCATTGCAGACATTGAGACCAACAGGTTACCGGGCGGCGGAACGGCCTCGCCGCCTCGCTCCCGCACGGGGGTCGGTGGTGCGGCTTCCCGCCGCGGTCCCCCGCACGCGGCGGCTGCAGCCTGAATTCACACGTCCGGCTGTTCCGCACCCTCGGGCGGCGCTTCGAACATGGCGGCGGCGTCCACGGCGTCGGCCGCTTCCTCGTCTGCCTGGGCGCCGACCCGTTCGCCGCGCGACTGCCGTTCGGCCTCTTCCGGGCTGCGGGCGACGTTGACGGTGACCCGGATCGTCACCTCGGGATGCAGCATGACGCGCACCGGCGCCAGGCCGAGCGTCTTGATCGGGTGCTCCAGCACGACCTGCTGGCGGTCGATCGTCAGCCCCGCCGCGGTGGCGGCATCGGCGATGTCGCGTCCGGACACCGATCCGTACAGGCTGCCCGACTCCCCCGCCTGGCGGATCACCACCACGCTCAGCCCGCCGACGCGTTCGGCGACGCGCTCCGCCTCCTCCCGCCGCTTCAAATTCTGCGCCTCAAGCTGCACCCGCTGCTCTTCGAAGCGAGCGAGGTTGTCCTTGCTGGCGCGCAGCGCCTTCTTCTGCGGGAGAAGAAAATTGCGGGCATAGCCGGGCTTCACCTTCACCCGGTCGCCCATCTGGCCCAGCTTCTCGACCCGCTGGAGCAGGACTAGTTCGACGGCGGCCATGGCTGGCTCCTCAGGTCACGATGTAGGGGAGCAGAGCGAGGAAGCGGGCGCGCTTGATCGCCTGTGCCAGTTCGCGTTGCTTCTTGGCGGAGACCGCGGTGATGCGGCTGGGCACGATCTTCCCCCGTTCCGACAGGAAGCGGGACAGCAGGCGTACGTCCTTGTAGTCGATCTTCGGCGCGTTGGGGCCGGAGAACGGGCAGGATTTGCGGCGGCGGTAGAATGGCCGGCGGGCACCGACGGCGGCGCGCCGTGCGGCCGGGTTGACTTCGGTGGAATCGGACATGCTGGGCTACTCCTCGACGCCGGCGCGGAAATCGGGGACGGCGAAGTCGTCGCGGGCGCGGAACTCCTCGCGCTCGTCGTAGCCGCGGCGGCGGCCGCTCTCGAAGCGCCCGGCGGGCTTGGGGCCGCGGAAGCCGCGCTCGCGCTCGTCGGACTTGCGCGACAGGATGGCGGACTGGGCTTCTTCCAGCGCCTCCACGTGGATGGTCATGAAGCGCAGGATGTCTTCGTTGAGGCGGAGCTGGCGCTCCATCTCGGTGATGAATGCCGGCCTGGCGTCCAGGCCGAGCAACATGTAGTGCGCCTTGCGGTTCTTCTTGATGCGGTAGGCCAGGCCGCGCAGGCCCCAGTATTCGCGCTTTTTCACCGCGCCGCCGTCGGCTTCGAGCTGGCTGGCGACGTTGTCGGCGATCAGGTCAACCTGCTGCTGCGTCACGTCGTTGCGTGCGATCAGCACGCATTCATAGAGCGGCATGAGCTAGTCCCTCTGGCTGTCGGCCCCGGCCGGGATGGCCACGCCCCAGCGGCTGGAGGCCGAGGGGCGGCGGGCATAGCCGGGGAGGGTGCCACCGCCCCGGCAGGGAAGGGCGGGGATTAAGCACGGGACGGGCACCGGTGCAAGGCGCGGGTCGGGTAGCCGGTCATGCTCCGACCGGCGCCAGAGCGGGTGCACCGGCGCGTGGCCAGACGAGCGGCATGTTATCCAGCGGCCCTTGATGATGACCCATCGAGCAGGGCAGCAACGGCCTGGACCCCGCTTTCGCGGAGGAGACGAATGGGTTGCGAGGGTAACGGATGAGTCAGTGTCTCGGGCGGTTCGCTTTTGTGCCGATGGGGCCTTGCCTGCGTCCTGCCCGGGTGAATTCGAGTGCCGCAACGGGGCCGCCGCCGCGTGTTGCCAGCCCCCGGACCCCATGCTAGAGGCCGGCCGCCGGTCAGCAGCCTGTCTCCGTGCAGGCGGGGGGCGCCGGTACTGCTCCACGCCCGCGTCCGCGCGCGGCCCCAACCAAATGGAACCACCCGCGTGGCCTCAGAAGGGACGATCATCGCATCCGGCGGCGGCATGGCCGACCGTTACGCCGCCGCGCTGTATGCCCATGCGGACGACAGCCACGCGCTGGACCAGGTGGTTGCCGAAATGGAAACCCTCGGCCGGCTGATCGACGCCAGCGCCGATTTCCGCCGTCTGCTGGAATCGCCGCTGATCGACGTCAACACTGCGATCAAGGCGGCGCTCGCCGTGCTGCAGCAGGAAGGCTTCGGCAAGCCGGTGCGCGACTTCGTCGGCGTCGTCGCGACCAACCGCCGGCTGCGCTCGCTGCGCGACATCGTGCGCGCGTTCGGCCGCCTCGTGGCGCAGCGTCGCGGCATCATCACCGCCGAGGTCGCCTCGGCGCATCCGCTGAGCGATTTGCAGCGCCAGCAGCTTCGCGCGCGGCTGATCGAGGCCGGCTACGGCACCGTCAACATCAACGAATCGGTGGAACCCGACTTGCTCGGCGGCCTCGTCGTGCGCATCGGCGCCCGCCTGTACGATACGTCCTTGAAGTCCCGGCTGCAGCGTTTGCAGTTCGCCATGAAGGGAGCCGCCTGATATGGAGATCCGCCCCGCCGAGATCTCGGAGATCCTGCGCAAGCAGATCGCCGCGTTCGACACGGAAGCCAATGTCGCCGAGACCGGCCAGGTGCTTTCGGTCGGCGACGGCATCGCCCGCGTGTTCGGGCTGCAGAACTGCATGGCCGGCGAGATGGTCGAATTTCCCGGCGCCGGGCTGCGCGGCATGGCGCTGAACCTGGAAACCGACAATGTCGGCGTGGTGATCTTCGGCAACGACAAGCAGATCCGCGAAGGCGACACCGTCGCGCGCACCGGCACGATCGTCGATGTGCCGGTGGGCAACGGCTTGCTCGGCCGCGTGGTGGACGGGCTGGGCACGCCGATCGACGGCAAGGGGCCGCTGACCGACGTGGTGCGCGGCCGGGTCGAGGTGAAGGCGCCGGGCATCATCCCGCGCAAGTCGGTGCACGAGCCGGTGCAGACCGGGTTGAAGGCGATCGACGCGCTGATCCCGATCGGCCGCGGCCAGCGCGAGTTGATCATCGGCGACCGGCAGACCGGCAAGACCGCGGTCATCATCGACACCATCATCAACCAGAAGACCGTCAACGCCGGCACCGACGAGAAGAAGAAGCTGTATTGCATCTACGTCGCGATCGGCCAGAAGCGCTCCACCGTCGCACAGCTTGTGCAGACGCTGGAGGAATACGGCGCGATGGAATACTCCATCGTGGTGGCCGCCACCGCGTCCGATCCGGCGCCGATGCAGTTCCTGGCGCCCTATACCGGTTGCACCATGGGCGAGTTCTTCCGCGACAACGGCCGGCACGCGGTGATCTTCTACGACGACCTGTCGAAGCAGGCCGTCGCGTATCGCCAGATGTCGCTGCTGCTGCGCCGTCCGCCGGGCCGCGAGGCGTATCCGGGCGACGTTTTTTACTTGCACTCGCGGCTGCTGGAGCGCGCGGCGAAGATGAACGATGCGCTTGGCGCGGGTTCGCTGACCGCGCTGCCGGTGATCGAGACGCAGGCGGGCGACGTATCGGCCTATATCCCGACCAACGTGATCTCCATCACCGACGGGCAGATCTTCCTCGAAACGGAACTGTTCTTCCGCGGCATCCGTCCGGCGGTGAATGTCGGGATTTCCGTGTCGCGCGTGGGTTCGGCGGCGCAGGTGCGGGCGATGAAGCAGGTCGCCGGGCGCATCAAGCTGGAACTGGCGCAGTATCGCGAGATGGCGGCGTTCGCGCAGTTCGCCTCGGACCTCGATGCCACCACGCAGCAGTTGCTGGCGCGCGGCTCGCGGCTGACCGAATTGTTGAAGCAACCGCAGTTCAAGCCGGTGCCGATCGAAGAGCAGGTGGTGGCGATCTTCGCGGGGGTGCGGGGGTATCTGGACAAGATCGACCTGGGGCGGATCGGCGCGTTTGAATCACAGTTGCTGTCGGAGCTGAAGTCGCGCGATCCGACCATCCTGGAAACCATCCGCACCGACCTGGAGATCAAGCCGGAGACGGAGAAGAAGCTGGTCGCGTTCCTCGACAGCTTCGCCAAGGGCTTCAGTTGATGCCACGTCCTGCTGTCATTGCGAGGAGCGAAGCGACGCGGCAATCCCCCGCGTTGGGTCGCACGGTGCGTCGGCTCGGAGGGGATTGCTTCGGCCCTTCGGGCCTCGCAGTGACATGGGGCGGCAGGCAGGAGGCGTTGACATGCCCAACCTGAAATCCCTCCGCACCCGGATCAACAGCGTCAAATCGACCCAGAAGATAACCTCCGCCATGAAGATGGTGGCGGCGTCGAAGCTGCGCCGCGCGCAGGCACAGGCGGAGGCGGCGCGACCCTATGCCGAGCGGATGGAGCGCATGCTGCGCGCGCTGGCCGCCTCGGTTGCCGGCTCGCCGACCGCGCCGCCGTTGATGATCGGCACCGGCAAGGACCAGACGCACCTGTTGATCGCGGTGACCGCGGATCGCGGCCTGGCCGGCGCGTTCAACTCCAGCATCGGCCGCGCCACCCGCTTCCTGGCCCGCCGCCTGGAAGCCGAAGGCAAGACGGTCAAATTGCTCGCCGTCGGGCGCAAGGGACGCGACTATCTGCGCCGCGAGCTGTCCAGCCGGCTGGTCGGCGACATCAACTATGTCGGCAAGCGCCGCATCGAATTCGCTGACGCCGAAGCGATCGCCCGCCGCGTCACGGACATGCTGAACGGGGGAGAAATCGACGGCGCCACGATCATCTACAACCGCTTCCGTTCGGTGATCTCGCAGGTGGTGACGGAGCAGCAGATTATTCCGGTGCCGCTGCCGGAGGGCGAGGCGGAGGATCTGGGCGGCGCGGTGTACGAGTTCGAGCCGGACGAGGAAACCATCCTGGCCCGCCTGCTGCCGCAGGCGCTGGCGATCCAGGTGTATCGCGCGCTGCTGGAGAGCTCCGCCGGGTTCCAGGCGGCGCAGATGACCGCGATGGACAGCGCGACGCGTAACGCCGGCGACATGATCAAGCGCCTGACGCTGAACTACAACCGGGCGCGCCAGGCCAACATCACCAAGGAACTGATCGAGATCATCTCGGGCGCGGAAGCGGTCTGAGGAGGCGAAGGGAAAGACCATGGCAAGCAACATCGTCGGACGGGTGACCCAGGTGATGGGTGCCGTGGTGGACGTGCAGTTCGACGGCGAGCTGCCGTATATCCAGAACGCGCTGCACACCCGCATTTCCGATCGCACCCTGGTGCTGGAGGTGGCGCAGGAGCTGGGCGAGCGCACGGTGCGCTGCATCGCGATGGACAGCACCGACGGCCTGGTGCGCGGGCAGGAGGTGGTGGACACCGGCGGACCGATCACCGTGCCGGTCGGGCCGGAAACGCTGGGCCGCATCCTCAACGTGATCGGCGATCCGATCGACGAACGCGGCCCGGTCAATGCGAAGAAGCGCTATCCGATCCATCGCGAGGCGCCTTCGTTCGAGGAACAGGCGACGTCGGCCGAGATCCTGGTGACGGGCATCAAGGTGGTGGATCTGCTGGCGCCGTATTTGAAGGGCGGCAAGGTCGGGCTGTTCGGCGGCGCCGGCGTCGGCAAGACGGTGATCATCCAGGAGCTGATCAACAACATCGCCAAGGCGCATGGCGGCGTGTCGGTGTTTGCCGGCGTCGGCGAGCGCACGCGCGAGGGCAACGACCTGTATCACGAGATGGTCGATGCTGGTGTCATCAAGTTCGGCGAGAACGGCTCCACCGAGGGTTCCAAGGTGGCGCTGATGTATGGCCAGATGAACGAGCCGCCGGGCGCGCGCGCGCGGGTTGGGCTGTCCGGCCTGTCGCTGGCGGAATATTTCCGCGACGAGGAAGGCCAGGACGTGCTTTTTTTCGTTGACAACATATTTCGTTTCACCCAGGCGGGCGCTGAGGTTTCCGCTCTTTTGGGTCGCATCCCGTCGGCGGTGGGCTATCAGCCGACGCTGGCGACCGACATGGGCGCGCTGCAGGAGCGGATCACCTCGACCAACAAGGGCTCGATCACCTCGGTGCAGGCGATCTACGTGCCGGCCGACGACCTGACCGACCCGGCGCCGGCCACGTCCTTCGCGCATTTGGACGCCACTACTGTGCTGTCGCGGCAGATCGCCGAGCTGGGCATCTATCCGGCGGTGGACCCGCTGGACTCTACCTCCCGTTCGCTGGACCCGCGGATCGTGGGCGACGAGCACTACGCCGTGGCGCGCGAGACGCAGCGTATCCTGCAGACCTACAAGTCGTTGCAGGACATCATCGCCATCCTGGGGATGGACGAGCTGTCGGAAGAGGACAAGCTGGTGGTGGCGCGGGCGCGGAAAATCCAGCGCTTCCTGTCGCAGCCGTTCCATGTCGCGGAGGTTTTTACGGGTTTCCCCGGCATCTTCGTGCCGGTGGCCGACACGGTGCGCAGCTTCAAGGCGATCTGCGCCGGCGAGTACGACCATTTGCCCGAGGCGGCGTTCTACATGGTCGGCACGATCGAGGACGCGGTGAAGAAGGGTGAATCGCTGAAGGCGACGGCGTAAGCTGGCTGATTAAGTGATGGACACTCATCCTCCCCTTGAGAGAGGGGGCCTTTCCTTCTTGCTAGGACGCAGCGCATGCCGATGAACCTCGAGATCGTCAGCCCGGAGAAGCTGCTGCTGTCGCGGCCGGTGGACATGGTGGTGATCCCCGCGTCCGAGGGCGACATGGGCGTGCTGGAAGGCCACACCCCGATGATCGTCATGCTGCGCGGCGGGCTGATCTCGCTGTATGAGGGCGATCGCGTCACCGACACGCTGTTCGTCGCCGGCGGGTTCGCCGAGGTGACGCCGGAGCGCTGCACCGTGCTGGCCAACGAAGTGTCCCCGCTGGCGGAACTGGACAAAGCGGTGGGCGAGCGCCGGCTGGCGGAAGCCGAAACGGCGTTGGCGGAACTCGACCCGGCGGATATCGCCGCCGAGGAGCTGGCGCTGGAACGCGCGCAGTCGGCGCGGGCCCTGATCGAGGCGGTGGACGGGCTGCTGACAGGCTCTCGGTAGCGTCTCCGCGTCATCAGGGACCCTCAATGGTGATCAGGCCGGCGAACCGGCGAAAGTCGGCGACGTTGAACATCAGCAGCCGCGTGATGCCGTTCGCCAGCATGGTGGCCACAATGTTGGCGTCGTGCACCTGCTTTCCGGCGACGGGATAGGTTGCGAGCAGCGACAGGAGCCGGGTCCGAACCGCCGGCCCATCCTCGATCAGCCAAAAGCGTTGTGCAAAGAACCGCACGCGCTCAAGTGCGAGCGGCATCGGCAGAGCGGCGATGGAACCCTGTGAGCGTGTCACGGCCGCCAAGTACTCGCGCAAGACCTGGCCGCTGATCCATCAAGCCGCACGAGCCGCCTCCGTCTGCCCCAGCAGTGCGGTTGCCGCGACGTGATGTGCCGAACCGAATTGGTTGGCGTAAACCAGGACGTTGGTGTCGACGAACCGAGATTCAGCGTCCGTCGTCGCCATACATGTCTTCCCGGCGCAACGAAACGCTATTGTCCCACGGGCCGTTGTCGATCGGGAAGTCGGCCATCCTGAATGGCTTGCTGGGCGGTGTCACGGCGGGTCCGATGCTGACGGCCACCTCGTGCTCGCCCGGGGGCGGTTCGGCGGGGGCGACGCCGCTGATCGTGTGATCGGGTGCGACGTGAATGTGTATCCTGATCGTGCTGATGGCAGCTCCTGAGACGGCACCTGCTCGGCACAGGGTAGCCTGATAGTGGCGGCCGGTCTGCCCGCGATCAAGCGCCGGAGGTGGTGTGGCATCGTGCGACGGTAGCGCGCCAAAAAAACCGCTGCCTCGCTTCCCTGGGCGGTCTTTCGCTGGGCGCTCCGCGCGGTGACGGGGCAGGCGTCCCTGGCGGCGGGGGGCGCTCCGCGCCTTCCCCCGCTCGCCCGGGCCGCCTGCCGCGGAGGCGTTGATCCAGCCGGTGCCCATACGTGGCGAATCGGCGTGGGTAAAGCTGCGCCGTAAGGCGACGCCGGCGACCAGCTACCCGGGCAGCCCGTGCGGAAACGCGTCCCGGCGCAGGGCATCGGAGGAAAAATCGATTTCCTCCGGCCAGGTCAGCCCGGCGCCGTCGTCCAGGACGATCATCGTGGCGGCAAAATAGTCGCCGTCGCGCAGCGGGGTGAACCAGCCGCCGCGGTCGATGATCGGCAGGAAATCGACGACGCCGCGCGCACCATCCGACCAGGTAATGGTCACGCTGTGGTCCGGTCGGGCGATTGCCTCGACGATCTCATACAGCACGCGCCGGCCCCCGGATGCTTCGCGGCAACCGGTGTATGCCGGGCGCTTCCCTTCGGCTATAGCGGCTTCATGGCTGCGGCACGCTCGTTGATCCGAATCGCCGTCAACGTCGCCCTGGACGGTATGCTGTCCGCGGCGGCCGTGCCGGCGGCGCGCTGGATCGCCGACCCGTCCGGCCCGGTGCTCGCGCCGCTATGGCTCCTGCCGCTCGGCGCGGCGACGCTGCTGCTGGCTGGCCTGCCGTTCCGCCTCTCGCTGCAATACTGGCGCTTCGCCGGCATCGACGACCTGATGACCGTCGCCGCTTCCTCCGGGCTCGGCGCGGTGCTGTTCGCGGCGGTGCTGGCGCTGGCCGGCCTCACCCCGCCCAATCCGGCGTTCCCCGTCGTGCATGCGCTGACCCTGCTGGTGATGCTCGGCATTCCCCGCGTCATCTATCGCCGCTTGCTCATCCGCGGCGCCGGCCGGCCGCGCGACGACGCGGCGCGTTCGGTGCTGCTGGTCGGCGCCGGCGAGGACGCCGACCTGTTCCTGCGCGCGCTGGCGCATGACCGGCGCCAGGGCTTCCGGGTGGAGGGCCTGCTGGCGATCGGCTCGCGCCAGACCGGGCGGCGCATCCAGGGCCAGCCGATCCTCGGTTCGCACGCCGACGCCGGCGCCGTGCTGGAGCGGCTCGCCGCCGAGGGCCGGCTGCCTGACACGCTGGTGATCGCCACGCCGGACCTGTCCGGCGTGGCCCTCGCCGACCTGGTGGCGCAGGCCGAGCGCTTCGGGCTGACGGTGCGGCGCGCGCCGCGGCCCACCGCCCTGGGCCCCGCCGGCGCGACCGCCTCCGGTCCCCTGCTCGAGCTCCGTCCGGTGGCCATCGAGGACTTGCTCAACCGTCCGCAGGTGCCGCTGGACCGCGACGGCATGGCGCGGCTGATCCAGGGCCGCCGCGTCATCGTCACCGGCGCCGGCGGCACCATTGGCAGCGAACTCGCCCGCCAGGTGGCCGCGTTCGGCCCGGACACGTTAATTCTCCTCGACAACGGCGAATACGCGCTGTGGCAGATCGACCTGGAACTGGCCGAGACCCATCCGCAAGTGCGCCGCCACGCCCTGATCGCCGACATCCGCGACGAGGCGCGCATCCGTGCGGTGTTCGACGCGCTGCGCCCCGAACTGGTGTTCCACGCCGCGGCGCTGAAGCACGTGCCGATCGTCGAGGACAATCCGCTGGAGGGGCTGCTGACCAATGCCGCCGGCACCCGCCACGTTGCCGACGCGGCTCGCGCGGCCGGCGCGCTGGCGATGGTGCTGATCTCCACCGACAAGGCGGTGAACCCCACCTCGGTCATGGGCGCATCCAAGCGGCTGGCCGAGATGTATTGCCAGGCGCTGGATATCGCTGCGCGCGGCAGCGGCCAGGGCATGCGCTGCATCACCGTGCGGTTCGGCAACGTGCTGGGCAGCACCGGCTCGGTGGTGCCGCTGTTCCAGCGCCAGCTCGCGCGCGGTGGCCCGCTCACCGTCACGCATCCCGACATGCGGCGCTATTTCATGACGGTGCGCGAGGCGGTCGGGCTGGTGTTGCAGGCGAGCGTGCTGGGGGTCGGCGACGCCGAGCTGCCGGCGGCGCGCGAGGGCGGCATTTTCGTGCTCGACATGGGCGAGCCGGTGAAGATCGTCGATCTGGCGCGGCAGATCATCCGGCTGGCCGGGCTGCAACCCGAGCTGGACGTGGAAATCCGTTTCACCGGCCTGCGCCCGGGCGAGAAACTGCATGAGGAACTGTTTCACGGCCAGGAGCCGCCGGTGCCGACCGGTTATCCGGGGCTACTGATGGCGACCCCGCGCACCGCCGACCCGGCCATCGTCGGCCGGGCGGTGGACGAGATCGCCACCGCCTGCCGCGGCGGCCAGGCGCGGCTGGCGCTGACCTTGCTCGGCCGCCTGGTGCCCGAGTTCGCCCACAATGCCGATGGCGCCGCCGAACCATCCCGCGCGCTGCCGCGTGACGAAGCGCGCGCCTGATCCCTCCGGAGTTTTTCCCCCCGAATGACCGATTCAACGCATCGCGCCATCCCGTTCCTCGACCTCAAGGCGCAACAGGCGCGCATCGCCGCCGATCTGCGCACGCGGCTGGATCGTGTGCTGGCGCATTGCCAGTTCATTCTCGGCCCCGAGGTGGCGGAACTGGAAGCCGCCCTGGCGCAATTCTGCGGCGCGCGGCACTGCGTCGGCGTCAGCTCCGGCACCGACGCGATTCAGATCGCGCTGATGGCGGAAGGCATCGGCCGCGGCGACGCGGTGTTCCTGCCGGCCTTCACCTACACCGCGACGGCAGAGGTGCCGCTGGTGCTCGGCGCCACGCCGGTGTTCGTCGATGTCGATCCGCGCAGCTTCCAGATCGATCCCGCGCATCTGGAACGCCGCATCGCCGCGGTGCGGAAAGCGGGAAAACTGCGGCCGCGCGCGCTGATCGGCGTGGACCTGTTCGGCCAGCCGGCGGACTGGCCCGCGTTGCGCGACATCGCCGCACGGGAGAAATTGTTCACGCTGGATGACCTGGCGCAGAGCTTCGGCTGCACCCAGCACGGCCGCGCGCTGGGCGCCGCCGCCGATGCGACCGCCACCAGTTTCTTCCCGTCGAAGCCGCTGGGTGCCTACGGCGACGGCGGCGCGCTGTTCACCGAGAGCGACGAACGCGCGGCGCTGTATCGCAGCCTGCGCACCCACGGCGAGGGCACCACGCGCTACGAAGTGCTGCGCACCGGCATGAACGGCCGGCTCGATACGCTGCAGGCGGCGGTGCTGCTGGCCAAGCTGGCGGTGTTCCCCGAGGAACTGGCGGCGCGCGAGCGCATCGCCCGGGCCTACGATTCGCGGCTCGGCAACGCGGTGGTGATTCCGGCGCGGGTGCCGGACAGCACCAGCGCCTGGGCGATCTACGCGATCCTGCTGCGCGACGCGGCCGAGCGCGATCATGTGCAGGCGTCCCTGAAATCGGCCGGCGTGCCGACAGCGATTTATTACCCCCGTCCGCTGCATCTTCAGCCCGCGTATCGCGACCGGCACGATGGGGCAACGCTGCCGGTGTCCGAGGACCTGGCGGATCGGATCCTGGCGTTGCCGATCCATCCCGACCTCACCGAGCAGGACGTCGCGCATATCTGTGATTCACTGCGCGCGGCGGTGGGCTGACCGCCGCACAAAACCTCCTTCGTCGCACGGGGTTACGCCGCACGGCGGCGCGACACGGCTGGGTCGCGAAACGAACCAGCCGAAGCACCGAGGGCAGGGTATCGCGGCCCCCCCTACGCCGCTCCGTGCGCCGGCACGCCACTCCCCGATACCCAGCGCATCGCGCGACGCACCACCAGGATCGTGCCCAGCGCAATCGCCACCCCGGCGATCAAATCGACCAGATAGTGACCACCCTCGCTCAGCGCCGAGAGCAGCATCAGGCCGTTCACCACGGCCGAGAGAAACACGAACCGCGTGCCGCGTGCGATATAAACCAGCAGCACCGCCACCGCCGCATGGTAGGACGGGAATGTCACCAGCCCGTGGATGCGTTGCAGGTCGAGCACCGGAAACGCCCCGGAGCGCAGCGCCTGCAGATCGATCATGTGCACCGCAACGAATCCCGGTTGCGCATCGAAATACACCCAGGGACAGGCAGCCGGGAACAACGCGAACAGGATCAGAGTCGGCACCATCGAAACCGCGAACAACGCCAGCAACTCACGATTACGCATCACCATGCCGGACAACGGCAGCGCGAAAAGGCAGAGCAATACTTGCGGAAACATTGTGGCGTAGGCAGTGGCGAGCAATCCGTGCAGCAAATGATGGGCCCGCACGAAGTGGAACCAGTCCAGCCAATGGAAGCCCAGCGCGGCGTCGGCGCGTGCCAGCCACGGATCGGCGAGCGGGCGATCGAGCGTCGCCGCCAGATAGCTCATCAGTGCCGTTCCGCTGGCGATCGCGAAGAACATCGCGTAGCCCGACACAAGTGCGGCGGATCGGTCGCCCGCGTCGCGGCGGCGATAAAATGCGAAATTCCCCGCCAGGAGCAGAAGCGCGATCGCGAGATAGCCGATGCCGACCAGACGCAGCCCGGACTGTGCGGCCCAGGCCAGATCGGCACCCCAGATCGCCGCCACGGCAGCGCAGGGGACCACAATGGCGGCGACGGTTCGGTTGAGCTTCAGCATGCGCCGTTTGATCGCAATCCGGCGGGCAGATGCAAGTGCCGTCGGTGATGTGTGCCAAATCGGATCGTTGACATGCGGGAAAGGGGCTTGCTATGCAAATCGTGCGTTGATGGGAGAACAGGACATGCGCCCGCGCCGGTTGGTCACCATCCTGGCAAACGCTTGCGCCATCCTGCTGCTGGGCCTGATGGGCGTGGCGGTAGCGGGGCCGTCGCTGGTGTTTGGCAGTCTGGACCTTTATGGCCCGGAATTGTTCAGTGGACTTTATACGGTTGACTCGGCCATTTCCGGCAACTGGCAGCAGTTTCCATCGGACTTCCTCGTCAGCGCCAGCCTTTATGCGGTGCAAGACCTGGGCAATACCCTCAGTCTGCTCAATAGTTACGTCTCTCAGCTCGGCAGCAACGGCATCAGCCAGGTCGTCGCACTGCCCGCGAACAATTCGCTGTTCGCCTCGATTCCGGAGCCTGTCGGCTTCTCGCTGTTGGTCACCGGTGTCGCCGCGATTGCGTTCGTGCGCCGCCGCATCCGGCGCAGCCCGCGCGCCTGAACTGAAGGCTGCATCGCCGGCCGCGCCTGCTATACTCCGGCGCATCACGATTGATGCCGGAGTGCCGATGCGACGCTTGCCCACGATCTTTGTGCTGTTTGCCCTGCTGTGTGCCGCCGCCGGCCCCGTTGCGCACGCCCGCACCATCCTGGCGGCCGTGCCGATCAGCCGCATGGACCTGCACTGGTGGCGCGAACGCTTCGACGCCAAGCAGGCGGCGCTGCGTGACCGCCACCCCGCGCTGGTGTTCTACGGCGATTCCATCACCGAGGACTGGGAGCGCCACGGCCCGCCGGCCTGGAAGGATTTCGCCCCTGTCTGGCAACGCTTCTACGGCGATCGCAACGCGGTGAATCTCGGCTTCGTAGGCGACACCACCGCCAGCCTGATATGGCGCATCGGCCATGGCGAGGCGACGGGCATCGCCCCGAAGGTCGCGGTGATCCTGATCGGCGCCAACAATCTCGGACACCTGCACTGGTCAACCGGCGACACGGTGCTGGGCATCGACACCATCGTGCGCGACCTGCGCCGGCGCCTGCCCACCACGAAGCTGCTGTTGCTCGGCATCCTGCCGTCCGATCGCAGCGCCTGGGCCACCGAGACGACGCTCGCGGTAAATCGCATTCTGGCCCGGCACTATCCCCGTGGCGGCGCGGTGACCTTCCTCGATGTCGGCCATGTCTTCATGCGGGGGAAAAAACTGGATCGCAACCTGTTCCTCGATCCAAGGGAAAGGCCGCCCGAAGCACCGCTGCATCCCACCGCGCGGGGCCAAGCCCTTATGGCGGCGGCGATGGAACCGACTCTCGCGGCGCTGTTGGGCGACCGCGTGCACCAGTAGGGGACAAGCGATGGCCAAGGGCTATTGGATCGCCGGCGTCGATGTGACCGATCCCGCGGGCTACCAGGAATACGTTGCCGCCAACGCCGCGGCGTTCCGCAAATACGGCGCCCGCTTCATCGTGCGCGGCGGACGCTTCGAGGCGCCGGAAGGCACCCCGCGCTCGCGCAACATCGTGCTGGAGTTCAAGGATTACGACACCGCCGTCGCCTGCTACCACTCGCCGGAATACGCCGCGGCCAAGGCGCTGCGCCAGGGCCGCGCCGAGGCCAACCTGATCATCATCGAGGGTTACGACGCCTGATCCTCGGCTTGTTGCGTGAAGTTGATCGCGCGTTCGCTCGCGGATGCCGGCGCGAGCGACCACATTGCCATGTGCAACAATGGAGGCCCCGGTGGGTCGCTCCTCGATGAATGTGCTCATGATCGCCGGCGCCGTCCTGGTGCTGCTCGGCCTGGTCGCGTTCGCGGTTCCCGAATTTACCACCCAACACACCGAGGATGTGGCCAAGGTCGGACCCCTGAAGGTGCAGACGACGGAGCGTACGTCGCACGTCGTCCCGCCGCTGGTCAGCGGCGGCGCCCTGGTGTTGGGCGTCGTGCTGATCGGCGCGGGCTTCTATCAGAAACGTTGAGGCCAGCCCTCGCGGCACGCTTGTCCGACCCCTCTCCCGCATGCGCGGGGGAGGGGGTGTCGCGCCGTTACAAAACCGGCTGCATCGCCTGGATGTCCTTGGGCCACACCGTGTGGGCGTTGCCCTGGTTCCATTCCGTCAGGATCAGCACCGGGTATTTGTTTAGCCCGGTCGCGTCGAACGCTACCCGCTTGCCGGGAAGCGGCAGGCCGGTGAACTCGCCCGCGGCCAGCGCGTCGCGGATTTTCGTGCTGTCCCGGCTCGCCGCCTTCTCCAGCGCCTGCCGCAGTATCATTCCGGCCGCATAACCCAGGCCAAGCTGCTCGTTGTTCGGCGGATAGGGCGCGCCGGCGTGCGCCTGCTTGTACATCCGCACCAGCGGACCCTCGCCGGGCACCGGCAGATCCCAGTTCCAGCTCCATGGCATGAATACCTGGTCCGCCGCCGGACCCAGCGTCTTGCCGGCCGAATCGGACGACACGCCGCCGGCCGCCACCACCGGCGTCTTCACGCCGAGCCCGCGCAGCGTGCGCAGGATCAGCACCGTGTCATCGAGGAAGGCGCTGAGGAAAATCACCGCCGGCTTGTTCTGCAGGATCGGCGAGACCACCACCGACGGATCGCTGAGATTGCCCTGAAAATCGACATGCGACACGATCGGCAGGCCGATCCGCTTCGCCTCCAGCGGCAGCGCCTTCGACACCTCCACGCTCACCGCATCCGGCCCCATGAAGATGGCGCCCGACACCGGCGGCTTGCCGTTCCGCGCCTTCAGCATCGCAACCACCGCGTCCATCCCGAAATTCCAGATCGCGCTGCCCGGCGCGGTGAGCTTGAAGGTGTATTTCATGCCGCGCTGCGTCAGCGGATCGGCATAGGACGCGGTGATGAGCGGCACGCGGGCTTTCTCGGCCTCCACCTGCGCCGCCATGGTGATGGTGCTGGCGGTGGCGCCGTACAGCGCCACCGCGCCGCTTTGATCCAGGATGCGCCGCGTCACACTGGCGCCCTGCGTCAGATTTTCCGTGGTCGTGTCCGCCACGATGACCTTCAGCCGCGCGCCGCCCAGCGACTTGATGCCGCCCTCGCGGTTGATCTGGTCGGCGGCAATCAGGAAACCCCAGACGCCGCGCTGGCCGTTCTCGCCGAACCCGCCGGTCAGCGAATTCGGCGCGCCGACGACGACCTCGGCCTCCGCGCCAAGCCCGGTGCGCGGCGCGCCGACCATGGCCGCGGCGGTCAACAACGCGGCGAGACTCTCCCGGCGTGAAATTCGCATATTCGTTTCCTCCCATTGGCCCCTCATTGTGAGGAGCGCGGCGACGCAGCAACCTCAGATCGGCCCCGTCATTGCGAGGCGCGTAGCGACGAAGCAATCCCCCGCCTGGCGACGCGAGAGGCGGCTCCCGGGGCAGGAGATTGCTGCGTCGCCGCGCGTCTCGCAATGATGCGGCGGATCGTCCCTATACTCCGAGATAGGCCCGGCGCACGAACTCCGAATCCTGCAGGGCGGCACGCTCGCCGCCCATCAGCACACGGCCGTTCTGCAGGATCACGCCATGCGTCGCCAATTCCAGGCAGGTGGCATTCTGCTCCACCAGCAGGATCGTGGTGCCCAGCGCGCGGATCGTCGCCAGGCGCTCGAACACCAGGTCGGCCATCACCGGCGACAGGCCGAGCGACGGCTCATCCAGCATCAGCAACCCAGGAAAATTCATCAGCGCCCGCCCGATCGCCAGCATCTGCTGTTCGCCGCCCGACAGCGTGCCGCCAAGCTGGCGTCGCCGCTCCCGCAGGCGAGGGAAAAACTCGTACACCGCGTCAAGCGCCGTCGCGAGCGTGTCCTTCGTACGGTTGCGGATGAAACTGACGATCAGGTTCTCCTCGACCGACAGGTTGGGGAAGACGCGACGTCCCTCCGGCACGTGGGCAATGCCGGCCCGCGCCACCTCGTGCGGACGCTTCCCTTTCAGCGACCGCCCCGCAAGCGCGATACCGCCGCTCCGCGCCGGTACCAGGCCCGAGATGCAACGCAGGATACTGGTCTTGCCCGCGCCGTTCGCGCCCAGCAGGACGAACACCTCGCCCGCATCGAAGGCAAACGACACATCGTGCACGGCGAGCATGTCGCCATACGCCACGCTCAGGCGTTCGACCGACAGCAGGCTCATAATGCGGTCATGCGGTCGCGCGCAAAAGCAAAGGCACAGGCAAGGGCAAAGGCGGCTTCCAGCGGCGTTCTCATGCTTGCCTCGCATCGGGCACGACCCGCGCGTCGAACGCGCTCCGCTGGGTGCCGAGATACGCCTGGATCACCTGCGGATCGTGCGCCACGTCCGCTGGCGTGCCGTCGGCGATCACCGTGGCGTTGTGCAGCACCACCAGCCGCTGCACCATTTTCGCCAGCACCGACAGCACATGCTCCACCACCACCACGGTGATGCCGCTGGCGCGATTGAGCGCCACGATCTCGGAGATCAGTTCCTCCGCTTCGTCATGCGTCAGGCCGGACAGGCTCTCGTCCAGCAGCAGCACGCGGCAATGTCCGGCGATCGCGCGGCCGATCTCGACCTTCTTGCGGTCGGCCAGCGTGATCTGGGCCGGCAGCCGGTCGGCCTGCCGGCCGAGGCGCAGCCGCTCCAGAACTGACTCGACCTCCGCGTGCCAATCGCCACCCGGCGGCAGCGATTGGCGGGTGGCGACGGCGATGTTCTCCCGCACCGTCATCGAATCGAACAGCCGCACCTTCTGGAACGTGCGGCACAGCCCGGCGCGCCGCCGCCGGTGCACCGGCAACGAAGTGCAGTCCTCGCCGAAATACAGCACCTGGCCACCGCTCGGCGCCAGGTTGCCGCTGACGATTTCGAACAGCGTGGATTTGCCGGCGCCGTTCGGGCCGATCAGGCCCATCACCTCGCCCTGCCGCACGCTGAACGAGACGTCGCGCAACGCAACCAACCCGCCGAACCGCTTGGCGATGCCGCGCACCTCCAGCGCCGGCGCGGTCACCGCCGCCTCAGCATGCCGACGATGCCGGCGGGTGCCCACAACACCACCAGCAACAGCACCAGCCCGTAAACCAGGATGTCCACGCCCACCAGCCCGAAGCTGCTCGCGCCCCAGTTGGTGGTCTCCGACAACACGGTCATCAACGCGCCGCCCAGGATCGGACCCGCCGCGGTGCCGAGGCCGCCGATCAGTGCCGGCAATTGCAACTGGATCGCCTGCCCCAGGCCGAACGCCGATTCCGGATCGATCGCCTGGTAGTATTGCATGTACAGCCCGCCGGCGAGCGCGGTCATCGCGGCGCTGATCATGAAGCCCAGCAGCTTGGTGCGGAACACCCGCACTCCGGAGGCCGCCGCCGCCACTTCGTCGTCGCGCACCGCGCGCATCTCCAGGCCGAAGCGGCTGGCCAGGATGCCGCGCGTGATCCAGTAGAACGCGACAACGAACGCCAGCCCGGCATACACGAACGGCGCCGGCGAGCGCGACTGCATCGCCCAGAGTGACGTGCCCAGGAAGGTCAGCGCCAGCCCGTTGTCGCCGCCGGTCAGGTCCACATAGTGCCGCGCGAGCTGGTCGCAGGCCAACGACACGGCGACCGTGGCGAGCGCGAAGAACACGCCGCGCACGCGCAGCGTCATTCCGCCCATCGCCAGGGCAACGACAACCGCGACCAGCATGCCCGCCGGCACGCCGAGCCAGGGCGGCACGCCCAGGTCGTTGAACAGGATGCCGGTGACGTAGCAGCCAAGCCCGAGGAACACGCCGTGGCCGAGCGACAGCAGCCCGCCGATGCCGGCTACGATGTTCCATGCCTGGCCGAGCGCGATGAAGATCAGTGCCCGCACCGTCACCGCCAGGATGTAGTTGTTCACCCAGGGCAGCGCCGGCAGCAGGGCAACCAGCAGCAGCGGAACCAGCGGCCACGCGCGCAGCCGTGCCCGGGGCGGGGCGAACGGGCGCGGGGCGGTGGCGGCGCCGGTCGGCATGCTACTCGGTCCGCAGCCCGAACATGCCGGTCGGGCGATAGGCGATGAAGAACAGCAGAAGGACATACAGCGGCACGTCCTGCAACGCGGCACTCCACAGCATGGCGGTGAGCTGCTGCACCACGCCGCAGAATACGCCGCCAAGGAACGAACCGCGGATGCTGCCCAGGCCGCCGATCGTGGTGGCGATGATGGCGATCGGCATCAGCAGCAGCCCCTTCGACGGATCGGTCGGGTAATACGTCACCATGACGGTGCCTGCGATGCCCGCCAGGCCGCAGGCCAGCGCGAACGCGGAGATGTTGATCGCCTGCGTGCTCAGCCCGATGATTTCGGCGGTTTCCATGTCGTCGGCTACCGCGCGCACCGCCTTGCCCCAGCGCGTCCGCAGCAACAGCAGTTCGACGACCAGCATGGCCAGCACCGCGATGGCGCAGGCGACCACTTGCGCGACCGAGACGAACAGCGGCCCCAGGGTGAAGAACCGCATGCTGAACATCGACGGCGCCGAGCGCGTGTCGGCGCCGAACACGATCTGCGCCAGCATCTGCAGCACCAGGCCGAGGCCGATCGCCGCCAGCAATTGCTGCAACGTGGCGCGGCCGACGAAGCGTCGGAAGACCAGCATGTATTGGGCCGCGCCGAGCAGGGCCATGAGGAGGAAGCTCAGCGGGATGATGTAGAGCGGGTCGATGCCGAAACTGGCGGAGACCACGCCGGCATACATGCCGTACATCACCAGGTCGCCGTGTGCGAAATTGACGATGCGCATGACGCCGAAGGCGAGGCTGAAGCCGATCGAGAGAAGTCCATAGACTCCGCCGACCAGCACGCCGCTCAGGAGGGCCTGCGCGACGGGGATCAGCACAAAATCTCTCCCGCGCAGCGGAAGCGGTCGCGGCGCGCAACGCCGAGGGCGATCGGGTCGGCTCGCGGCACCCTCACCCGCCACGCCGCACCTGCCGGCCTCTCGCGCTGCGCCGGCGATAGGTGCAACAGCCCCCTCACTCCAGTGGCCGCGTGGACAGCGAACCGTCGGCGTGCTGCACGATGGCGGCGACGCGCGCCTCCGCCTCGGCCAGCTTGGCTTCGCAATGCCGACGCAGCGCCGCGCCGCGTTCATACGCGTTGATCGCGTCTTCCAGCTTCTGCTGCCCGCTCTCCAGGCCGCGCACGATCTGTTCCAGCTCGGCGAGCGCGTCCTCGAACGACAACCCGCTCACATCGGGCGGCGCGCGCTTGGCATCCGGCATGCGTTGTTCCCCCCAGGACTCGCGTCAGCCCCGCATCAGGCCGCGCACATGCACCGCGGCCGACGCGGCCAGTGCGTCCAGGTCGTAGCCGCCTTCCAGCACCGATACCAGCCGGCCGCCGCAATGCCGCTCCGCCAGGCGCACCAGTGCTTCGGTGATCCAGCCGAAATCCGCGGTTTCCAGCCGAAGCTGCGCCAGCGGGTCGGCCTTGTGCGCGTCGAATCCGGCGGAAACGATCAGCAGCCCGGGGGCGAAACGATCGAGTTCCGGCAGGATGATGTCGCCCCAGGCCGCGCGAAACGCCGCACTGCCGTCACCCGGCTGCAACGGCGCGTTGACGATGTTGTTGGCGATGCCTTGCTCCCACGCGTCGCCGGTGCCCGGATAGCACGGACTCTGGTGCGACGACGCATAGAACAGATCGGCATCCTGCGTGAAGATCGCCTGCGTGCCGTTGCCGTGGTGCACGTCGAAATCCACCACCGCGACGCGCCGCACGCCCCAGCGCGCGCGCGCGTGCAGCGCGGCGACGGCGGCGTTGTTGAACAGGCAGAAGCCCATTGGGCAGGCCGGCTCGGCGTGGTGGCCGGGCGGGCGCACCGCGGCGAAGGCGGCACGCGCCCAACCCTCCATCACCGCGTCCACGCCGGCCACCGCGGCGCCCGCCGCGCGCAACGCGGCTGCGGCGCTGCCGGCGCTCATCGCCGTGTCGGCGTCAAGCTGCACGCTCTCGCCGGGTTCCGGACGGATCGCCAGGATCGCCTCGACATACTTCGCCGGATGCACGCGCTGGAGCTGCTCCGGCGTCGCTTCCGGTGCCGCCTCGCGCAGCAGCGGGGAAAATTCCGGCGTCTCCAGCGCGGCGAGCACGGCGCGCAGGCGCTCGGAGCTTTCCGGGTGATACGGCCCGTTGTCATGCTCCAGGCAGGCCGCATGGGTGAACAGCGCGGTCGGCACGTCACGCCTCCTTCTGCTCTTGCCGGTCCTGCCGGCGGCGGATCACGAAGCTGAACACGCCGGCCTCCTCGCTCCAGGCCAGCAGGTCGTGGCCGGTTTCGCGGCAGAAGGCATGGAAGTCGGCGACCGCGGCGCGGTCGGTCGCCAGCACGCGCAGCCGCGCGCCGGGCGCCAGGGAACGCAGCGCGCGGTTGGCCCGCAGCACCGGCAACGGGCAGTTCATGCCCTTCACGTCCAGCAGGGTCTCGCTCATGGCGGGCGCATCCTGGGGCGGGGCCGCGCGACGGGCAAGGCGGCATGCAACCGCCGGTGCGGGCTCCGCCGTTGGTGCCTGGCAAGAAACCAACTCCCCCTCCCCCCAACCTTGATCCGCTTCGCGGCTCAAGCCCACAAGGGGAGGGGGAGTCTCCTGTCTCCTGCTTACCGCAACCTGCCCAGTTTCATGTCGGGCGGGTCGGCTGCCACCGGCCGGTGGTCAACGCGCTATTGGTGCCAGTTCCGCCCGGGCAGCGCCCGATCCCCCGGGAAAACCGAGCACTTGATTCTAGACATAAGCATATCTTTATGTCATTCGTCGGCGATGGATGCTCTGCTCGCAGCGCTCCGCGCCGCCGCGGAGCCCACCCGACTGCGCTTGCTCGCCCTTGCCGCGCGGGGCGCGTTCTGCGTCACCGAACTCACCGAAATCCTCGGCCAGTCGCAGCCACGCCTCTCCCGCCACCTCAAACTGCTCTGCGACTCCGGCCTGCTGGCGCGCGAACGAGAAGGCGCCAACGCCTGGTTCGCCCTGCCGACCGGTCCGGACGGCGGCCTCGCCCGCGAACTGGTGGCCCGCCTGCCGGCGGACGACGCCATCCTGGAAGCCGACCGCCGCCAGGCCGCCCGCGTGCTGGCCGAGCGCGCCCGCGCCGCCAACGAACGCTTCCGCCGCCAGGGCGCCGACTGGGACGAAATGCGCGCCCTCGATCTGCCCGCCTCCGCGGTCGAAGCCGCCCTGCTCTCGCTGATCCCCGCCGGCGTCCCAACTCGTTTGCTCGACATCGGCACCGGCACCGGCCGCGTGCTGGAGCTGCTGGCGCCGCGTGTGGCACAGGGACTCGGCGTGGACGCTTCGAAGGCGATGCTGGCACTGGCCCGGTCCCGCCTCGCCCGCACCGGGTTGACACAGTGCGCCGTGCGGCTCGCCGACATGTACCGGCTGCCGCTGGCCGACGCCACCTTCGACGTCGCCGTGCTGCAAATGGTGCTGCACTATGCCGAGGACCCAGCCGGCGTGTTGGCCGAAGCCGCGCGCGTGCTGCGTCCCGGCGGGCGGCTGATCGTCATCGACCTGGCGCGGCATGGGCGGGACGACATCGAAACGAAACTGGCGCATCGCTGGCCCGGTTTCGCCGATCCGGCCATGGCCGATCTGCTGGAAGCGGCCGGCCTGTCCGGCGACGATCCGCTGATCGTGCCCGGCCCGCTGGAAATGCGCCTCTGGCCGGCAACCCGGCGCGTGGATGCGCTGGTGCCGGTTTCTCACGCCATGGCCGTTTGACCGAACCGAGCGAAGCATTGGAACCGCGGATGAACGCCGATCGACGCAGCCGGGACCGACCGCCGCACAATGTTCCCGGCGCCGTGCCGCCGGCACGGTGCCGCGCGCCAATGCCGCGGAACGACGCGGGTGCCATCGGCGTTCATCGGCGGTCGTCGGCGGTTCCCATGGCTTTCGCGGCGTGGTGCTGACCGTGGCCCGGCCGCATTTGCTCGACGCCCTGCGCGACACCGTGTTGCTGGCCGATGGTGGGATGGGCAGCCACGTGCAGGCGATGACCCTGGACATCGAGCGCGACTACTGGGGCAAGGAGAACTGCACCGAGGTGCTGAACCTCTCGCGCCCCGACCTGGTGCGCGACATCCATCGCGGCTTCTTCGCCGCCGGCGCCGACATGGTGGAGACCAACAGTTTTGGTGGTTCGCCGGTGACGCTGGGAGAATTCCAGCTCGCCGACCGCGCCTTCGAGATCAACCGCATCGCCGGCGAGCTGGCGCGCGAAGCCGCAGCCGAATTCACCGACGGGCGGCACCGCTGGGTGCTCGGCAGCGTCGGACCGGGCACCAAGCTGCCGAGCCTCGGCAACATCGCCTACGACCCGTTGGAAGCCGCGCTGGCGGAACAGTGCCGCGGCCTGATCGCCGGCGGGGTGGACGCGATCCTGGTGGAAACCTGCCAGGACCCGTTGCAGATCAAGGCGGCGGTGAACGGCGCCAAGCTCGCCCGCACCGCCGCCGGGGGAGAGATCCCGATCTTCGTGCAGGTCACCGTGGAGACCACCGGCACGCTGCTGGTCGGCCCCGACATCGCCGCCGCCGCCGCCGTGGTGCACGCGCTGGATGTTCCGCTGATGGGGCTGAACTGCGCCACCGGCCCGCAGGAGATGGCGGAACACGTGCGCTGGCTGGCGACCAACTGGCCGGGCCTGCTGTCAGTGCTGCCCAATGCCGGGCTGCCGGAGCTGGTGGATGGCCACACGCACTACCCGCTCGGCGCGGCGGAGCTGGCGAGTTGGCTGGAACGCTTCGTCGCCGAGGACGGCGTGACCCTGATCGGCGGTTGCTGCGGCACCAACGCCACGCACGTCGCGGCGCTGGACGCGATGCTGCGCAAGCGGGCCGGCGGCGGCGGGCAATTTCGTCCAACGCCGGTGCCGCGCCAGCCGGTTTGGGTGCCCTGCGTCGCCAGCCTGTACCAGGCGGTGCCGCTGCGCCAGGAGAACGCGATCTTCGCCATCGGCGAGCGCTGCAACGCCAACGGCTCGAAGAAATGGCGCGAGGCGCAGGAGAAGCACGATTGGGACAGTTGCGTCGCCATGGGGCGCGAACAACTGGGCGAGGGTTCGCACGCGCTGGACGTCTGCACCGCCTTCGTCGGCCGTGACGAGATGCACGAGATGACCGAGGTTATTCGTCGGTTTACCGCCTCGGTGAACGCCCCGCTGGTGATCGACAGCACCGAGACGCCGGTGATCGAGGCCGCGCTGAAGCTGCACGGCGGCAAACCGATCATCAACTCGATCAACTTCGAGGATGGCGAGAAGGCCGCCACCGACCGGCTGGTCCTGGCGAAGAAGTTCGGCGCCGGGGTGATCGCGCTGACCATCGATGAAGTCGGGATGGCGAAGACCGCAGGCGAAAAATTGCGCATCGCGCGGCGGCTGGTGGATTTCGCCTGCAACCGGCATGGGCTGCCGCAGTCGGACCTGCTGATCGACCCGCTCACCTTCACCATCGCCACCGGCAACGAGGACGACCGCAAGCTGGCGCAATGGACGCTGGAGGGCATCGCGGCGATCCGGGCGGAGTTTCCCGACATCCAGATCATCCTCGGACTGTCGAATGTCAGCTTCGGGCTGAACCCGGCGGCCCGCGCGGTGCTGAACAGCGTGTTCCTGGACCACGCGATGCGCGCCGGCATGAGCGGCGCGATCGTCCACGTGTCGAAGATCCGCCCGCTGCATTTGCTGGCCGAGGAAGAAGTAAAGGTCGCCGAAGACCTGATCTTCGATCGCCGCGCGGAAGGCTACGATCCGTTGCAGCGCATGCTGGCGATTTTCGCCGACCGCAAGCTGGCCGATGCCACGGTGAAGCAGCGTGCCGAGACCGTCGAAGGACGCTTGAAGGACCGCATCGTCGATGGCGACCGCAAGGGCCTCACCACGGAACTCGACGACGCGCTGGTGACGCTGGCGCCGCTCGACATCATCAACAATGTTTTGCTGGATGGCATGAAGGTGGTGGGCGAGCTGTTCGGCGCCGGCAAGATGCAGTTGCCGTTCGTGCTGCAAAGCGCCGAAACCATGAAGGCTGCGGTCGCCTACCTGGAGCCGTTCATGGAGCGGGTGGACGGGCAGGAGAAGGGCACGATCGTGCTCGCCACGGTAAAGGGCGACGTGCACGACATCGGCAAGAACCTGGTCGATATCATCCTGACCAACAACGGCTACCGCGTCATCAATCTCGGCATCAAGGTGCCGCTGGCGGAGATGCTGCACGCGGCGCAGGAAAATCGCGCACACGCCATCGGCATGTCTGGGCTGCTGGTGAAGTCCACCGTGGTGATGCGCGAGAATTTGGAGGAAATGTCGCGCCAGGGGCTGGAGATTCCGGTGATGCTCGGCGGCGCCGCGCTGACCCGCAACTATGTGGAGGATGCCTGCGTGGCGGCCTATGGCTGCGGCCGCGTCGCCTATGCGCGCGATGCGTTCGACGGGCTGCATTTGATGGACAAGGTGACCGGCAACGGGTTCGATGACTATTTGGCGGCGGTGCAGGCGAAGCGCTCCGGCAAGGCGCGCAACACGGCGCGCACGCTGGGGCAGGCGGATGCGCGTGCTTTCAGGCCGGTCGATGTCGCCGTGGTGCGGGAACGCCGGCGGCGGTTGACCCGCGACGTGCCGGTAGTGACGCCGCCGTTCTGGGGCGCGCGGGTGGTTGAGGCGCCGTCGAAGGCGCTGGTGCCGTTCATCAACGAGCGTAGCCTGTACCAGTTCCAGTGGGGCTTTCGCAAGCAGGGGCGCTCGCTGGACGATTTTCTCGCCTGGGCGCGGCAGGAGTTGCGGCCGGTGATGCGGCGCATGCTCGCGCTGTGCGAAGCGCAGGAGATTTTGCAGCCGCGGGCGGCGTATGGGTATTGGAAGGCGGCGGGGCACGGCAACGACCTGGTCCTGTTCGACACCGACGGCACGACCGAGCTTGCCCGGTTTGCGCTGCCCCGGCAGCCGAAGGAAGACGGCGCGTGCATCGCCGATTTCTTCCGCGACGTGGATGATGTGGAACGCGACGTGATCGGTTTGCAGGTCGTCACCGTGGGCCAGCGTGCGTCGGAGGTGTCGCGCGGCTGGTTCGCGGATAATCGATATCAGGACTATCTTTATCTGCACGGACTGTCGGTGGAAATGGCCGAGGCGATGGCGGAATACGTGCACAAGCGCATCCGCGCCGAGCTCGGCTTCGCCGGTGAGGACGACCGCGACATGGAGAAGCTGCTGTCGCAAAGCTATCGCGGGTCACGGTATTCGTTCGGGTATCCGGCCTGTCCGAAGCTGGAGGACCAGGCGCCGTTGCTGGCGCTGCTGGGGGCGGAGCGGATCGGGATTGAGCTGTCCGACGAGTTCCAGTTGCATCCGGAGCAATCGACCAGTGCGATCGTCGCGCTGAACCCGCACGCAAAGTATTTTTCGGTGTGAAGGCCAGGGGCGTTGCCCCTGGACCCCACCAAGGGCACAGCCCTTGGAACCCTTCAGTTGGTTGGGTGAGCGGGCCGGGGCCTGCGCCGTTGCTGCTGTCAGACCCGAAGGTCTGACAGCAGCAA